>Ga0116225_1001075_pt1 | contig 20144 bp, 18 predicted proteins | sample Sb_taG_8_FD_88968 | JGI IMG/M metagenome (GOLD analysis project Ga0116225, IMG submission 88968) | Peat soil microbial communities from Weissenstadt, Germany - Sb_50d_c_BC metaG | ecosystem: Environmental > Terrestrial > Soil > Wetlands > Peat | place: Germany: Weissenstadt | collected 2010-09-21 | reverse complement strand
CCCGAAGCGTGTGGCGAAGTTGCTCAAGGGGGTTGGCGTGTTCAGGACGTTCAGCGCGAAATCTGCCGTCGTGAACCGCTGCTGCCGCAACTTGCTGCCAAATACGTACACAGGGTCGTTGCCACGAGTAGCCGTTTCGGAAAAAGTTACGTGCGGCAGGAGAAATGATCGAGCTTCCATAACATCAGCTGAGGCGGCCTTTGTGTCGGCGAGCGCAGCTTTGCGTTCTGGGTTCTTCTCCAGTGCGATGCTGACTGCCTGTTGAAGCGTGAGAGGAGAAGGTTGCTCCGTGTGCTGCGCGAAGAGCGCTCGGGGGACACAAAACACAACGAGTGCGATCAGAAGACAGCCCGCTTCAGAATGAGAAAATCGTCTAGAGCGGATAATCTTTGGCGCCTTTTCACTCGTTTCGCCGGCTTGTCGTCCGCACATTCTCATGGAAAGTTTTCACCCTTCTACGATTGCCGGAGTCAGCGTGAGCCACTGCGTTCTCGCTGCGACGATCTCGTACGTCGTGTGCAGGCTGGCTGTCTGCTTGACCATCGCGCCGACGGAGCAGTATTTCTCTTCTGAAAGCCGGATGGCTTGCTCGATTGCCGCGGGATCTATTTCGAATCCAGTGACCACATGGTGGATACGGACCGAGGTAAACACTTGTGGCGGGCGTTCCGCCTGATCGGCTTCCACGCGGACTTCGTAGCCAGTCACTTTTTGGTGGAATTTCTGCCGAAGGACGGTGATGACATCGAATGCCGTGCACCCGGCCAACCCCACTGCGACTAACTCAATGGGCTTGGGACCGGTGCCCCCGGCCGCGTCGTCGAGCAGTATGTGGTGTTCGCTGCCGGTCGTCGCGGCGAACTGGCGTTCTACCTTAAGTGGTTGAGTAAGCTGAGCCTTAGCGGTGATCATGTGTAGCTCCCATCGGCCCCGGCGATCCGGAGCCATACCAATAAATGCAAAAGGTTGGATTTTGTTACAGGAAAATGCGGCTTGAATTCGGAGGGTCCGGAGGAGAGTTAACTTCGCTTTACGTCGATCGCCTCGCGCTTGGTGATGTCCGCCATTAGTCTCTGATACTCGAATATCAATTCGCGTCTAAGCCTGGCCGCGACACGCGGGTCTGGCGATTCATTTGGTGCTGTCCGGCATTGCTGGATCGACTTCTCCAGGCTTGATAGAAAGGCTTTGCAGGGCTCGCAGCCGTCCATGTGCTTTTCCAGCTCTGCGCAGAGAGAATCATCAAGCTCGTCATCAAGGTAGTTTGAGAGATCGGCGAACATTTCTTTGCAGCGCCGTTGGCGGAATTGTGCGGAGAGGTGCATTTCGCCGGAAGGCGTAGCCGTTTGGCGGCGCATGCGATGCGCATCCTGTTTGGCTAATTCCTTTCTCACGAAGAGTCGCGCTCGATGCAGCCGCACGCGGATTGTCCCTGGTCGCAGACCTGTGATTTCGGTAACGTCCCCGGCGGAGAGCTCCTCCATGTCGTGCAGTACAAGAATGAGCCGATAGTCCGGCGGCAATTTCTGTACCGCTTCTCGTAGGCGTTTCGCATCCTCGCGACGCAGCAAGGAAGTCTCTGGCGTTGCATCGGAACTCCCGGACAGATTTTGCAATTCATGGCGGTCGGGCATCAGTTCTTCAAGGGAGAGATCCTCTTTCGGAGCAAATATGCTCTTGCGCCGGCTCATCAGACAGCGGTTCTTGGCGACCTTATAAAGCCACACCATGAGAGCCTTGGCACTATCGAATTTAGGCAGGTTGGGAACCGATTTGAGGAGCACTTCCTGCATGGTGTCTTCGGCATCTTGCCGCTGCCCGCACACCTTCATGCTGAAGGAAAACACAGTTTTCTGAAGCAATTCGAGCGCTACTTCCAATGACTTTGGGTCCTTGCGCTGGATCAGTTGAACAACTTGCTCAATCTCGGGTCTCACAGTTCAACTTTAGCATGTCGCGTCGGCCGTAAGCATTTGCCGATCTGTGCAAGCAACGCAAAATCGCCTGCGATGTAGACTTTCTCATTCGCCGTGGTACAAATACTCGGTCCGGTCAAGATTTGGCGCAAGTGCCAAGGAATCTTGAGAAAAATCTGCGCCGATTCCGCATTCCGAAGAAACTGGGATCGCAAGTTGAGCGAGGCCATCCCCGTTTTGAAGCGAAAGAATGAAAAGGTACCACCCAGACTGGGTATCGCGACCAATCCGTTGTAACGGAAACGTCGTCGCTCGAGAAGGCGTTGCGCCATCCGGACGGGGTGGAATGACGGCGGGAAACGCAGAGAGTTGATCATGCGCAGAATCTCGATCATCGGCGCAGGGCAGGCGGGCTTGATCCTGGGGCACAAGCTGCTGCGCACGGGGTATGAAGTCGCCGTCTATTCGGACCGTTCGGCGGAAGACTGGCTGGAGCGCAGCGCGCCCACTGGCACGGCCTACCTCTATGGCGAGAACGTGGATATCGAACAGAGTCTTGGCCTGGACTTCTGGAGCCATCTGGCGCCGGGAGGCGACGGTGTGCACCTTAGCTTCTGCCCCACCGTAGGCAACGAGCTGATGGAAATTTACGGCCGCTTCAAGAAGCGCGGCTACGCCGTAGATCAGCGTCTAAAGAATAGCAAGTGGCTTACCGAGTTTGTCGCACGGGGAGGTGAGCTCCACATCGAAGAAGTGTCCTTGGAACGCCTAGAAGAGATTGCGCACGGCTCCGACCTCACGTATCTCGCCGCGGGCAAGGGCGCCATCGGAGCGGTGATTCCACGCGACGCGGAGCGCAGCGTCTACGATAAGCCGCAGCGCATCTTGACCATGCTCATCGCCACGGGAGTGAAGGGCTGGTTGGGGCGCTGCCCATTTCAGCCGGTGAAATTCAATTTTTTTGGCGATGCTGGCGAGTGTTTCTGGGTGCCGTATTACCACAAGTCGGTTGGCGAAACTTGGTGCGTGCTTTTCGAGGCGAAAGCCGGCGGGCCGATGGACGCCTTCGGCGAAGCGAAGACAGGTGAGCAAGTCGTGGAGACAGCGAAAAAAGTAATCCAGCAGCTGATCCCCTGGGACTGGGACGCAACGAAAGAAATGGAATTGGCTGGCAATGATCCATTTTCCTGGCTCAAGGGAAAATTTCCGCCGACGGTGCGCAAGCCCTTTGGCAAGCTGCCTTCCGGCCAGATTGTCGCGCCATTGGGAGACTCGGCCATGCTCTTCGATCCCATCGGCGGCCAGGGCGCCAACAACGCTACGCGCATGGCCAGTTTTTACGCCGACCGCATCGTGGCCCGCGGCCGGGGCGCGTTCGACGCAGAATGGCTAACTGCGAACTTCGAGGCTTTTTGGGAATGGCACGGTTGGGCGGCCTACAGCTTTAACAATTTGCTGCTCGAGCCGCTGCGACAGCCAGCCAAAGAGGCCTTGCTGGCCGCCTCACGGTCGCGCGCATTTGCCGACTACTTCTTCGGCAATTTTTCGAGTCCCACCGATTATTTCCCTTGGATAGACGACATGGTAGCGGCGCGAAATAAGATCGCCGAGATCACCCGCCGGCCTTGGGTGACTTCCGCCGTGCTCGGCCGAGCGAACGTGGCCATGGGCCAGATCAAGCAGAAGCTGGGCATGTCAAATTTTTCACGGGCGGTGTAAATCCAACGAAGGAACTCAGGTCGGCCCCGCCAGGCTGAAATGACACGGCTACGGTCGCGTTTTTGGTGTCGCAAGATGCGTCGTACATCGCAGGCGTTGAAATCAACGTAGACGGCGGGCTGGGACAAGTCTGAACCTCTCCGACGGCGGGCAGACTAGCTCGGAGAGCTTGTCTACCAAAATTCCCCAGTGTACAGTACGAGCCAACTCAGGAATAAATTCGAGATCTCGAATTTATGCTGTTGGTGAGAGTTGATTCGGTGATGAACGACCTCTTCCTCCACTTGGTAGCGCTTATTTCTATAGCTTACTTTGCAGCGGCTGGGCAGAAAAGTTCAACAAATTCCGGATCGTGGTCCGGCACGCTTGTTTCCAGCAGTTGCAACGCAGACGAAGCGTTTGCCGAATCTGCCGAGTGCACCAAGAACGTGCCGGGCGCGAAGCTGTCGCTGTATGACGATACGAACAGGGTTATGTACAACCTCGAGCCGCAGGAAAAAGTAGCCGCTCACCTGGGAGACAGTGTGACCGTCCGGGGAACACTCGATGACGCTACGATTCAGGTGTTTTCCATTGAGTTGATGGCGATTGGACTCTCGGTCGGTGAGAAGGCCCCCGCCTTTTCGGGTCGCGACCAGTTTGGCCGGGTACAAACTCTTGATAGTTTGAAAGGAACCAACGGCACCATTCTTCTCTTTTTCCGTTCCGCCGACTGGTGACCGTTCTGCAAAGGGCAGCTGGTCCAGCTGCAAAGCGCAATACCGCGATTCGAAAAGCAAGGGGTGAAGCTGGCGGCTATCAGCTATGACTCGGAAGAAATCCTGAAATATTTTGCTGACCGGCACAAGATCGAATATCCAATGCTGGCGGATCCTGACTCGAAGACCATTCGGGCTTATAACGTCCTGAATGAGGAAGCTACGGGCATGCAGAAGGGCTTTGCGCGCCCCGGATATTTCTTTATTGATACCCACGGCATCATTCGAGAAAAGTTCTTCGAAGCGAAGTACCGGGAGCGGCTTACCGGGAATAGCGTTATTGCGAAGCTTTTCCCGGAATTGGGCCAAGAAGTAACGGAAACGGTGGAAGCGCCGCACCTTGAACTGGCGCTCGAACAATCCGACCTAACCGGCGTTCCGGGTACTCGCATCACGCTGGCTGCCGAAGTGCGGCTGCCGCCTGACGTGCATGTGTATGCGCCCGGCGCGCAGGGTTACAAACCCATTGAGCTCGTGCTGGACGCGATGCCAGAAATGGAGTTCAAGCCGACGGTTTACCCACCGTCAAAAACTCTCTATTTGCCCGCGATCAAAGAGCGTGTATCCGTCTTCGAAGGGACGTTCCGCTTGAGCCAGGATGTGAAGGTAAGCACTGGGTCGGAGTTCTGGGGCTCGCTCGGGAAAGACGGGAAAGTCTTTACAATTTCGGGAAAGCTCGAGTATCAGGCTTGTGACAAAACCATCTGCTACCTGCCAACGTCTATCCCGGTCAAATGGCAACTCCACGTGTTTCCTTTGGATCGGACCCGAGCCCCCGTGGACATTCGACACAAATAGGCGGGAAACCATCGTCGGAATTGCGCGGGAGCAAAGGTCCACTCGGGAGTTATCCACCAACACTACATCTTCGGGAACGGTGCTAGATACACCGAGAAGATCGGGAAAATGACCTTGGATAGATGAAAAAATAATCGGCGTGCCCGATTGGAAGTCGGATGGGCCAAGAAAAACCGAAACCTCCCCGCAAAAACAGGAATCCTGCATATCTGGCCCGATTTCTGCGTAACAGCCACTCTCAGCGCGTGTAATTAGCAGTAACGGCGGGTTTAGACGGGGGCCTGACCGGGGAACGCATCTTCTCGATCTCAGCTTGGGAAGTGATGGCGAACACGAAGCCATCCGTCGCCACTTCTTTTTATCTACCTCTTGAGCAGCGCCAGGCATAGAATTTGCACGTTCGTGACACGCTCCCCTGGGGATCTTCATGGCGCTGAGTTTTGGCACAGGTATTCGATCGCTGTTTCGAAATGCGCCCGGGACGCTATCCTATTTCCTGAAAGGAGATATCAGACCGTGGCAAAAGAGGTGGTGGTTTACACTCAGCCGGGTTGAATGTTCTGCGGAAAGGTGAAAGAGTTTCTTTCCCAGAGCAAAATTGATTTTGTCGAACGAGATGTTACGGTCGATGAAACCGCCTTAGCCGACCTCCAGAAATTGCGATACATGACTACGCCTGTGACAGTCGCTGGCGACGAAGTAATAGTAGGCTTCGACCGCGACAAGCTGGAAAAGGTGCTGAAAACCAGATCGTAGGAGCGCCAGAACGGTTTGTTTTCGACACGGGAACCGACGACTACGCGATGCGCGAGCAAGAAGTCCACTTCGGAAATCCCAGCTAAATTACACAAAGGATTGTTTATGACTGAAGCTGAGCTGAAGAAGCACCTCGATTCGGCGGAAGAAAGTCCCAAGCAGATTGCCGCCGCAGTGTCGGGTTTGCCGGACAAGATCCTGCGTTACAAATCGACTCCCGAAAAGTGGTGCATCCTGGAAATCCTCGGTCACCTTGCCGACGCCGAAGTAATCAATGCATACCGCATTCGCCAAATGCTGGCGGACAAAGATCCCGTGATTGCGCCAATCGACCAGGACGCCTGGGCGAAGCACTTGGGATATCTCGAGTGCTCGCCTCCGGAGTTGGTCGCTCTTTACGGACTCAACCGCCATGCCACCTTGAAGTTGTTGCGGCGATTGAAGGTCGAAGACCTGAAGAAGTCAGCATTCCATCCGGAACTCAAAGCTGCACTCACGGTCGCTGACATGGTGGAAAGGCTGTCGGCCCACGGCCCGAATCACTTGGAGCAGATTGAGCGGCTGAAGAAAGAAGCAACAAGACAGTAAGGTTGGCGTGCGGTGGTATTTCGGAGCATATGACGGGCGGGAAGCGGCTATTGAGTTGCGCTCCTGGAATCGCGCCAGAGCCATTTCGTTTCGAGCCAGTGAAGAAGTGGCAAGTGGAAACGGCGACTTCGAAGCGGTCTGTTTGGGCCAAGCAAAATCGAAACCTTCTGCCAAAAACAGGATCCTTGCATATTCGGGCCGATTTCGGCCTGAAAGCGCGTCTTGGTGCGTGTAATTAGCAGGAACGCGGGTTTAAAACGGGTTGTAACCGGGTATTTTGGGGGGTTGGAGATCGAGTGAAATCATTTCAATTTGTCGTACTCGGCCTTGGCTTGCTGCAGGATGGGGATGTCGGGGTCGGCGTCTTTCCAGAGCGTGAGGAAATCCTGGTAAGCCGCCTTTGCCTTCGCGCTGTCGCCCTGCATCGCATACGCGCGGGCGAGGCCGAGATGGGAAAGTGCACCGATAGGTTCGTTGAGCACGAGTCCGCGATGGTCCAGGATTTTCTGGAACTCGGCGGCGGCTTCGTTGCTTCGATGTGCGGCCAGATAAGCTTCCCCGCGAACATAGACGGGATACAAGGCGGTCCAATCGTACGTACTGGTTGTCGTCTGTCCTAGCTCATACGGCGTGGCGTTTCTGAGATTCTCAATGGACTCTGAAGCGTTTCCCCGGCTGAGCGCAAGCTTTGCGCGCAGGGTCGGAAGATAGTTGAACAGCACGACTGTGTCCTCCGGGAACCTCTTGCCCAAATCGTCGGTCAGCGCTCGGGCTCGCTTGTCATCGCCCGCATATGCCAAGGCGAGCGCAGAGCCGTACTGCACATCGCGGCCTGTCGAACGCTCCATTGCCAAAGTGGCATTCCGTCGTGCTTCGCCTGCATTGCCGAACAAAGCCTCCCGCAGGCCAGACACGGCAGAGTACGATGCGGCAGTTTCCCTCTGTTCTGCCCGCTCGGCCGAATCCGTTGCCCGTCGGGAAAACTCTCGGGCTTCCCTGAGCCGCCCTGTATAGGCGACGGTATCAGCTGCCAAGGCTAGCAAATTGTCCTCTATTCCCGGCTTGCCAGCCGACCATGCTAGCTGTTGCGCGATCCCCGCCGCATCATTCTGCAAGAAAGCAATCCCATTTAGTGCAATATGGAAGAAAGGGTGATCCAACCTGCGTTTGAGAGCTTGCGCATAGGTGGACTGCGCCTCAGCGAGGCGATTCAGAGCGGTATAGTGAAACATCAGGACGCCATAGGACAATGCATCGTCTGGATTCAAACGGATTGCCTCTCTACTTTCTTCTACCGCCTTCTCATATTCTCCGACGACCGGGTAGATCACGCCCGACAATAAATCATGCGGCTCCGGAGCGCGCGGATAAGTCTGTATCCAAAGCTCGCAGGATTGTTGGGCTTTTTCGATGTTTCCAGTGACCTCCTTATGGAAGATAGTCGAGATGAAATACTTCTCCGGCTCACTCGTTCGGCCGCGCAGTTCGTATGCCTTTCGGGTGTAGCCAGCACCGATGCTGGGTTCTCCAATAGTGGTAGTCCCGAGTCCCCAATATGCGTAGGCGAGTGCAAAATTCTGGTCGAGTTCGATGGCACGCTTGAAAAACGGAATCGCGGCCGCCCACCCTGTTGTGGCTGCAACTCTAGCGCCCGAACTGAAAGCCTTAAGGGCTTCCAGTGACGGCGTAGTGGCCAGCTCAAGAGGAGTATCAAACTTCTGCACGGTGCTCAGCGATTCGCCCAGTTTGTTCCGAATTTCCGAAGTTGTCTTTCCCAAAGCATCGAGCACATGGTTCTTGTCGCTCGCCTGAGCTTCCGTGCTCGCCAGCGATTCGCCGCTAACGCAGTTGACCGCCTTGAGGGTCAGAAGGTACTGCGTGCCAATCTGCGCAATCGAGCCATCGAGGGCAGCGGCGCTGCCTGTGCGCTGGCAGAGTTCCCTCGCGATCGCTGGCGTGAGCTTTGCTTCAGCTGGCTGGCCCATTAAGCCGAGCGTCTGCTGGATTTGCTGATCCGAGATAATGCTCAGGAAGGGTGACTGCTCCAGTTGTATCGAAAGCCCCTGCCGCAGCGTCCCGTCAAATACCGCGTCTCCGGTCGAGTTGGCGAAATCAGCTAATACAATCGTGTCTCTTTCGGTGAGGGCGTGGGCATTGCCCCTGCGGAAAATCCTGCCGGCAGCCACTATGGTCAGCACGCCGACGATCGCCACGGTCCCTAAGATCCAGTACCAGGGCCTTTGGCGAACGATTGAGAACCGAGCAACCGCGGCGCTGCGTCGCCTCGATTCGGTTTCCTCAACGGTCATTCTCTCAACCGAGAGGCTCTGCACGATCAGCTCACCGACGCCTGAGACCTCCCGTACCTTCTCGGCAAGGCGGTAGCCCCTTCCAGGCATGGTCACGATGTAGCGGTGGTCCTGCGGGCTTTCGCCTAGAGCCTTTCGCAGCACCGAGATGTGCTGCGTGAGGTTCGATTCCTCCACGAACGTGTCCGGCCAGAGCTGTTTCATCAGTTCGTCTTTGGAAACCATCTGTTCGCTGTGTTGGATCAGCACCAGGAGCGTTTCAAACGCCTTTGAGGTCAGCGGAACAGGCTGGCCATCGCGTAGCAACAGCTGCCTGCCAGCATCCACCCGGAACGGACCGAACTCGTAGAAGCGGTTTGTTTCCTTACTCATAGAGCCGTTTAGAAAGTTTTAGAAGTCTTGAGCATGCCTTTTAGGACATTTAAGTCCCGGATTGTGCAGGATGCGCCTCATGCGGCGGGCTGGCTGAAGACTCAAGCCAAATGTGGAACGGAATCTATCACGGAATAGTTTGTAGGGTAAAGGCATGGGGCGTGTTCACCACCGCGAAAAAGAGGACTCAGATCACTATCGAAACCAGTCGCGTTCTGATCGTTCGGCGAATGCGTTCCTCCCGAACCTGGTGTCGGGAATGCGCCCGCGAAGTGGACGTGGTTGACACGGAGGAGGCAAGTGTGCTGGCCGAGATGGCGCAGCCCGCGCTTCGGGAGTGCGTCGCGACCGGGAAGTGGCACCTCTGCGAGTCATCGGAGGGAGCGCTGTTGATCTGCCTCGATTCGCTGATGAAGTCGCTACATTCGGCAAGTAAGTAAAGAACGAGAAAAGGAGAATGAGATGAAAACGAGAAGCATCACTTTGATTACCATGGTTGCGGTGTTGGCTGCGTTCGCGCTGCCGGTTCGGCTGGCTGCGCAAGTACAAGAAGACCAGAATGAACAAAAGGTCGCGCACCATCGTTACAAGCTTTTTGACGTCGGCACATTCGGTGGGTCGTACAGTATATTTAATAACCCTTCCTTCTGGGCTGTGAACAATCGAGGCGCGGCGGTAGGCTCGGCGGATACACCTATTCCCGATCCATACTACCCAAACTGCTACTATGACTGTGTGATTGATCACGGGTTCGCTTGGGAGAATGGGGTAACAACCGATTTAGGTACTCTGCCGGGCGGCGCGAGCAGTGATGCCTGCGCGATCAACAGAGGTGGGTTGATCACCGGCCAGTCACAGAACGGTGTGATTGATCCGTTGACCGGTTTCCCTGAGGCGCATGCTGTTGTCTGGCGCAACGGTAGGATTCTCGATCTGGGAACACTAGGGGGAAACCAGAGCAATACAAGCGCGATCAATGATCGCGGCCAAGTGGTAGGCGAAGCGTTGACGGCCATTCCTGATCCGTTCGCGGGTGCCCTCCAGGCCGCTTGCGGGGAGTTGCCCACGACCGGCGGCTCTTGCGCCTCTTTCTCGTTTGCATTTAACTCCCTCTACTCCCCTGCTGCAACCGAGACGCACGCTTTTCTCTGGCAGGCCGGTTTCATGCGCGATTTGGGCACGCTCGGTGGACCTGACAGCGCCGCATGGATCAACAATCAGTCCGGGGAAATTGTGGGATGGTCTTACACCAGTTTCGTTGCGAACCTGTCGACCGGGGTGCCCACTGTGGATCCTTTTATTTGGAGCCCGGAGAACGGCAAGATGACCGACCTGGGCGGTCTTGGTGGAACGTTCGGAGCTGCATTCTTTCTCAACAACCGAGGGCAGGTCGTGGGGATTTCGAATTTGCCCGGAGACACCATGTATCACCCTTTTATTTGGAGTAAGTCCGAAGGAATGAAAGACCTCGGCACGCTTGGAGGCGATTTCGCGCAGCCCTTCTGGATAAACGATTCAGGAGAAGTTGTCGGATCCTCAACAAATGCTGGTGATCAGAACCAACGCGCATTTCTTTGGCGCCATGGCGTACTGACAGATCTGGGAACAATAAGCATGGATCAGGATGGTCAAGCCTTCAGCATCAACTCGAGCGGTCAAATCGTTGGAACCACATATCTCGACGGCAACGATAACCACGGGTTCCTTTCGGACAACGGCGGCCCATTGATCGACTTGGAGACCCTCGTTCTGCCTGGCTCGGAAGTGACCGTAATTAGCGCCCTCGTCATCAATGATCGGGGAGAGATCGCAGGACACGGAAGGCTCCCGAATGGCGACAGCCATGCAATCCTGCTAATTCCATGCGACGACAAACATCCGAACGTAGAAGGTTGCGAGTACAGCCTGGTGGACAGCACTTCCGAGGCTCAAGTTCGTCCCGCACAACTCACTCCGCAGTCAGCGGCAGCAAGTTACAACACATTGCCTCCGGCCGAAACGATGACTCGAATTCGTTCCTCGATCACGAATCGAAATCATAGGTTCGGAGCAGTGCGACCGAAATAGCTGCAGCCGTGTCTTACTGGTGTCGGGGCGGAAACCGGCGAGCATCGCGCCCGAGTCCGCCCCGGCATCAACGCCACGAGATTGTGATCCTGCCGTACCAAAACACTGCCGGAAACCGATCTCTTCATATCTTTGATGGATGCCCTCGAACGGCGCAAAAATCCTATTTCAGAAACGCGCGGCTTCCACTGGACGATTAACGCACTATGAAAGGGCGCCCCTTTTCGGTTAGGTTTTGATTGCTCGCATCAACGCCTACAGAAAGGAGGAGTATCGCAGGTCTTGATTCGTTCTGACCCGTTTGGCCTCGTCATGAGCTGAAAACTATGACACTTTTATGACACTTGCACCATTTTGGTGCATTCCACCTGACCGAAGGAATCGTGGAACTTGATGAAAATGAAAGAATAAGAGTGGTGGGCCTGGGGAGAGTCGAACTCCCGACACGCGGTTTAGGAAAACAGTGAGCGGTTTTGACCCGTTTTGAAAATTTTCGATTATATCTGTTGTGTCAACCTTTTACGGATTCCGTGTCTTGATCGGTTCTGATTCGTTTAGACCCGTTTTGAGCATAGAACTACTGCGGATTTACTGCAGTCTGAGTAGCTCGCGCATACCTCATCGTGGAGTCAGAAGTCGTACTCGGGATGAGGCCTTCTTGGCAGTCGCTGAACGCTCTCTCAAAAATGGGCACACGCATACTTTCTTGCCGCTGATTCACGTTCTCCGTGTTTGCAATTTCGCCGCGCGTTGACTTGTCTGATGGCGCAGCATAGCATTGGCGGCCATGCCCGATTCTTCTCCACTCTCCGGACGAACGATTTCCCACTTCCGTATCATCGAGAAGTTGGGCGGCGGTGGCATGGGTGTGGTCTACAAAGCTGAGGACGTAAAGCTGCACCGCTTTGTCGCCTTGAAGTTCCTTCCGGACGAGATTGCCAAGGATGCGCAAGCTCTAGCCCGCTTTCAACGCGAAGCGCAGGCCGCTTCCGCGCTGAATCATCCGAACATCTGCACGATTCATGAGATTGATGAGCATAACGGGCAAGCATTCATCGCCATGGAATTTCTGGACGGCGTCACGCTGAAGCATCTCATCGGCGGAAAGCCTGTTGAGACGGAAGCTCTGCTTGGATTGGCGATTGAGATTGCGGACGCCCTAGACGCCGCTCACGCCGAAGGCATCGTCCACCGCGACATTAAGCCTGCCAACATTTTTGTCACCAAACGAGGCCACGCGAAGATTCTAGATTTCGGGCTGGCAAAGACGCTGACTCCCACGTCGTCGCTCTCGATGTCGGCCACACAGGAAACCGCCGCCGCGGTAGCCCCCGAACACCTAACCAGTCCGGGAACCGCCATCGGAACGATCGCTTACATGTCGCCCGAGCAAGTACGGGCCAAGGAACTGGACGCGCGCACTGATTTGTTCTCTTTCGGTGCTGTGTTGTACGAGATGGCCACAGGCACAGTGCCGTTCCGTGGGGAAAGCTCGGGAGTTATCTTCCATGAAATTCTGGATCGTGATCCGGTTCCCGCGCTGCGGCTGAATCCTGACCTTCCGCCCAAGCTGGAAGAGATCATCAACAAGGCACTGGAGAAAGATCGGGACCTCCGTTATCAGGTCGCGGCAGAAATGCGGGCCGACCTAAAACGGCTGAAACGGGAGACGGAATCGCGGCACGGCGTCGCAGCGAGTTCGGGGTCGGTGGCGGCAGCACAGGATACAGGTTCTCAACGAGTCGTCCAGCAGCCCTTGCCATCATCGGTTTCCGTTCCCGCTGCTGCTTCATCGTCTGCCGTGAAATTTGCTGAAGTTCCGATCGCTGGAGGGAAAAAGCTCTGGAAGATTCTGGCACCCGCTGCCGTAGTCGTGGTCGCCGCTGCAATCGCCGCAATTTATTACTTGCGCCCGCGCCCAGCAGCCGCGCCGCTGACCGAGAAGGACACCATCGTTATCGCCGATTTCGACAACAAGACTGGAGACCCCGTCTTCGATGATGCCTTGAAGCAGGCACTCGTCGTGCAGCTTGGACAATCTCCATATCTCAACATTCTCTCCGAACGCAAGGTGGAGGAAACACTGCGGCTGATGGGCCGCCCGCCGAACGACCGCATCACCCGCGACGTAGCCGGAGAACTCTGCGTGCGCACTGGCAGCAAGGCCATTCTCCTCGGCTCGATTTCCAACTTAGGCGGTCAATACGTCGTCGGCATCAACGCCGTCGGCTGCACCACCGGGGACACACTAGCTACCGAGCAAGAGGAGGCTGCGACGAAGCAGGACGTGCTGAAAGCATTGAGCAAGGCAGCAGCCAGCCTGCGCAGCCACCTCGGCGAATCGCTGGCCTCCATCCAGAAGTTCGATGTTCCCGTTGAGGCCACCACAACATCGCTTGAAGCACTGAAAGCCTTCAGCATGGGCATAACGACATCCCGCACAAAAGGGGATGCTGCGGCAATTCCGTTCTACAAACGCGCTCTGGAACTGGACCCGAATTTTGCCGTAGCCTACGCCAGTTTAGGGCTCTCGTACGGCAATCTCGGCCAAGCGAGCCTGGCTGCTGAGAACATCAAGAAGGCCAATGCGCTGCGCGAACACGTAAGTGAACACGAAAAATATCGCATTTCTGCCTTGTACTATCAAAGCGTCACTGGGGAGTTGGACCAGGCCAGCCAAGTCTACGAATTGTGGGCCAAGAGCTATCCACAGGATTCTGTGCCGCCGGGCAACTTGGGTAGTATCTACACCATGCTTGGGCAGTACGACAAGGCTCTGGCGCAAACCCAAGAGGCCGTGCGATTGGAACCAAATGCAGTCGTGATGTACGGCAACCTCGCAGGCATCTACCTCGCGTTGAACCTGCCGGACGACGCGAAGAAAGCCATCGAGGATGCTCAAGCGCACAAACTCGAGGGCGATTATCTGCATCAAGAGATATACTACGTGGCGTTTCTGAAAGGCGATGCCGCGGAGATGGAAAGGCAAGTAGCTTGGGCTGCGGGCAAGCCCGGAAGCGAAGACCTCCTGCTCTCCTTCCAATCCGATACGGAGGCGTACTACGGACGCTTGGTGAAAGCACGGGACTTCTCGCGGCGTGCAGTAGATTCGGCAATCCGTGACGATTCGAAGGAGAGCGCCGCGTTGTGGCAGGTCAATGCCGCTTTGCGTGAAGCGGAATTCGGTAACGCAGCCACCGCGAAGCAAGGTGTTTCAGCAGCACTGGCGCTGGCTCCCGGCCGCGACATAAAACTCTTCGCTGCGTTGACGCTGGCGCGCAGTGGTGACACCACCCACGCAAAGGCGATCGTCGAGGAACTGGAAAAGAACTACCCGGCAGACACGGTGCTCAGGGTTTATTGGCTGCCGGCCCTCAAGGCAGCTATGGCGGTGAACGCCAACAACTCCACTCAAGCGGTGGACTACCTCGATATCGCCGCGCCTTACGAGCTGAGCACACCGCCGCAATTGCAATTGGGAACCATGTATCCCGTCTACATTCGCGGCCAAGCCCAACTAGCCGCCCACAATGGCGCCGCCGCAGCCACCGAATTTCAGAAGTTTCTAGATCACCGCGGCATCACCCTGAATTTCCCGCTAGGCGCGCTAGCCCACCTAGGCCTAGCCCGCGCTTACGCCTTCTCCGGCGACACCGCCAAAGCGAAGACCGCCTACAATGATTTCTTCAGGCTCTGGAAAGACGCCGACCCCGACATTCCTATCCTGCAGCAAGCCAAAGCCGAGTACGCGAAGTTGCAGTGATCTTGCTAGATCTCCAGAACCCCCCAAAATCCCCGGCTACGCCCCCATTTAAACCCGCCGTTCCTGCTAATTGCACGCGCGGAGAGTGGCTTTTACGCAGAATTCGGCCCAGATATGCAGGAATCCTGTTTTTGGCGGAAGGTTTCGGTTTTTCTTGGCCCGAGGAATTTGGGTGACTGAATCGGTCGCCGAATACCTCTTGAGATTCACAAGTGTGGTAAAAGTGTGCGATGCGATCGAAGAACCGAGCTCGGCGTGCAACCCTCAGTGTTTGGACGTTCCGGACAGAAATGTGGTAAGGGAAATGGCTGAGCGTTTTCTGCCTGCACCGGAACCTCCAGACAAGACCGGATTCAATCCGAAAGCAACGATTCCGTTCGGAGTCACTACTGAGCACTTGTATGAATCCATGAAGGAGTTCACTGGATTCGTGGAACTCATCGACTTCCAACTCCGAGCACAACAAATGGCGCGCTTCGAGGACATCCTCATGGCTGCCAATTTCAGCAGTTTGGTCGGTGAGTTCATGTCGCGCACGATCCCGAAGCATTGCAAGACCGTTGTGAAGAACAACCATCACAACGGCCATCCGGATATTCTCCCCGCCGGGAAATATCCGAATGATTCCGCCCAGCGTGCGGGGACAGACGGCATCGAAATTAGGGCGTCGCGGTATCTGAAAAGCGGGCAGGCCCACAAGGCCGATGACAAGTGGCTCATGATGTTCGTCTTTCAGAGCGGTCGTCTGAACCCCAAGGTAACCGAGCAAGTTGGATTCAAGTTCTTAATTGTTGCAGGAGGACTTCTCACAAAGACAGACTGGCCTGCCAGAAGATGGGAAACCGGCCACACAATGACCGAGGAAAGTGTTACAACGACGGCGGCTCAAAGGATGATGTCGAATTGGATTTACAAGTGTAATGAACTTCGATAGTGCAAACTGTGGCGCTTCCGGTCTAACTTCTGCCCAACTCAATGCCGTGCGACTGGTTCATCCCACATGTGATGTGACATTTTCCACTCCCCATCCGCCTGCTTTCTGAGGACATTCAAGAAAATTCCTTTGTGCGACGCGCTAGTCTTCTTGCCATTTTGCAGTGTCGTCCACGCCACTTCGTCGGTCCCCCACACATAGGCGATCTTTCCGTCGCCGCCTATGCTTTGCGGTGTCACGACTAGCTTTGTGATCTGAGTTAGTGGAGCATCCGGCGCGTACCAGTACTCGTTCAATCCTTTTTGCCCGATGCGCGGCGTATCTCCGTGTGGCGGCAGCAACACACAGTCCTCCGTGAAGAGAGCGCGCACGCCATCTGCATCTCCTTTGAGCCAGGCCTCTTCGTACTTGGAGTGCACTCGCTTGATCTTCGCGATGTCTTCCGCGGTTAGGCTGCCTCCGGCGGCCGCGATGATGGGCCAAACCAACAACAGCGAGACTACCGGCAATACTCTGCGAATGTTCATGAGGCGTCTCCGAAGATACTTCCTCGTTAGACGCCCCGCACCCGCTTACGTCATCCAAGCAGTTCTCAGAATTCGAAGAGATTCGATCTCGGATCCCACCAAATCCCCGGTTAAGCCGGGTTTTAAACCGCCGATTGTTGTGCGTAACGAGCACCAAGAGTGGCTTTTACGCAGAAGTCGGTCCGAATATGCAGGAATCCTGATTTTGGCCGAAGGTTTCGGTTTTTCTTGGCCCGTTTATTTTGAGTGCGAAAATCGTCTCACTTATCAGCTTATGCGTCGTCATCCGAATCGATTTTCGCATAAAACCTTTGGTCGCACTTTTGACACCGGTACGGCAGGATTCCAAAGATGGGCAGGACAACCCGCTCGACAAATCCTTTGCGCTGCGATCTACGAACTTTGATCGAGCGGCAATACGGGCAAGCGGCTTCGCGCCAAATGTTCACTTTGGATAGTCTACTGCCGAGTTATCCCAGAGTCTTCAGTGCGACGCGTACAGGTTTCGCTGTATCCAAGAACTATTCTAAGCAAAGCCAGCGAAGCTGATCGTTTCGTTGAGATTTGCAAATAATGCATAGCGCACGGCGGACTCGTCGTTCTATTACTCCATCGTAGCATTCGGTCTGTGTCGGCGCTTCTATTGAGTTTTCAAGGGTTTTCGTGATCTTAGGTATTTGGCATGGAAATTGCCTTCTACACTCTGCGTTTGTAGTTGTTCCGCTCTCGAATGCAGTCGGGCCCGGCCGGTAAACCACCGGCCGTATTCAATTTAGAAAACGAAAGGAGTACCAAAGAAATGAGTGGACGTGTGTCTCCCGAGTGGTTCCTGCGCGCTCTGACCCTCGGCGCGCTGATTCTCGTTGTCTCCGGAAGCGTGGCGGCCCAGAATTGGGTTTCCACCTCCACCCAGGCAGTTGGCCCAGCTCTCGTCAATGCGACGGCGCAAGGTCTCTTGCCCGATTCAACTCCCATCCACGTGAATGTTGCGCTTCAAATTCAGAATCGCGACGCACTCGAACAATACGTGCAGCACATCACCACGCCTGGCGATTCGCTCTATGGTCAGGAATTGGAGCCAGCCGATTTTGCCGCCGCCTATGCACCGTCCAGTTCAGAAGTGCAATCGGTGGTGAGTTATCTCTCAGGCGCAGGATTTCAGAATGTGGAGATCGAGCCGAACAATCTCATGATTTCGGCCGACGGTACCGCAGCCGCTGTCCGCCAAGCCTTCAACACCCAGTTGGGTCTTTATCAAGCGAATGGCGCATCGGTTTTCGCGAATCTCAGCCCGGCGCAGGTTCCCGAGGCGCTCGGCAGTATCGTCGGGGCGGTTCTCGGTCTCAACAACGCCGCGAAGATGAGTTTTCCTCTAGCGACGAACGCCGTTAGCGTCCCGAATTTCCCCGGCTCGTATCGTGCGAAGAATCTCTGGACCGCGTATGACGTTGCTAGCACCCCCACCGGTTCGAAGACCGCCATCGCGATTTTCGCTGAAGGCGATGTATCAGGCGTCGTGAAAGACTTGCGTCTGGCCGAGAAGGCCAACGGTCTCCCGCAGGTGCCGGTGAAGATCGTTCAGGTGGGTCTTGCCAGTCCCGATGTATCGGGCGCGGATGAATTCGACCTCGACACGCAGTATTCAACAGGAATGGCCGGAGCAGTTTCGACGCTGTACATCTACACGACCACTTCGCTCAGCGATTCCGACACCGCGCTGATGTTCAATCATTTCGCGGCGCAGAAACTTGCCCGCGCAGGCAGCGCTTCATTCGGCATCTGCGAAGTGTTTCCGTTCCTCGACGGCTCGATGCTGGCCGACGATAATTCCTTCCTCGAAGCGGCGGCGCAGGGCCAGACCGTCTTTGCCTCGACCGGTGACACAGGATCATCCTGCGGCGTTGCCGTCGGTGCGAATGGCGTGCCCGGCGCCGGTGTTCCGATGGTCGAATACCCAGCGTCTTCCACGTACGTGATCGGCGCAGGCGGCACGACTCTGGTCACAAACGCCGATGGAAGCTGGAACAACGAGATCGCCTGGTATGCAGGCGGTGGCGGCTTGAGCCAGTTCGACGGCTCTGGGTTCTGGCAAGTCCCCGTCAATTCGCTCTCGACGGTCGGGAAAGGGACTCCGGACGTTGCCATGGATGCCGATCCCAACAGCGGTGTCTATCTCTGGCTCAACGGCGCCGAGGTGTGCTGCTACGGCGGTACGAGCCTCTCCTCGCCGTTAACGCTTGGGGTCTGGGCCCGCTTCCAGACCGCGCACAACAACAAGCTTGGCTTCGCCGGTCCGGTTCTCTACAAAGGCGCCACGGGAATCCCAAGTCCCGCGTCTCCTGCCGGCTTCCACGACATCACGGTCGGCGCGAACGGTCTCTACACCGCTCTTCCCGGCTACGATTACGTGACTGGCCTAGGCACTTTCGACATCGCCAAATACAACGCCGCTCTGCCACGGCACTAGCAGTCCTTTCCTGTCGGCGCAGAGAGCCAAAAAAGAACCGGTCCCGCGACCTGGGACCGGCTCTTTATCACAGCCATCAGCTGCAATGGCACAGGAAAGGGCACGACCCGCCGGAGGCTAAACGCGATGGTTTTTGATCCAATCTCGAACACCCAAAATCCTCGGCTACGCCCCAGCTTAAACCCGCCGTTCTTGCTAATTGCACGCGCTGAGACGCGCTTTTAGCCCGAAATCGGCCCGAATATGCAAGGATCCTGTTTTTGGCGGAAGGTTTCGGTTTTTCTTGGCCCATCGAACTTCAAAGCAAAAACGGTGGACTCTTTAGTAGCAAATCTGTCGTCTTCGCATCCGAATTGACGAGCCATCGCCGGGAGAAACGCCCTGGCAGAGCGCCTTCTTTTTTCCTCTGGCATTTTCGCGCGTTGGCACAATCCTGACTGCGCGACGCCTCGGACGGAGCCTCATCGTTGCGGGAGCTAAACGCCGCGCTGCTCCTTACACTTTGTACAGAGATGCGTCCAAGGCACGGCTTCGAGACGTGCCTTGGAGATTGGCCGCTTGCAGGTTTCGCAAACTCCGAATGTTCCCACGCGTATCCGTGCCAGCGCGTCTTCAATCGCCTTGAGGAGCCGGCCATCGGTTGCATGTAGGCGGATCTGAAGTTCCGCCTCAGCATCCGCGCTGGCTCGCTCCATGAGATCACCTTCAGGCTCGTCTGCGGGCGGCACGGGAGTCGCGGACCCATTCGCCCTTGATATCTCTTCCCGCTTCGCAAGTAACAGCCTCTTGTATCGCTTCGATCCGTTGGTACGCACGTGCCATCCTGTGAAACATTCCGCCTGTCACTCGGCATTCTACACCCGGATGAACGCGCGGTCGTCTCGCGCCCTTTTTTTGCCCGCCGCCCGCTCCGAATGGAAGTACACTGGCGTGCCGGGGTTGGAGGTGGAACTTGAAAGCGTTTGTGCTGGTGAATGTCCGAGCGGGGAAGAGTCCCGAAGTTTTGGCTGCACTCCGACATATCGATGCCGTCCGAATCGCTCATGCGTGCTGGGGACGCCCGGACATTTTCGCGCTCGTCGAGGTGCGAAATGAAAGAGCCTTGGGCAACTTAGTGATGGAAAAGGTTCAGTCCATCGTCGGAATCGAGTCCACTGATACCCACATCGT
>Ga0116225_1001073_pt1 | contig 20152 bp, 31 predicted proteins | sample Sb_taG_8_FD_88968 | JGI IMG/M metagenome (GOLD analysis project Ga0116225, IMG submission 88968) | Peat soil microbial communities from Weissenstadt, Germany - Sb_50d_c_BC metaG | ecosystem: Environmental > Terrestrial > Soil > Wetlands > Peat | place: Germany: Weissenstadt | collected 2010-09-21 | reverse complement strand
CTTTTCATTCAGCTTTCTTGTAAGCTGACCTGAATCTTTATATTCCTTATAATATCTCTGGTTTATCATTTTCTCATCGCCGATGTGTTGAATGTCTATGTTGGTATCACAATAAATCTTAGCACCGGCTAACTTCGCCTTCAAGCCGAAATAGATGTCCTCGCCTATGCCGCTAGCTTCCATACAATAACCGAGTTCGGTATCTCCCCATTTGAAATAAGGCTTCTCCATATTCTTAATAGATTCGAGTTTAATCAACAAGAAGTATCCACCACAAGTATCGATCTCGATTAATCCATTTATTTCTAAATCTATCGGGTATATCTCTTTCTCAGGACTTGCAACAAATACACACGGTGCGTGCGGTTCGGCTCGTTGGTAAGCGGTTCCGGTACAGATATCTACATCATGTTCGAGCATTCGAATAGCCGCATCATCTGGGAATACCATGTCGTCATCGATGAATAAGACATGAGTAAATCCCTGCTCGATAGCGGCTTCAATAATTACGTTCCGATCTGTAGGATGGCCGCGACCTATATGAAACGAGGACACTAATTTTACGGCGCCAGATTGAAATAAATTGCCCCATAAACCTAATGTCGAGAAATGGAATTTGTAGTGAATCATAGTATCCCTGGTTAGTAGGCCTACCATGAGCTTGACTGACTTCATTTCTATTTCGAACATATCCTTCACCACGTCTTTGCCGAGGCGCTCTATTAATATTTCATGATGCCGTTCTTGATATTTGTGAAATTCCTCCGCAGAACCGCAGTAATCGATAAAGGCTTTCTCACCTACATGATCGATCTTTACGTCATAAGCGATTTTAAATTTGTACCCAAGCTTACGAATACGGTAACAGAGTTCGATTTCCTCGCGATCGCCCATTCCATATGCCGGTGATAGATAACTGTCTCCTACTCGAATCTCATCAAGCACAGATTTGCGGCACATGAAGAAAAGCCCTAGCAAGAATTTCGGCTCACATCCAAAATAAAGATGAGCATTAGCTTGAGCTTGCGGACCCATAGCATAAGAAATCACCGGGCCGACGGCGGCTACATTTTTATCTTCAAATTTTCGCATAAAATGACGCAGCCAGTATTGAGGAAAAGTTACATCATTATGAACAGTTAAAGCAAATTCTGTGCCGACTGCGCTATAGGCACGATTAACACAATCAATCCAGCCTCGGTTCCAATTCGCCAGAATGTAATGCAAATCAATACCGTTTTCTTTACAGAAATTAGTCACCCATATATTAGTATCGGGTAACTCAGAATTGTTATCATAGAAATATAATACGTATTGCGATGAGTCTGTAGTGTCATTCAATGTTCTTAGAGCAGCTTGTGTTAAATCCAAGTGGTCCCTTGCTACCATGATGATTGAGACAATTCTTGTGTCCTCCATTTGAATCCTCCTTGTAATAAAGAAGGAGGCCCGAAGGCCTCCCAATTGTTACCTGATTAAGCTGTGTAAAGAGCCAACCAAAACGTCTACTGTCGCACCTACTCCAATGTTATTCAATGTGATGGTTATCGAGTTCGTGTTCACCGAAGTATACCCGTACTGAGCTGCGGTTGAACCGATGGCCACATTTGGAGTTAAAAGAATAATAGTCGGCGTGTATCCAAGCGCGTGAGACCAAGCTGTACCTGCTGTGGTTGCAACGGAAAAGCCCGTTGTCTGGCTCCATAAAGCACCCAAGGTTGATGCCATGCGATATCACCTTTCTTTCTACCTGTAATAGATTTCCAAAAGGACAGGATTTTATTCTGGATTTTTTCGATACCTTTTCTTGACGTATTTGTTTATGTACTCTTTCGCCGATTCATTTGCGTCAATTATTCCCTGCTTCACCAACATTCTTAGACGAGTAATTTGACTCGAACTTAATGGCCCGCGTATCCGCACACCATTACGGTCAACACGCATGATGTTATCATACACTATGGCATTCACCGTTCTCACTACTGTTCCGCTCCATTTATCAAACTCTGTCTTTTCCATCGTCTTCATTGTTCAAACCTCCTCCATAGACGTTTGCCTTTTGTGTTGCGTATAGTTATCGACCCGTCCTTGTTCCCAATTATCTCGTCATTCGGACCGAACTTGTGCCTGAACCTCTCGCCGGGATAAAGGCTATCTTCTCCTTTCTCTGCCCGTATCTCAATCGCCTTCGCGTATATTCTAGTCCCTTTGCGTTTCATATTTACCTCGTCAGTTGATAAATACCGTATCCGACCGCACCGAGCAACACAAGCAGCCCTATAATGTAAAGAGTTGAATTGTCCGGGTAAAACTGCCCCGTGGCATATAACGGTATACCACCCTGCTCAACGGCCACGACTGGCTGGAGCAAGCTTGATAATAGACCCTGACCGGAACTCGGAACAGCAGAATCATACACGACCATAGGTGGATTAAGGACTGTTTGAACTACTACCTGCATTTCTCTACCTCCTTATATTGAGTAATCCTGTTTCTGGTAATACGGCAATTTCTCATAGCCGAGATAATCATAAGGCGGCAATGCAATCAGCTCAATCGGTATCTGCTCGCCGCTCATAATCGACACCAGCCCGTAGACATGCGTGAACGGCCCAGGCTCATAATTAACCGTTCGAATCGTCGTGTCGTACCCTATGGCACGATAAAGCGAAAGCTCAACCGTGACAATCTCCGCGCAGTCACCATAGAAAGTCCCACCCGCCGATATCGTATTTAGAATTTCCAACGGCGTCTCGATGTACTGCGTGTTCGCCGTATGATTGACATAATGAAACTCAGTCTGTAGATACGCATATATGGAACCGATTTCGCAAAGCTCGTCTTTTGGTGGGCATGAAGAAACTATGTTCCTCGCCCAGTTTATAATATCCGGGTTCTGCGCGGACTGTATAATGATATTGCGCATTTGGGCGAGGACGGCATTCGATATTTCTAAATCACCAAACCCGGTAAATACCATTCTACTTACCATACATCCTCCATCCCACAAACACAAGAAGACCGACTGCCACTATCGCGCCTGTGTCCATGGCCGCAATTCCCACACTAGAGGAGCTACTTCCAAGTATCGATACGTAGTTGATGTAATTGCTATATACGGCATCAACGTAATTTTGAACATTCGGGTCCCCCTGTGAGTTGGTGTACAAGCCGGTGCCAGGGTCCTGATACACTTCACCGGAATTATACGCCGCAATTTCATCGGTCAAATTTCCATAATCCGACAAGTTGCGTGCAATCAATTCCATGCCTATTCTTATATTAGTCTCCGGGTCGTACAAATCCGACTGCGACACCACCTCAAATTCATTCGCCGTACCAAGCAATAGCTGCATCAGCCCGGTACTGCCGTCATTCAATAACGGTTCCGCAAGATAAGCATTCGGATTAAATGCGCTTTCTTGCTTCATGTGGGCGAGCGTAAGTGCCAGCCCGTTCACATACGGATAAGGAGTGAGCAAGTAAATGTATTTGTTGATAAGAGGCAAGTACGTTTTTTCTAATGAAGAAAGCCCCATACTACCTCCTTATAACAAATATAACCGCCACTATGCCAGCCAGTATCAATAACGGGCTAACGCCTTGTGTCGGGGTCGGTATCACATTCCCATTGGCATCGACAAGCTGCCCGTTCGGATTAATGAGCTGGCCTTGTGCGTTCACCAGCTGGTTCTGCGAGTTGAATGACGAGCCCGGGTTCTTAGTGAGAGCATTGTAGTCATTCACCAGACTGGCTCCGGCAGAAATATCCGACGACACATTTGAAAAATTACCGGACGCTATCCCTATCAAACTTCCGGCAACGCTCAAGTCAGTGTTCCCAGTCGCCTTTCCGGCAACACTAGCGGCAACGCTCAACGCACTCGCAACCGTGCTCGCTTCCAAAGTGGTCCCCGTAGCGGTCGCGCCGGCGGCAGCTGATGCCGAACCCGTAGCAACGCCAGCACCGGCAACAGCGGTCGTGCCTGCTGCCGCGCCGGCTACCGCGGCGGCTACTCCAAATGTGGCGACTGCCAGCAATACAACAATACCGGTATCAATAATATCCGGCATGTATTTATCGAAGAAATTAGAACCGCCGATGTCCTGATTAAAGTCCTGGACCCTGATGTATGACGAGTTCCAATAAATAAAACCAAACACAACGTCGTCGGTGTACGGACCAATGAAGCCATTCTGGCTGCCCATACCTTCCAATGACAACAATGATGTCTGCTGGTAAACTGGCGGAGGCTGCTCCCCAAGGCCGATGTAATAATTGTTAGGAGGCGGCCAGTTGTTCGGGTCACGCGTGTCAGATGGACTGTAACCTGCAAACACGTTGTTGCCTATCTTGTCCTCAAAGTATGCCTTTATATAACTGTCATACTGCCAATTATAGTACTGGTCGGCATTTGGACACGGGACGTTCGCAGCGCCGTTCGGATGCGCATTTCCGTCCACGCCTGTAATATCCTTTTCAATCATTGGCACGGCATATAAATAAAATACCGCGGCTATGATATCGCCGGCAGCAAGAGCCTTATTCGCGCTTTCTATAAATTTGTTAGACGGTATAGATGATAACTTGATATTCCAAAAATTCACACCTTTCGGGTAAGGTATAAGTGTCCCATCAGGGCTGTAGCTTCCCAGGGCAAACCCGTTTTGAAAAAATGGTCCCATGTCATACCGCAACACACCGTGGGGCATCACCACCGTCTGCCCGCCGACATTGAGCTTCAAATCTGGCCCGGCCGATGGAATATCAATATCTTTTATGATATTGAGGTACATGTGTCACCGCCTATCTTCGCGATTTCTTCTTCTTCCCAAACATGAGCCATGCCGCACCACCGCCCACAATGAGAATGAGCGGAAGCGATGAGTTTGCCGTAGACGTCGCAGTACCACCCAGCCATGTCGGCAAGGTTATCCCATATTTCGCCAGAGTCGGTTGAAGACCGGTAGCCGTCTTCGACACCGCCTGGGCAGTAGCCGTCCCGAAGTTGAGAAGGGATTGCACTATTCCCGTACTATCTGCCGAACTTCCCGCAGCCGGCGTGGAAGTCGGAATACCAGTCGCCGGGACAAAACTGCTCAAGTCAGTACCGGGCGTCATTGTCGGCGTATTGTCGATAGGAGCCGGCGAACTGAAATCATATGTGGGCAACGTAGTGTCATCATCACCAAACCCTGAAAGCCGTTTGCGCGGCATCATGCCCGCGCTTCCAAAACTACCGAATCCCTTGATAATCATAATTATCTCCTATTCCTACAACATGAAGACATGAACTGTAGGAGTGCCAGAAGCGACAACCCACACAGACATATTCTTCTTTATACGAAGTTTGATAGACTGCCCTGCATCGATTCCAATGCCGCTTGACGTGGTAAGCCCGCTGCTGAACCCGAAGTAAAATGTAGAGCCAGCCGTTGGATTCACCAACACAATATATCTATTCCATGCCGGATTCGGTATTTCAGTCGCCACATTGGTAACTAATACTATCTGCTGGGTGAAAGTTTTCTGGTGTACGGTATATACATGCTCACCGCCCTCTTTCACCGACGTCAACACTTCATCCAGCTTATCAAGAATGTTCTGGAGAAGTATCTGGGTCTTCGTCCCCGTAGGGGCCGGTGTCAACACTTTCTTCGCCATGGTAGCCCCCTTATCTCGTCAGCTTGTAGCCGTGAAATGCGAGATACACGTTGTTCGTTGAGCCGCTCAAGTCTACGAGCTGGATGCCGATTGTCGACTTCTTGGAGATGACGCGCGGCACGGGAAGCTTGTTCGGGCAATAGCCGGAGCCGACGATAGTGTTGAAGTGAAGCGGGATATTAAACCAGTTGCCCCCGGTCGCGTCCTCAGAAAGCATGATGGTGCATTCGCCAGTCGAGTCGCCTGATATCGCCGTCACCATGAAGTCGGAGTCGGAGTCGATGGAAACATACGCCTGCAACGAGCCGTTCGCGGCCACCTGGACCTGGCCCTCATTCAATGTCGACTTGGAGCGGGCAGCCATGTACGTGAACGGGACCTTCTTCACGCCGGGAACCTTGTCCGGAGGAATAGTTATACGGCCAGACGGGTCAGTGTAAATCTTCCCACCCGCGAATGTGATGTACAGATTTGGAGCGAGAGCGCCATTCGTATTCGCTGCCTGCACGGTCAATGTCGATATAGCTTTCAGGCGATAAGGCTGCGGCCACTGATATGCGCGGTAATCAAGTGACGTGCCAGAGCCGTCGATCGCCAGCGACTTGCTCGATATCATGCGAAGCTTTGTGCCAGATTTGGTAAGATAGGCGCCGGTGCTGTCATCACGGTATTTCACGATAACGTCGATGAGGTTTTCCTGGCTCATCCAATGACTGGTGCGCTTGATGAGAAAATCCTCGCTGCTGACTTTTATTTCATTGTCGGTAAAGCTGTTGCCAGTGCCTGTCGCCAGAGCCGAGAACAAAATACCGTAACAGAAGTAATTCATGTACTCACCCACGTTCAATCCCGGGCTTTCAGGCCTGCCGAAACGCATCGATGCGGGAACCGCTTGGGTCACCATAGTAGTCTCCTATTTCTTAAAGTAACCCGGCCCATTCCTGAGCCGGGCTGTTGTTGAAACTTCTGTTCCTAGCCTGTCGGCCTGCTCACATGCGAATGCAGGAAGACCTGAATATCGAAGGTGTTCGCGAGCGCCACGGCCGAAGTCGGGGCGTCGAACTCGAGGTCGACATGGAACGATGTCGCCGGCGGAATGGTAATTGCCGGGTCTATGTGATACATATTCTCACGACCCATGCCGGTCACGCCTGTCGCCAATGCGTTACCGTTGGCTGTAGTAGCGATGATCGGATTCTGCGCCGGTATAACGTTCGCCGGTATCTCTAAGTACACGATCTCGTTGATGTACAGCTTCACGCTCATCCCGTTCTTGAGGAGCAGGATGTCCTCGAGGATGTACTGGTTGAAGATTGTCGACACAGCCTGACCCACCGGGATGTAATCGATGCTGATGCCGCGAATCAAGAATGCCTGCTGGCCGGGAAGCTGACCGGCGACGGTCATGTTTGTGTCACGTGAAGACTTCTGATACGAACCAGCCGCGGCGCCACGAATCAATGTGGCATTCGCGCCCTTCTGTACCTGGAACAACTTCTGCGCGCCGATGGGGATGACAGTAGAGAAGTTGATTTTGTCATACAGCGGCTGCTGTAGAATCTGGTTGTTGCCGAAGTTCTGAACCATACCACCCGCGAAACTAGCCGGTCTTCCATAAACTGGAGGCATATGTTTCTCCTGTCCGGAGCATTGGTCCGGAAAAATTGCCCGCTGGTGTATCCACAGTCGGGGCTAAAGGTTGGGCTGCAAAATTACAATCGAAGACTACATGTCATCTTCAGTCATCGTGCCCATGCCGCGATAGTCCAGGGCACCGAATCCTGACGTCGTCGTAGCCGTAGCGGCCGGAGCGATGCTGGTAATCATGCTGATGATGTAGCCGCCGATGAAGTTGTAAATCATCTTTCCCACGCCGCCAGCTATTACCGCCATCTGTACCTGCTTGCCGCCAACTTTCTTTCCAACCCACTGGGCCGCGAACACGGAAGCACCTTGCATCGCGTAAACCATGTAGCCCGTCGCCAATGATGGCATGAATCGGCCAATCAAGGTCGGAAGGGCGTCCACAGCAATCACGCCGCCAAGGAACCCCGCTGTCACCGGCATCAATGACTTGAAGCTAACGCTCGCCCCGCCTATCATGGGATTGCGCCTGTAGCTCCTGTGATGACGACGCCTTCTCGGATTGTGAGAATACTTGCGCCCCACGACCATGTAGCGGGCGTGATGCCTGCGCCGCTTTGGATTGTGATGAACCCTTCTACGTCTGTGATATCTTCGCATACCGTCACCTCTTTCTTCAGATTTTGGATTACTACCTACAATCAACATCTCACCAAACGGGTTGCGCCGATGACGGCTCCTGCGCGCTGCGCGCCTCTTATGAATAGAAATTGGATTTTCCAAAAAAGGTTCGGATGGCATATTCACCTCCCTTCGTTACTGGGTAGCCTTCTTAACCTTTAGAAGCTGGTACATAATGTACGCCGCCAATCCGATGACCGTCACAGTCACCACCTGGGTCACCGCGGGAAGGGCGTTCACAATCTGCTGCGATGTCTGAGAAACCGCCGAGCCGGCCATGTTGAACACTGACGGTATCGCCTGAACTTGCGCCTGAAGTGCCGGCGTTGAATCAACCGGCATGACGACGGGTGGGGTTCCCAGCCCGGTCACGTCATACCACCCTTGTTGAATATCATACCCAAGCGTGGCAAAGAATCCAGAGCCGCCCGACTGGCCCGCCGGCTGCGAAGTCGGAATACCAGTCGCCGGGACAAAACTGCTCAAGTCAGTACCGGGCGTCATTGTAGGAGTATCGTCACCAAATCCACGTACTAGCATATTCACCTTCCTATGTTTGGAATACTGTCTATAGACGGAATACGGCTTAGTACACCGACAGGCGTCACGCCACACCGCATATCGAAATCCTTTAGAAGAGCAGGGTTAGTAAGATTCAATGTCGCGGGAAATCCCGTCACTGTGTAGTCACCCGATTGATACATGCCATACGGAAACACTCCTTCATACGCCATATTCGCAGTCTGGTTATCCGTCGAAGTGGTGACACAAAGTAAATAAGCCGTACCGCCGGTCAATTGCGGATTTAATATCGGGTTGCCGCCAACATCAACGAATGAAGTATGCGTCAGCCATACGTATGACAAACTTGAAGTGTTTAATACCGCCGCGCCTTGCATTACAAAAGCTTTCGCCGTAGTGTAAATAGCAAGCCGCACATTTGACATTGTTCCAACAGCTCCCGACTTGAAGAACCCCGCAAGCTCATGCACATTCTGCGCGCCATTACCTGGACAGATTACTGGAATCGTACCATCAGTCAAACCGCCGCGAGTAGCAGTATTAGCGCCACCGCCATTCACATTTATTCCAAAATAAGTTATCGGCATGCTCACCTCTGCCTTATGCCAGCCTTCAATTGTGCTACAAGTTCAACGCCTCTTTCACCAACTTCAGTATACCATTCACTGTTCTTCAACTCATTCGATGCCTCATCCCAATCACCGGCCTGGGCCGCAGCCAACATGTGAGGAAATCCGAGCAACTTATTTATGCCCATGTTGAAGCATAAGTTTCGGAAGACGTCCCTGCGGATATCATCCAATGTAAACACCCATGACAAATGTAATTCCAAATCGCCGTCCACCTTTTGCAACGATATGGTGAACATTAGGTCCACGACGCTCTGTGGCAGTGGGACGCCAGATAGATTCCATCCGATGCCTATGGTGACGTTGCCCTTGATCGTATAGCCAATTCTCAAGGGATATCCCGTGGCATCGTCGTATGGGCTGTACCGCGTCGCCTCCTGCCGCTGTAACTGCTGTTCGAGCGTTTCCATTACTTTGAGGCGGCCGCCTTCGCCTGCTCGGCCTTCACAATCGCCGCCGCTATCTGGTCGACGAGGTTCGCCATCACCGGTATCTCACCAGACAACGAGGTCGGCGTTTTCGGCGTGATGAGGTCTACGACCGCCTTCGTACCGCTCAACACCCCGTTCGCCGCCAGCTCGATGAGGCTGTTCGACTTAATAGGAAGCACCTTCACTATCTCGTTCACCAACAGCGTCCCCACAATGGGCACCACATTCGACATCAACAAACTCAACAAAGTCGTCAACATTTATTTCTCCTTCTGCCGTTATAGTACGGCTACTGTAAGTTTGTGCACCCGCCAGGCGGTGCATAGTTGCCAGTCGTTTTGGATATGGCCGGCGTCACGTGCGTCGACTCGTTTCCATAGAAGTCGAGCACGGACACCGATACGTAATAGGCGGTGTTGGGAGACAATCCCGTAATCGTAAACGTCTGCCCCGTGACCACCGCCGGGTAACCGGGAGTAAACGTCACCGTCATCTTCGTGACCGGCGGATTGACCGTGCCGTAGTACATGTTGTAGCCGAACTCATCGGTCAACGGATTGAATGCGGTGCCGTCAGTCCTCGTCTTCGGGTTATCGAAACTTCCCGATATCCATGTGGGTCCCGAGCCTGAAAACGTAATACCGGGTACGATGAACAATACAGCTAAAGCTAACAGTATTCTTAGAGCAGTCTTTTTCATATTACCTCCCTTTTTTTAATCCGTCCCCGTGCCTTTTAATAATATTTGTCTCAATTCCCTTACGTCTTTTTTTACCTCCGCAACGTCAGATTTAAGGTCTTGCAAAGCCGGCTGCCATCCACATAAATGACGGCGTTCACCGCATCGACGCTCAAATTCAATACTCGATATATAATTATCAATATCGTGTTTACGAAAAAACTTATGGAATACCTCTGTTATCGCGCTCATGATAATCGCCGTTATGAGTATTATAATGATTGTTTGAATGTTAAGCATCTTTCTTCTCCTGTTCGCTTAACTTTTTATTCTCCCCAACCAAAACAGCATTGACATTTTTCAATGCCTGAAGTTCCTGGTTAAGAGAAAGAATCAGCTCCGCCTGCTTCGCTATCTTCGCCCCGACCACCAAATCAAACTGCACAGCCTCCACTGTCGTGCTAATGTCCGCCATCTCGTCCTCCTCAATTGTCTATCCTATTTATTGATAATGTCAAATGATCGATGCTTTAAATATAAGCTGTCCAATAGAAAACATGACTACCTCCACCTGTGAAATTAATAGTAAAAGTAGTTGAGCCTAATGATGATGGATAATATAAACTTGCTGTACCATCTGCTGCTGTTAATCCATTCCTATATATTCTCCTAAGCTATTTTAATACCACTCTGTCCAGGAACTCAGTGTGTTGGATCCAGTTGAAGATGTTACCTTATAATAGTTGCCAGTCAATACCATAAATGATACAGACGTATCGTTATTTGCAAGGGCTTCAGCTGCAGCTACTTGCGTAGTAGATGGATTAGAACTATCAGAAAAAGCTATTAGGTTAATAGCTATTGTTGAGTAAGCAGATACAACGACAAACATTGTCTTGCCAGTTGTATTTTGATAGGAGGTACCTAGAACTCTAGACACAGCTATTGAATCTTGATAAGTAAATGGTGCACTGCTAGCTGGGACTGAATAAGCTCCTGTGCCATCTAAGTATTTTGAAGCATCATTTGGAGCTATGGGAGCAAAACCATGTTTAGAAGTAGAGACATTGTTAGTTGTATTGTTTGATAAAGAAATATCACTCTCTACTACTAGACTAGATGTTATATTTCCTGATGCATTAGAGTGCAGAGTGCCAGCCGTATAGCTAGGTAATGTTAAGGCTCCAGTATTACTAATTGACATACGAACAGTATTATTTGTTTGTATTTCTACAATACCGTTTGTTGGATCAGTACCACCTATAAGTTGAAGTTTATAGCCTGCAGAATTTATGGCTAGTCCGCCACCACCGTTATCCTTAATTGTTTGAGCATTGGCAAATACTATAGGATTCTGTAATGATATAAAAACTGAGCCATTTATTTGTAAAGCTTCACTACTATGATCAGTTTGAGTGCCTATTAAAATCTTATCTGTGTTAGAGATATATAGCCCGTTACCTAGACTTCCTCCACCCAATCTTGATTGAAGCCATAAATAGTTGGCATATGTACTTGTAGGATAACCTGCGCAACTTATACTAGCTGAATAAGATGTGTTATAAGGTCCTAAAATTATTGAAGTCCCCGAACCATTGCCAATGCTAGGATTAAACATAGTTAATCCTACTTCTGTAACTGAAGAACTGGCCGTAGCTATATTTATCTCCCCAGAATTTAATCCAGCAAATGTAGGACTACTAGAAGTTGTCAAACCAGATACATCAGCTTGAGCTATAGCTAACAGAGTTTTTACTTGTGCGGTAGTTAATGCTAAAGGAGTAGCAGGAGATCCTGTATTATTACCAATTATAGAATTAGCTGCTAGAGCTGCCATGTCCGTCAGAGCTACCAAACTTGAACTAGAGTTCGCCAGCGACTTTATCAACTTAGTCATACGCCACCTACAGCAGCCCTAACTAACATAATACCTCCTATGTAGCCTGAGTTTGAGCGGTCAATATACCGTTCACGAAAGTCATCGAACCGTTCGCTCCCGTAACCGGTGTTATCTTCGCGGTCGTAATCACAGCAGATATGCCGGGTCCCAATGATACCGGACCGACAAACTGCCAGTTCACATTCCCGTCTATATTTTCATATATCGCGCCGGTTGACGTAACGAATATTGCACCGAGCTGCCCGATATGCGCAGGCGCTGCATTCGTGCTATCAGGAACAATCCAAATCTGCGCAGAATGATCGACGCGCTGTGATGAAAACTTACCACCATAGCCTGACGTCAGAACCGCCCCTTGAACGCCATTCCCGCTAGTTGATATCCCGGCAACGCCATTTCCCGTAACTGATGTGCCTTGCACGCCGATATTCGTATTCGACTGCCCTATTACCCCCACGCCGTTCGCGCCCGTTGTAGTCACTCCGGCCGTTATGAATGCAGTAGTCCCGCGTGTTCCTATAGACACCACTTCAGCTATCGTCCCATTTCCAATATCAAAGAAAACACGAAGCTCGTTCACATTGGTGTCAATAGCTACCGTCCTGACGCTTGTCGGAATGACGGTAGAATTGTTGTTGTTCGCCAACACGCCGGCGCAGCCAGTAAACGTCGTACCTGTTTTTCCCGAATACGTGAATATATTACGGTCGTTAAGAATGCCGATAATTTCAGCAGAGCCAGATGCCGGAAAATCCACAGTGTTGTCCACAGTCACTGTTCCCACGCCGCCAGTTGTGGCCGCTGTCAAATAAGTCCCGTGAGTGACAAAAGCCGCCGACTGAACATTGATACTGCGCAAAGAGTTTACTGTTATTACAGAAGCGTCAATACTGGAAATAATAGCGCTGGCCGCTGTAATCGTCCCGACCACCATATTGCCCGCTGTTATCGTGGAACCGGCTATCTGCGTCCCAGATATCTGCTGGTTGGCGATATGATTATATGCGAGCGAATGCGCGCCGCCTATGTTCGTCGCGATAATGAACTGTCCGTCAGCCAATGCCGGCGGAGTAGGCGATGTGGAATATGAAGACGAAGCGCCATTCCAATAAATGTATGCATTCGACGTGCTACCGGCAGCTATGTTGAAAGTAGCCCCGTTGTACACTACCTGGTGAGCATTCCAAGATATCGAACCGGCCACGGGGCTGTTATCAGTCCAAACATCGCCGGATACCAGAATTATCTGGCCCGTAAATGATGCTATACCCGTTGCTTTTATAAGCTCTGTCATATCATTCCACCAATACCGCTATCTCGTTCGCGCCCGAGCCGGACACGGCGTAGATGTCTTTCCTCGTATGGTCCAATATCATCACCTCGCCCTGTGCCAATGGGAATGACGCGTACGTCGTAGTGATGTAGTCGCCAAACCCAAAATACACCGTCCCAAGACCCATGTTCAGAATGGTGACCGATTTCCGGGCAGGATTCGATGGGGCTATGAGCTGTATGCTCTTCAAGTCGCTGTCGACAATGAACCGAGTCACGCTTGCGCTATCCGTGACGTTCTTGAAGTCTTCGGGATTTATGTTTGACCAGTCTGTCATCATTGCCTCATAGCATCATCAGAACAATCAATATGCTCACAGACACGACGGCTCCTACAGTAGCCTGCTCAAACACGAGAGCAGGCTGTGTCTGCTGTACAATAGCTGGAATAGGTAGCGAGCCGAACCCCTTGACTATCATGTCACACCTCGACCTTCACCAGCAGCTCGCCCGCGCAGTTCTCGAACTCGCACAGCACCCTGCCGCCGTTCTCCTTCTGCACGGCCTCGTATTCACCAGGCTCGAACTCATATTGGTGCTTTGGGTCCCTATCACATGTGGCGACTGTTTTGGCCGGCTGCGGCTGCGACACAGGCTTTCTCAGACTGTCCAAATACGACGACACGTAAACTTTCATCTTGTTCTGGATAACAACGTCCCTGTAGCGCGGGTCATCTGCGGCAAGCCTGCTCGTGAGCATCTGATTCATGGCCGGCGACTGCGCCTGCTTCCTCAGGTTGTCAATCCCGCCGACAAACGGAGCCAGCATCTCCGAGATGCGTCCGTACGCCGTTACATCATTCGTGTTGATGGCATTGTAGATGAAGTCAAGCATTGTCACTCCTTTGTTTTCCTCGATAACGACAGGGGGCTTCAGGTCACGAGCCGGGGGCGTCGCCGCCATCTTCGCCGAAGCGATGACGGCCGCGTTATTTAACATGTCGGGTATCTTCGATACGATGGGGCTATTCAGCAGCGATGACCAGAAAGAGGGCTCCGCGCCCGCGTTCAGGCCGAGCATGCCCGCCACGCTCTTTATGGTCTCGACCTTCTTCGCCATCTCGCTGATGTCGTCATTCGACTTGCCGGCGATGTCGATGCCGATCGCCTTCAATTCGGATATTTGCTCGACAATGGATTTCGGCTTGTTCATGACGCCCATGGTGCTCATAAGGGCGAGCGTCTTCTCAATGCCGCCGCCGTCACCCTTCGTGATGAGCGCGGTCAGTATCCCCATCATCATGCGATTGTTCTCATTCTGCTGGTTCATCATGAGCGTTAGCATGGCGCTATCGCCGCCCTTGCCACCGCCAGCTTCCAATCCCGACTTGAACAGCGACGTCATCTGCTCGACGGGGACCTGGGTGATATCCGATATATCGATACCGCTACCGCTACCTGTAGGAGCCTCTGACAAATACTCTTCCTCATTAGCGTCGACATTGAAATAGATGGGGTCACGCTTTACCCCGCGCCATCCCCCATCACGCCAGATAACGAGACGATAGTTGCCAGAACCCCATTTGCGAACCCGCCCCCATTTCATGATCTCTTTCTTGGTCTCGGCGCGGACAATGTTCATGACCTCCATTTCAGCACACGACCACTGCTGGAAGCTATCAATGCGGCGCTTCGTCTGCCACGTATTTCCATCCACCTCTTTCTGTAGCATGAGGAAGAAGCCGTTGCCCGCCGTAAGGCCGGTGAAGATTTCATCCATCTTGATTTCTTCAGCTATATCCGATGTTATACGCTGTCCCCTATTTCGCTCATCAGCGTCAGCATCATATTCATCGTCGTCTTCGAACCCAGGTCTGCCAATGTTCTTAAGCACATCCTTTTCAATATCCTTCATCTTAGGGCTTTTCTTTTTCTGCGCCATTTCAATGTTCCTCCATAATGATACATCATACGGCTACTGTTGATATATGTGTTCTTAGAGTTTGCTCTATATGTTGAAGAGGAGCTGTCGGCAAGTACTCCGCAATACTCGCCGACAGCCAGTGAAAGAGAGATGCGCGGCCAGGAGGCTACGCAACCATAACGATTAAATCATACCACATACCGCGATTGGAGTACACTTTATAACATTTGTATAATTGTTATTATATTCAATAATATGACCGTTATTATAACTGTTATAATAATCGAAAATCGCATACTACTATTCTTTACTCTATATTCTATTGAAACAAAATGTTATATATATTTCCATATATGCGTAAATATATAGTAGTATACACTTTTCGATTATTATAATTGTTATAATAACAGTATTATTATAATTGTTATAATAACAGTGATAATGATATTTTATTTTTCTTTCTTTCTTTATATACATATGTATACTAATATACTAGTACACCTATTCATATACTAGTACACCTATTCATATAAAAATGGTTTACAAACAACTTTAAAAGGTATATAGTACATACAGTAAAATTAATAAGGCTTCTCCTATAAGGTTGCAAACAACCTAGCCTGGCACCCATTCCAGCAAGTAGTTCTTCTTCAAATCCCAAGTTCTATACATATTGAAAACACAGAGCCGCCGGAACCTCATCTCACTGACACGGCCAGAATTGGAAGTATGAAGCTTCCAATAGCGACGGTAAGAAGCCGCCGAGTTCCTATCTTCTGACACAGTGCCATGAATGAGACTCCGTCGAACCATTCAGGCGTGTTGTGGGGACTTCCACCTATGGAATCCGAATAGGCCGTCGAGGCCGGGACTACGGATGCTCTGTTTATTTCAATGCCCTAAGAAAGGAGTGCGGGTGTAGGTATCCGTGTCCGTGTAGTTATCCGTGTAACTGAGAGAAACCATAATCCAACCGGAGGTCAAATGCTAATAGCTCACTTGAAAAAAGAATGGCTGGCAAAATCGCAGCCGAACCCTAAATGTGACTGTTTGTTCACCAACAGCGGTATTCTGATAAAATCCGAAGATGGCGACGATAAGTCGGAGCACCTGTTCGATTTGAAAATCGACATCGCGGACAAAGCGAACGTGAAGAAATTCATCGACATTATCAGGCTGCGATGGAATATACCGGCCAAAACGCCGGTCGACGTGTTCCGTATTGGTGGCCATGACAGTGATGCCAAGAAGACGGGTGAATATTCTGTCGATTACCAGGATTTCATTAATGCCATTGCCAGGCAAAAGGAGGAGTACAAGAAGCCTTATGTCAGCGTGAAGTTCACCCAGGAATACCTGGAAGAGAGGTCCGGCAAACGGGCCGACAAGTCCATGGCCTTGAAGAAATTGCAGGCCCTTATCGACAAGGGCAGCTTGATTAAGTATTACTCATCTTACAGGCTGACCCCCAAGGGATGGGCGGAAGTGACAAAATGACTATGAAATATGCCGACTTAAAGATAGAGTGGGTATATGACATAGAGTACAAGGTACCCACTAGAGTAAACTTCATATGCAATGAAAAATGCGTAAAGTGCGGGTACTGCGGCGCAAAAGATGTCAGGCTTACCAGCATGCAGCAGCTCAGTTTCATCGACAAGGATTTGAGCAGCTCGACAGACGAGCGGTTCATCAAGCGGCTGTTCAATCTGCCCTACGGCTGCGGCACGTCGATACAGCTGGGCAGGCACCGCAAGTTCTGCCGCATGGTAGTTTCCCGCGGCAGCAAGTCCACGCAGGCCTACTATCGCTGCGGTATCGGCGATGAGATCGAGTTTAAGCTGTCGACATACACGTTCAAGGCGCGTAACTGTAAGGACCCGCATAATAACAGCTCCACTATGATATTGTCCGGCGGGGCCTTGGTTACGCGCACGTACGAGAATGATGATTTGAATGTGAATGACACGCTGAAAAAGCTGCAGGCGGACGTAAAGAAAGTGGCGGCCAATAATGAGATTGACCTGAAGACACCTGACGGTGTGAAGGAATATTACAAGTTGCTGTATGATAACATGGGCGAGGCTTACTTGAATATGCGCGGCGTGCGCTATGAGATAATGAGCATGGACTTGCCGTTCAAGTCGGTGTACAAGTACGTTTTCGAGAACGAGGAGCGCGAGGGCTACTTGAACGTTATCGTGATAGCGAGCGCCGGCCACGGCAAGTCAACCACGTGGAAGAAGCTGTCGAAGCTGTATGGGACCGGCAAGTACTATGATGCGGACATATCATCGAAGGGGATGAAAGGCGGCGCCATATTCACGAAAGAGGGCGTGAAGCATGATTTCGGCGCCCTGGTGTCTTACCCTTATGTGCCGAAATGCCTCGATGAAATGCAGCGCAAGCGCCCGAGTTTCTTTCGTGAAATGAACAATGTTGTTGACGGTTATGAGGTAAATAAGGACGTCACCGGCATGCACATTAACAAGGAAGCCGCCAGCGCCATCACCTGGTGCTTTAACCCGCCAGAGAACTTTGTGAACGTCTCTCAGGGCACCTCTGGCATACGTACTTTAAAGGAGATGGTCCAGTTTCCTGACGTAATACGCCGGTACACGTACCCATATATAGCGAGTAATGACAACAAGAAGGATGTTATCAATGTCGCTCATGGCAGGGAAAAACCTTTACATTATGACGGGTTCTTCAGTGATTTGCATAATGTGATTCAATGGCACGGCCTGAGAAAGAAAGTAATCTTCGCGGACATTGGCGTGGAAAACCGGGTGCTGGCCGTTGCGCGTATTCTGGTCAATAAGTACGCGTACAGTGAGATACCGTTCGTGCAGAAAGAAACCATGCGCCTTAAAGTAGCCGTTGTCGCCCACTGCTTATCCGGGGGCCTTGCTAACTTCAAGAAAGGAAACCTGGTCACGGAATCGTGCCACGTTGATGCCGCTGGGTGGTTCATCGATACGGTATTAGAAAGAAGCGGACTTCACAATATGACCAGGCAATCACTGTCAATATTGACGGATAAGGACAAGCGCGACGTCGTATTTGAGAAAATGGATAAAATATTAAAAAGCGTGGCTTGCCCGGGTATGTCACCCGAAGATATTCATAATAAAATTCTCACTGTCTTAGCGAATAAGCCTCGGGCATTCACGGAACATGATTTTCCATTCGTGTTTGAAGAGGCAAAAGCAGACAAGAACAGGAAGTATATTATCATGCATTTATCTGCTATGGATTTTGCAGAACCAGTTACCGACAGTAAGCGCCAAGACGTATTCAAATTAACTGCTTTAGGAGGGACATATGTAAATATTAGATTAAGAAAAGACAATAGTAAGGATGACATGGATGAACAAAAGACATTGGAAGAGGAGTTAAGAATAATAGATGACGATCTTAAAAGGAGGAAAAAATGAAAAAGAAAACTAGATGCACGGTGTGGTTGAAGAAAAATGAACCAGAGTTAGAAGGTAAGATATTTTTGGACTTATATATGAAATGTGACGGTTATCCCGTACATGAGTGTTGTGACGTATGCTTGAGCACGCTTGATGAGCGTGCCGGAAGCCAGTTTATTCGCATACACCATACAAGACTCGGCATTCTTAATCAGAATTGGTCGAACTCTGAAAAGAACGCCCTAAGAAAGGAAGTAAAGAAATGAAATACAAAATCATTGCCGGGAAAGCGGATAGGGTCGAAATGCTTGTAAATAAATATCTGAACAGGGGTTGGGAACTTGGCTCATTTGTAATGGGTTACGGAAATAATTATTGTCAGACAGTCATACTAAAAGGGAGGGAAAAATGAAGCCAGTGCAGAAGAATATGAACGTCGATTTGACGGACGTTCCGTACGTCAAGTGCCAGTATTGCGAGGGCGAGGTGTTCGTGCCGGCCATGATACACAAGCTGGTGTCGGCCATCCAGTCGCCGAATGGGCAGGAAGGACTTGTCAGCATCCAGATATCGGTTTGCATGGAATGCGGCACGGTCATGGGCGAGAAAGAGCCGCGTGAAGTTAACATGCCGGACGAGCCGCTTGAGGGCGACCTGGTGCACTAAGAAAGGGGGATGCCGTGATTCACACAATCATAACCGTAGCGGACTACGTAGTCAAGGGCTCGTTCGCGTTCCTGCTCGTGTACGCCGCCATCAATTTGTGGCACAGGCGTGTCGAGCGAAGGCGCGGGAAGGGCTGACAGCGCCAAATACTACAGAAAATAAGGCCTTTTTGCATATATTTTTTGAACATTATTTGATGTACAAAAGTACTTTTACGTGATATAATTTATACAGAATAAGAAAGGAGATTAAACATGTATACGAAAATTAACATAAACAAGAAGTTGAATCAGAAGCTGAAGATTTACGCGGCGGCAAAAGGGGAGAAAATGCAGGATGTGGTGGATAAGGCGGTCAAACAGTATTTATTGAAAAAAGGAGGTATCAAATGAAAACATTCATATTCGCATTGCTTATGTCTTTGGCCGTGAGCGCCCATGCTGCCGACAAGTGGTCAGTGGCCGACTTCACGCTCGAGGCTATAACAGAGGCGTCACTTGTTGTTGATTGGGGGCAGACACGTGACATAGCGAACCACAGCCAATGCTATGAAACTAACCCGTATCTTGGCGAGCACCCCGACAATGCGAAGATTGACAGGTACTTCGCTGGCTGGATGCTCATTCACCCGATAGTCGCGAACTACCTGCCCGAGCATTATGATGTTCTGGGAATAGATGTCAGGCCGCGAAATCTGTGGCAGGTGTGGTTCATATCGGTTGAGACAAAAGCAACGTACGGCAACTACCGCCTGGGCATAAACATTAATTTTTAAGAACT
>Ga0116225_1001059_pt1 | contig 20286 bp, 16 predicted proteins | sample Sb_taG_8_FD_88968 | JGI IMG/M metagenome (GOLD analysis project Ga0116225, IMG submission 88968) | Peat soil microbial communities from Weissenstadt, Germany - Sb_50d_c_BC metaG | ecosystem: Environmental > Terrestrial > Soil > Wetlands > Peat | place: Germany: Weissenstadt | collected 2010-09-21 | reverse complement strand
TGCAGAAGATCGACCTCGGCGATTCCATCGTGGCCTCGGCGGCGGTGGGCGGCGGCCGCCTGGTGATCGGCACGGAAAAGGGCGTGGTGTACTGTCTCGGGGCGAAGAAGTGACGCCGCTTGCGGCTTAGCGTTCGCGCCATCCTTCGATGGCGCGAACGCTAAGCCGCAAGCGGCGTGTGGGGCATCCTTATGGCGACCGCGGAATCGACTCAGGAAAAAACGGGCCTCGGCAACTACTTCGTCGCCAACTACCCGCCGTTCTCCTTCTGGAAGCCGGACTTCCTCCCCGACGCGCGCGCGGCGCTGCACGCGCCGCCGAGGCCGGGGACGCCGCTGGGGCTGTACCTGCACATCCCGTTCTGCCGCAAGCGCTGCAAGTTCTGCTACTTCCGCGTCTACACCGACAAGAACGCCCGCGACATCGAGGTCTACCTCGCCGCCCTTCTGAAGGAAGTCGAGCTGTGCAGCCGCCTCCCCATCGTCGGCGGCCGAGCGCCGCAGTACGTCTACTTCGGCGGCGGCACCCCGTCCTACCTGAGCGCCGCCCAGCTGCGCGGCCTGATGACGCGGCTGAAGGAAATCCTGCCGTGGGACGGCGCCTCGGAGGTGACCTTCGAGTGCGAGCCGGGCACCCTGCAGGAACACAAGCTCGAAGCCCTCCGCGAAATGGGCGTGACGCGGCTGTCGCTCGGCGTCGAGAACTTCGATTACAAGATCCTCGAATACAACGGCCGCGCTCACCACGACGAGGAGATCTACCGCGCCTACGGCTGGGCGCGGACGATGGGCTTCGACCAGGTCAACATCGACCTCATCGCCGGCATGGTCGGCGAGTCGTGGGACAACTGGAAACGCTGCGTCGTCAAGACGATCGAGTTGGCCCCCGAGAGCGTCACCATCTACCAGATGGAGCTGCCGTACAACACCGTCTTCTCGAAGGAGCTGCGCGTCCTGGGGGCCGACGAGCCGGCGTCGTTCGCCGTCGCCGACTGGCCGACGAAGCGGGCGTGGGTCAGCTACGTCTTCGACGAGCTGGCGCGGGCCGGCTACGAGTCGTCGAGCGCCTACACGATGGTCAAGGACAAGCGGCGGACGAAATTCGTCTACCGCGACAGTCTCTGGCACGGGGCCGACATGTTCGGCACCGGCGTCGCCTCGTTCGGCCACGCCAACCGCGTCCACGTGCAAAACGTGGACGAGTGGGAAACCTATATCGACATGCTCGACAAGGGCGATCTGCCGCTGGGTCGGGCGCTGCCGCTGCAGTCGCGCGAGCTGCTCATCCGCGAGCTGATCCTGCAAATGAAAACGGGCCGGCTCGAGGCGGACTACTTCCGCGGCAAGTTCGGCGCCGATATCCTAAAGGACTTCGGCGCCGCCTTCGGCCGCCTCGCGGAGAGCGGGGACCTGACCATCGAGGAGGACGGCGTGGCGCTAACGCGGCAGGGATTGTTGCACGTGGACCGGCTGCTGCCGGAGTTCTTCGACCCGCGGCACCGGACGACGCGGTATACGTGATTGCGAAGCCGCAAGCGGCGGAACCCATGCCCGACGACCTGACCTTCCTGATGGGCAAGTTCCCGGCGGTGTTGCCGGGCGGGCTGCGCTACGCGCGCAACCACATGTGGTGCCGCACCGAGGAGGACCGCCACCGTTTCGGCTTCACGTCTTACGCCGTCCGCCTGATGCAGGACGTGTACTTCCTCGACTGGTCGCTCGGCGACGGCGACGAGGTCCACCTGCTGCAGGAGATCGGCCACATCGAAACGTCGAAGGCCGAGTCGGACCTGTTCGCCCCGCTCGCCGGTACGATCGTGCTCTTCAACCGAGAACTGCTGAAGGACCCGACGCCGATCAACCTCGATGTGTACGGGTCCGGCTGGCTGTTCGAGATGGCGGGCGACGCCGCCGGCCTGATGACGGTGACGGATTACCACCAGTTTCTCGCGGAGAACTGGGAGAAGACGCAACGGATGATTAAAGGGAAGATCAACGAGGACTGAGACCCACATGGCCCGTCACCGTCTGACCGTCGTGCTGTCGCAGGCCCAGGGGAAGAACCCGGCCAAGCGCGCCCTGGAAGAGTCGATCGCTGCGGCCCTGATCATGGAGCCCGGCCTCGACGTATCGATCATCCCCTACCTGTACGACCTCGGCCCCGACCACACCGGCCGGCTCTTTCTGGAATCGGTGAAGGGCGACATGGTCGTGCTGAGCTGGCTCTTCCCGCGTGCCGCCTACTGGCTGCTCGACCGCATCGGCGTCAAGGGGCACTTCGGCGAGAGTCAGCTCAAGCCGCCGGCCGACGTCGATGAGGAGGACGAGGAAGCGGGCGAGCCGGAGCCGCCCAAGGGCATCGGCGCCGTGGGCGTGCCGGACCGGCAGATCTGCTGCCTCGACCTGCGCGATTTCAAGAGCCACGAGCCCTACGTCGAGGAGGTCACGCGCATCGCCCAGGAATGCCGCGAGCGCCGCGAGGCGATGCCGAAGACCAATGGCACCGCGGCGCTGGTGCAGCTTGGCGTGGTGCTGCGGGCCGAGGAGCCGCCAGCGCCCGAGCCGCGCTTCGCCCCGGAACAGCTCCTCAAGGCGCCGGAGCGGCGCTGGTATCCGGTCATCGACTACAGCCGCTGCACCAACTGCATGGAGTGCATCGACTTCTGCCTGTTCGGCGTCTACGGCGTGGACCAGCTGGACCGCCTCTTCGTGGAGAACCAGGATAGCTGCAAGAAGGGCTGCCCTGCGTGCAGCCGGGTGTGCCCGGAACAGGCCATCATGTTCCCCGACCACAAGACGCCGGCCATCGCGGGCGCGCCGGGCGGCGCCGTCAGTGGGCTGAAGATCGACCTGACGCGGCTGTTCGGCGGGGGGGATGCCATCGCCATCGCCGCCGCGGAGCGCGACCGCGAGCTGGTCGCCGACGGCCGGCAGGCGGTCGGCTTGACGGTCGGCATTCCCAAGAGGCAGGCCGATAAGGTACAACAACCGAAGGACGATTTGGACAAGCTGACCGACGCGCTGGACGCGCTGGACATTTGAGGAGGTGAGATCATGCCGGAGACCCTTCAGGCGAAGTCAGTGAAGCAGGGGGTGATGGAGATGATCCAGCGGCTGCCGGACGATTGCACGCTGGAGGACATTCATGACACCCTGAGCCTGTTCGCCGCGGTGAGAGAGGGGATCGCCGACATCGAAGCCGGCCGTGTGATTCCTCATGAAGAGGTGAAGAGGAGGGCGGCAGAATGGCTCAAGTCCTATGGACTGAACGGGCAACCCGCGACCTGAGAGAGATCGTCGATTACGTGGCGCAACAGGCCCCGGCGCGGGCCGCGGGTCTGGTTGACCGCCTTACCGCGGCCGTGGAGCCTCTCCACTCCTCGCCTCGACTCGGACGAGTCGTGCCCGACTTTGGGGAGGACCATATCCGCGAGCTTGTGAGCGTGCGCCCCTATCGAATCGTCTATATGATTCGGGATGATGACTGTTACATCACTCACATCATTCACGGCCGCCGCAACTTCGCGGACTGGGTGCGCCGAGCGGATTTCGATGACATTTGACAAGCGCGTCCGATGTGAGGAGCCTCAACCATGCACCCAGACTGGGCTTCGCTCCCGCCGAGTATTATCGATCTCGATGACCGGGGCATTGTGATCTACAACCGTGATGACGAGCCGGACGTTGCCAAGATCGATGCGATGCTCGCGATGACGCCTACCGAACGTCTGCACTGGAATGAATACTGGCGACGGCGTGTGCGGAATGCGCTCCGTCCTCGCAGCGAATAACGGCCGCAGACTCTGCATGCACTCCGCTGATACAGACCGGCTCAACCACGCCTACCGCACCGCCCTCGCCGCGCTCCTCGCCGAGCGCACGCCGGAAGGCCACTGGGTCGGCGAATTGTCCACCTCCGCCCTCGCCACCGCCACTGCCGTCAGCGCCCTCGCCCTCGTCCGCAAGCACGACCCATCGGCCCCGCCCCACGACGACCTCATCGCCGGCGGCGCCGCATGGCTGGCCGCCCACCAGAACGCCGACGGCGGCTGGGGCGACACCGTCAAGAGCTTCAGCAACATCTCCACCACCATGCTCTGCCGGGCCGTGTTCCACATCACCGGGACTGCGGAGCGACATGCCGACTGCCTGCGCCGGGCCGATGCCTACATGGCCGAGCGCTACGGCACGACGCCCGAGGAGCACGCCGAGGCGGTGCGGCGCCGCTACGGCAAGGACCGCACCTTCTCGGTGCCCATCCTCATGACCAGCGCCCTCGCCGGGCTCGTGTCGTGGCGCGAGGTGCCGCCGCTGCCGTTCGAGCTGGCCTGCTTCCCGCAGTCGCTGTTCCGCTTCCTCCGGTTGCCGGTCGTCAGCTACGCCCTGCCGGCGCTCATCGCCATCGGCCAGGCGGTCTACCACCACCGCCCGCCGTGGAACCCGGTCAGCCGCGTCGTCCGCCGGTTGGCGATTCACAAGAGCCTTCGCGTGCTGCAAGCGATCCAGCCGTCGAGCGGCGGCTTCCTCGAAGCGACGCCGCTGACGAGCTTCGTCACGATGGGGCTGGCGAGCATCGGCCGGGCCGATCATGCGGTCGCGCGGAAGGCTGTCGAGTTCCTGGTCAAGTCGGTGCTGCCCGATGGGAGCTGGCCAATCGACACCAACCTGGCGACGTGGGTGACGACGCTATCGATCAACGCGCTGGCTGCTGCCGGGGAGCTGGAGTCGCTGGACAATCGCGAGGCAGTGCTCGAGTGGTTGCTGAAACAGCAGTACCGGGAGCGGCATCCTTACACCGGGGCGGACCCCGGCGCCTGGGCGTGGACCGACCTGCCCGGCGGCGTGCCCGACGTGGACGATACCGCGGGGGCGCTGCTGGCCCTTCGCCGGATGTATCAAGATCACCTGCGAACCCTTGACGCGGTGGAACAAGGGCAGCCCTGGCTTATCGGGTTGCAGAATCGGGATGGGGGATGGCCGACGTTCTGTCGGGGCTGGGGGAATCTTCCCTTTGATCGGAGCGGGGCCGATCTGACCGCACACGCCCTGCGCGCGCTCGCCGCTTGGACCCCTGAGTATGCCCCGAGCCGCTGCCAGGATCTCCCCGATGCTGCAACGATTACCTACCCGTCGCGCGTAACTGGCGCGAGGGTCAAGTATGTGCCGCCTATCTTTGATCCACAACGCTCGGTACTTCTCCGTGGCTTCACTTACCTCGCCCGTCACCAGCGCCCCGACGGCGCCTGGCTGCCGCTCTGGTTCGGTAATCAGCACGCCTCCGACGACGAGAACCCCACCTACGGCACCGCCCGCGTCCTCGCCGCCTATCGCGACCTCGAAATGATGGACAGCGAACCGGCGCGGCGCGGCGTCGCGTGGCTGGTGTCGGCGCAGAACGCCGACGGCGGTTGGGGCGGCGCCGTGAACGCCCCATCGAGTGTCGAGGAGACGGCGCTGGCCGTGGAGGTGTTGCTTGATGCGAAGCGGCAAGCGGCGGAGCGCGGGTTGGCGTGGCTGGTCGAGCGGATCGAAGCGGGCGGACTGCGCGAGCCGACACCCATCGGCTTCTACTTCGCGAAGCTGTGGTACTATGAGAAGCTGTACCCGATCATCTTCAGCGTTGCAGCCCTCGGCCGCGCCGTCAACCGAAAGCGCTCCCCATGAGCGAGACCCTCCCGAGCCCGCTGCCTCCTCGCCGCCGGAAGCTGCCGGGCTCGGCGCTCGGCCTCACCCTCGCCGCCCTCCTGACGTTGGGCCTCGCCGCTGGCGCCTGGTATCTCTTCCACGGCGGGCGCAGCTCTGACCCCGCGCCCGGCCGCCGCGATTTGCCGGAGGATCCGCGCCTGGTCTACGCGGGGCCCTTCCGCAACATCACCCGGGACGTCAAGTATGTCGGCAGTGCCAGCTGTGCCGTCACCGGTTGCCACGACAGCAAGGTCGCCTCGTATTCTCGCCACCCGATGGGCCGGTCGCTCTTCGCCGTCGCCGAGGTCGATCCCGTTCCACCGGAGGATCGGGCGCACAACAACCCTTTCAACGCCCTGGACTCGCAATTCCGTGTCGAGCGCGACGGCGACACAGTTCGGCACCGGCGGGCCGCGTTCGACGAGGGCGGCCGTCCCGTTTACGACGTCTCTCTCGACGCGGCCTACGCCATCGGCTCGGGCACCCACGGCCATTCGTACCTGGCGATTCGTGAGGGCGGCGATGTCTTCCAAACGCCGATCAGCTGGTACGCGCAGAAGCACACCTGGGACCTCTCGCCGGGATTCCGGGAGGCGCCGAGCAAGGAGTGGCTGACCGCGGGCCGGCCGGTCAAGCCCGACTGCCTCTTCTGCCACGCCAACCGCGCCGAGCCCCAGGGGGGGACCGTCAACCGCTATCGCGAGCCGGTGTTCGATGGGTTGGCCATCGGCTGCGAGCGCTGTCACGGGCCGGGGGAGAAGCACGTCGCCGCGCGCCGGAACAAGGAGCCGGTGGAGGGGGGCGCGGACTACACCATCGTCCACCCCGGCCGCCTCGACCCGCCGCTGCGCGAGGCGGTTTGCGAACAGTGCCACCTGGCCGGCGAGGTGCGCGTGCTGCGCCGCGGCCGGGGGGTCTACGACTTCCGCCCGGGGCTGCCGCTGGAGGAGTTCCTGACCGTGTTCGTCCGCGCCTCCGAAGGGGGGCGCGACAACAAGGCGGTCAACCACGTCGAGCAGATGCACGTCAGCCGCTGCTTCCGCGACAGCGCTGGCGACAACAAGCTCGGCTGCGTCTCCTGTCACGACCCCCACGTCCACGTCGTCGAGCCGGCGGAGCGCGTCAGGCATTACCGCGACAGCTGCCTGGCCTGCCACCAAGAACACGGCTGCCGCCTGCCGCGCGAGGAGCGGCTGAAGACCACCCCGGAAGACAGCTGCATCGACTGCCACATGCCGCGCCACTCCCTCGGCAACGTCCCGCACACCGCCGCGACGGACCACCGCATCGTCCGCTTCCGGCATGGCGAAGGGCCGCGGCGCGAACCGCTCCCCGCCGGTCCCGGACTGCCGGTGACGCCGTTCCACCAACCGCCGGGCGTCGGGCTCGGGCCAGAGGCGGAGCGCGACCTGGCAATCGCCTTGCTGGGGCCTCTGTCCGAGACCGGCAAGGTCGCACCGCTGAGCTACAGCGCTCGGGCCCTCCGCCTGCTCGAGCCTGCCGTGAGCCGCGACCCCGAGGACTGGGAAGCGCAGGAGGCGAAGGCCAACGCCTTCTGGGCGCAGGGCCGGCGCGGCGAGGCGCTCGCCGTCCTTCAGACCGTGCTCGCCAGGGCCCCGCGCCGGGAAGCCGCGCTGACCCGCGCCGGCACCCTGGCGCGCGACCTGAATCAGCGCCCATCGGCGATCGATTACTGGCGGCGCGCCGTCGAGGTCAACCCGTGGGTGGCAGGTTACCGCGCGTTCCTCTGCGAGCTGTTGGCGGGCGAGGGGGCCTGGGAAGAGCTGCGGCCGCACTGCGAGGCATGGTTGCGACTCGACCCGGCCAGCATCGACGCGCGGCAGACGTGGGTGAAGTACCTGCTCCGCACCGGCCGCAAGGGCGAGGCGCGCTCCGAGTTTGAACGGGTCCGGGCGCTGCGCCCGCCGAACCTCAGCCGGCTCCAGGCGTGGTTCGACGAGGAGTCGAAGTGATTTGTTTAGCGGCCGCCCTCGGGGCGGCGCGGATTCATCGGTTCGCGAAACGATAAATCGAGGGCGGCGACTAAACGGAGGGACAGGGATTCTCGATCCACCGGCGGAAACAGGGGACGCACAACCACAGCGTCACCCGGCGGTGGACCTCGTCCATCGCTTCCCGCTCCGATAACTCCCCCGCCCGTTGCAGCAGCGACTCGATCTGCGCACGGATCGCTTCGGCAGAGAGTTCCTCCGCGAGCCCCGACTGCGGGAACGGGTCGGCCACCGCATCGATGGTCACGACGTAGAGATCCCCGGCACCGGGAGTCAACTGGCGCGAGCAGCGGTCGCAGAAGTAGGGTTCGTCCACGGCCTCCTACAGCTCCCCGTTCTGTTCGGCGGTATTCGGTTTGCCGACGGCGGCCATGTAGATCGTGGAGTGGGTGACGCCGTCGAGGCCGAGGATGTCGTCGATCTGGCGGTCGAAGTAGCCGCCCACGTTCAGGCAGCCCAGGCCGAGCGCGGTGGCGACCAGGTTGATGTTCTGGGCGACGTGGCCGGCCTCGAGCAGGATAAAGCGGTAGCCGCGGTCGTGATACTTGAAGGTGGAGCGCTCGAAGAACGCCGTGATGAAGAAATGGACCGACGCGCTGACCGCCAATTCGCTCTGGACGAGCGCTTCGGACAGCGGCTTGTACAGGTCGCCCGAGTGCAGCCGGCGGACGTTGTTCTTCGACGGGTTGTAGTGGTACAGCCCCGGGTCCCAGCCCTGCACGTGGCTGCTGTGGAAATAGATCTCCAACGGGTACAGGGCGCCGCCGGAGGGCACCACGCGGAACGGCCGCGCGAAGCCCGTCCCCTCGTTGTCGCGGGTGACGCCGTAGGCGTAGAAGAGCAGGCTCGCCATCTCCGCCGCCGTCAGCGGGCTCGGCTGCATGTCGCGGGTGCTGACCCGGCCGGTCATCGCCTTGTCGAGGGACATCGGCAACGGCGCTATCGGCGCCGGCAGGTCGATGCGCGGGTAGCCGGTGTACGGCAGCGACTCCCACATCTGGGACATGACGGCCACCACCTGCTCGTCCGACAGGCTCCCCTGGTAGCGGTCCGTCTTCGAGTTTTCGTGGAACAGTTCCCAGGTCAGGTCGGGGGAGCCGGCCGAGATGCGGATCTTGTCCCAGAGCTTTTGTGTCACGGAATCAACCTTTCTCATTCCTGGGGAATCGGCGGCCCCGCCTCACGGGTAGGGGTGCGGCGCCGGGTTGTCCCCCTTCGCGCGCGTGACGCCGGGGTAGCCGAGCTTCTGGGGCACCTCCCACAGGCGCCGGCCGCCCAGGGCGCGGATCTTGTGCCCAAGGATGAGCGGGTGGAAGCCGGGGATCAGCGCCCGCACCACGCGCAGGCCGAGGTCGCCGACGTCCTCCGAGGTCACGTCGGCCAGCAGGACGCGGTGCCCCACCCCCTTCACCTTCTCGACCAGGGTCTTCAGTTCGGCCCGGCCGTCGGCCGGCACCTGCCGCGGGATCTCCTCGAAGTCGAGGCGCTTCTTCGAGGCAAACATGAAGGCCGACAGGTGTGCGTAGGTCTGGTCGGCGTGGAGGTTCAGGTGGTCGTGCTGCTCGTTGACGTTGTCGAAGTTAGCGTCGGGCACCAGCCGCTGCGACCACGTCTTGAGGTTGTTCGAGTAGCGACGGGTGTGGGCCAATTCCTCCAGCGCCTTGCGCGCCGCCACCTCCGGGTCCAGGTTGGCGGAGGCGGCCACCACGCGCGCGGGGCGTTCGGGGTCATCGTTGGCGAGCACGCCCATGATCGTCGGCACGCCCGCGTCGAGGGTGATGTTCAGCAGGGTGACGGTGTCGCCGCCGCGCTCCAGGCGCTGCACCAGGTCGTAATTGGCCTCGCTCAGGGTTTCGACGCGGATCTGCGGCATCGACAGGCGCGCCTGCCACATGATGGTGATGGCGTCGCGCTCGATCACCTCGTAAATGCCAGAGTTGGCCGCCTCCTCATAGCTGCAGTGGCAGGCCAGGCCGGTCGAGATCGGCTCGCCGATCGGGCTGTCCCCCGTGCCCTGGTAGTAGAAGTAGGGGATCCAGACGAAGGCCGCCGGGACGTACACGGTCTTGCCGGTCGCGGCATCGACGGCCGGCGTCCAGCGGACGGGCGTGTCGTCGGTGAACGGGACGTACGGGAAGCCGGGGCGCTGGTGCTGCTCGGGGCTGTGCAGGGCGAAGTCGCCCGGGGTGACGTGGTCGAACGGGGCGTCCTTGGCCGCGTAAAGGGGCAGCTCGTCCAGCTCGTACAGCGCCGAGCAGTAGCGCTCCACCGACTCGCCGACGGCCTTCGCGACGGCGAGGTCGCGGTCGCTGGAGGCGCCGCCGTTGAGGCCGAAGTTGCCGCGCTCGGCGAAGGCGGCCGTGTTGCAGGCCACCGAGGTGAAGTGATAGAAGTCCGGGGCGCCGGCGAAGGTCCGGACCTCGTGGACGTACTGGACGATGCCGACCCGGTCGTCCACCAGGTAATCGACCACGTCGGTCAGGCGCCGCAGGGAGGAGTAGGTGTCTCTCACTTGGGGACGCTCCAATCCTGGGCCGAGGGGATGTCCTTGGTCACCGAAGCCGAGGAGCGCCGGTTGAGGTTGCTGCAGACGGCGCAACGCGGCACCTTCAGCACCCGGCGGATGTTCAACTCGGGGTAGAGGAGGTTGACCTCGATCAGGGAGCCGGCCCGCGAGGCGGGGATCGAGCCGCTGTAGAACTTGGTCAGCTCGATGGCGGCGAAGTCGCCCAGGACCGAGGCCAGCGAGGGGTGGAAGCCGTTGACCATCTGCCCCTGGAAGGCCCTGTCCTCAGCGGCCCGCGCACTCTTGGGGTCGTCCATGTTCGCGTTCTGCCGCCCCCGCAGGCACTCGAAGCAGGCCGTCTCCCCCGGCACGACCAGCGGCCCGACGTAGCCGATCACGTCCTGCAGCACCACCGGGAAGAAGTGCTGCTTGTACTGCACGCAAAAGCGGTTCCAGTCGCGCATGATCTGCTGGGCGCCGAAGTCGGAGGTCGCGACCAGGCAGTCCATCGATTCCGAGGCGCCGTCCGCCCAGGTCTCGAAGGCCAGCGGACTCTTGCCGGGGACGCCCCAGGCGCCGGCGTTGAGCCGGCCCCTGTCGTCGAACAGTCGCAGGTTGCGCAGCAGCGGGAAGTCGATGACCTCGACGCCCGCGACCCCTGTCTCGGCCAGGACGGTCGCCAGGCGGCGCGAGATGGTGTTGACCCCCAGGATGGCGATGCGCTTCTGCTGGATGCGCTGGGCGACCTGTTCGGGGCGCGTGCCGAAGTGCCAGTAGAAGACCTCCAGCTCGGTCTCCTGCTGGGGGGGGGGCGGCGCCTCGGCGTCGCCCGGGACCAAGATCAAGCGCTCACGCAGCTTGACAATCAAGTCCTCGACGTCGTCGCGCAGCGGGGCCGCCGAGGCGGCGCGCGCCTCCTCGACGGTGATCCCGGCCCCGTAGGCGGCGGTGAGGATCATGCCGACCGTTTTCGCCGCCTCCGGGCCGCTGACCATCAGCTGTGTGCAGCCGCGGCGGAGGATCACGCCGTCGTCCACCTCGACGAGCTGGACGGGCAACGCTTTGAGCCTTTCCACCCTATTCCCTTTCTTCGTATGGTTGTCCGCCTCCGACCTCCGCCGCTTGCGGCTTCGCATGACCTGCGAAGCCGCAAGCGGCGGAATCGGTGGCGGCTTACATCAAGGCGACCCGCGCCAACCGGGCCGGCACCCGGTTGCTGCCGGTGCCGATGGAGGGGGCGTTGGAGCGGTACGGCGCGTAGGCGCCGTTGAACACCCCAAACAGGTTGTGGTACTCCTTCCAGAACTGCTCGCGCGGCAGGCGGGTCTCGACGACGACGTTCTGGCAGTCCCACAGGTCCCAGTTGGGCCGGCCGTTCGGCTGCCGCTCCAGCACGCTGTCGAACGTGGTCAGGGCCTCGGTCCCCGGCAGCGGCGTCAGAATAGTGAACGAGGGGTACTCGATCTTGTGGTGCTCGATGAAGCGCACCAGGTGCTGGAAGTCGCGCTTGCTGAAGTCGGGGCGGACGATGAACTGGGCCATCACCTTCAGCCCCAGCTCGCGCGCCGCCTGCAAGCCCGCCTCGACCTGGGCCACCGAGCATTTCTTGTTGAAGTCGGCCAGGCCCTGCGGCGAGTAGGCCTCGATGCCGATGAACAGCCGCTCCAGCCCGACCTCGCGCCAGGCGGTCATGATGTCGTGCTCGCGCAGCAGCGTGTCGATGCGGCAGTAAGCGAAGTAGCGCTTGTGCTGGCCGGCGTCCTTGAGCGCCTTGGCCAACCGCAGCATGCGCGGGCCGTCGATGAATGCCTCGTCATCGACCAGGAAGACGAACTCCTCGCGGACGCCGCGGACGTCTTCCACGACACGATCGACGTCGGCCTTGAGGTAGCGGCCGTCCATGATCTTCCACAGCGAGCAGAAGTTACAGCGGTACGGACAGCCGACGGTCGAGCGCATGAGGGCAACCGGCTTCATCCAGTCGATGAAGTAATGCTGCCGGTCGCGTTCCGTCAGGGTGCGGTCCGGCAGGACCAGCGTGTCGAGGTCGAGTTCGGGCTGGATGCCGCCGCTGAGGAATTTGCCGTCTCGGCGCGACCACAGGCCGGGGATGTCGTGGACCGGGCGGCCCGCCTCCAGCCGGGCGACCAGCTCGCGCATGGGGACGGTGCCTTCGCCGGAGACGACGAAATCCATCTGCTCCTCGAAGAAGTCCTCCGGCAGCAGTGTCGCGTGGTGTCCCCCCGCGATGGTCAGGCAGCTTGGGCACACTTCCTTGGCGCGGCGGCAGATGGCCAGGCCGCGGAGGACGTGCATGGAGAAGCCGGTGACGCCCACCACGTCGGGGGCGAAGGTGCGCAGGGTGTCGTCCAGCTCCTGCGGGTGAAAGCGGAGGTCGAGGATCCGGACCTGGTGGCCGTCCGGCTTCAGGGCCGCTCCCAGGTACTCCAGGGCCAGGGGCTCGGCGATGGCGCCCAGGGTCCCCCAGCCGAGAACTTCATCCCGCGAATTCGGATAAACGAGGAGGATCTTCATGAGGGCCCATCGTTTCGGAGGTTGAGAACACGGGGGAAGGGCAGCGCCGGTGGCGCCGACACCCTTCTCTCGGGCAGGCCGCCGAGTGGTGCCGTAACAAGGTACGGCATCGCTCGGCGGCGCTCTCAGCCGAGGACAGAGGCCAGGGGGCCGGAAGTTGTTGCCGGGGACTATCCGCCGGCCGAAACCTCCGAGCGCACCGGGCCAGTTGCTTACGCGACGGTACGGCTGCCGCGGACCGGCAGGGTGACGGCCGCTGCACAGCAGCAGCACGGCGAGCAGCAGCAGCAGACGCTGATGTTGGCGTTGGCCTTCTTCTTGGCCCCCGCCGCAGTGGAGTGGCCCGCGAAGGCCGCGTTGATCGAGTTGATGTCGGCGGTCTTCAGCCCGTACGTCTTCTCCGCGTCGGCCAGCTTGCCCTCCGTGGTAAGCTCGCTGATCTTCATCAGATCCGCCTTGGTCAGCTTCTTGGCGGCGGCGGTCAGCTTCTTGCGAGAATCCGGGTCCAGCATCTTCTCGATGTTGGTGTCGTCCGGGGCCACGTCAGCCGCCCGGGCGCTCCCGGGGGCCAAGGCGGTGACGGCCACGGCGGCGGCACCCGCGCCGAGGGCCAGCAGCGCCTGACGACGCGTCTTGAGCCTGTTGACTTCTTGCGACATGCGAACGTTCTCCTGGGTAAGCGGCTTCTCCAGCGGGATCCGGAACTGTTCCGGATCCCGCCCCCACAGCCGCGTGAGGGACACAATCAGGGACGGTCACTCGAATAAACGCCAACCGACACTCGAATAAACGCCAACCGAACCGACGGCGGACACGGCCTCACGTCTTTTTCCCGGGACTCACGGCCGCGCCCGGCCCCGGCCCCGCCCTTGCCGAGCACTACAGACTTCGGCCCGGCCCAGCGACGTGCGCGGTGGCATTTCTCATGGAAACGACACAAACGGAAGCCGCTCGCCTGACACCGTCAGCCCGCCCTTGAACGGGGCTGCCCCGCCAACACATTCGGGGATACGGAAGGTCAACGAAAGGACAAAACTCGCCTGGACTCCTTTGGTCGCTTGGAGTTCCGTCGCTCTCACAGGGGGGCACGGCGTTGTCGGCGCCTCCCGTGATTCAGTCAGCCCTGTGCCGTGTGCGGGACGAAGCGCGGCCTAAGCACACGACACCAGTCCAGTCGGCATCGGGAGTGGAAAGAGAGAAGCGAATCGGCAGACAGTATCTGCGCGGGGAGTAACGGGCACGTAGCTACGTGCTGCGGTTGGCCGGACGCCGGGCGCCCTTGCCCATGGCTCCAGCCGGCCTCTTCGGCAGGGGGGCTGCTTGGCGTTAGCCCTCCCGACCCCGAGAGGAGTGGCTCCCCAGATGCTGCGTCACGCTTGCTGCTCACCACTCATTCGGAACGTCGGTGTCGTCGCGCCGGGGCCGTCCTGACCGGGACCCACGCGGCCTTTCGTCCGCACTCGGGTCGTCCTGCTTCGTGATCTGCACTGGCGTCGTATATAATGGCTCGGCTCACACCCCGTCAAGTAAGTTCCGCAACTTTTTTCTTTTTTTTTTCGGGGTGCCTGGAAAATGGCCCTGTGGGAGAGCGGACGGCCGACGACGACGTCCGCCGGGGAGCGTCCGGTTTCGTCGTCCTCTTCCGGTTTGTGGGGAAAGTCCATGGCCAAGCGACCCGGGCGCCCGGTCGGTGCCTCCTGGCTGTCGCCGTACCTCGTAGTCAGCGACGCCGACGCCGCCCTCGACTTCTACCAGCGGGCCTTCGGGTTCGCCCGGGGGATTATCATTCCCGGGCCGGACGGGCGGACGGCGCACGCGGAGATGAGGTGGCAGGACGCTCGCTTCGCGTTCGGCCCGGGGAAGCCCGGGCAGGCGAGTTCGCCGGCCGCGAGCGGCGTCCCGTCCCCCGTGCGGATCGAGGTCTACTGCGAGGACGTGGACGACTTGTTCGCCCGGGCCACGGCGGCGGGGGCCACGGTCATTTCGCCTCCGCAAGACATGTTTTGGGGCGACCGGGTCTGCCGGCTGGCGGACCCCGACGGCCACGAGTGGTCTTTCGCCACCAACGTCGCGGACTTCGACCCGGCGCGGGCCCAGGCCGCCGTCGAGCAGGAATCGCCGCCACGGGCCTTCCGCCAGCCGGCCTGGGACGGCTCCCCCCTGGACGGCCGGCGCATCCTGCTTTATGCCGAGCAGGGCCTCGGCGACACCATCCAGTTCGTCCGCTACGCCCGGCCGGTCCAGGAGCGGGGCGGCGTTGTCATCCTGGAGTGCCAGCCCGCCCTGCGCCGGCTGCTCGCCGGCTGCCCCGGCGTGGACCGACTGGTGCCCCACGGCGCCCCCCTGCCGGAGTTCAACGTGCGGGCACGGCTCATGGGCCTGCCCGAGGTCCTCGATGGCCCCGCCGGGCGGCCGCCGGCCGACGTCCCCTACCTGCGGGCCGAGCCCGAACGGCAACGGCGCTGGCGGCGGCAGCTGGGCGAGGCGCCCGCCTTCAGCGTCGGGATCATCTGGCAGGGCAACCCCAACTACCCCCTGGACCGCGAGCGCTCGGCGCCCCTGGCCCGGTTCGCGCCGCTGGCCGGGGTGCAGGGCGTCAGCCTATTCAGCTTGCAAAAAGGGTCGGGAACAGAGCAATTGGCCGCCGCCGGCTTTCCGGTGACCGACCTGGGCGGCCGGCTGGACCGGGGGCCGGAGGCGTTCCTGGACACCGCGGCGGTGCTCGTGAACCTGAACCTCGTCGTCACCGTGGACACCGCGGTGGCCCACCTGGCGGGCGCCCTGGGCGTGCCGGTCTGGCTAGCCCTGCCGGTCGCGGCCCACTGGCGCTGGGGACTCGAGGCGGAGCGCACCGCGTGGTATCCCACCATACGCCTCTTCCGCCAGACAGCGCCGGGCGACTGGGAGGGCGTCTTCGCCCGTATGGCTGAGTCCCTCCGGCGGCAAGTCACCTCCGTTTAGGCCAGGATCTTCCGGACCTGTCCTTGACGTACCCAGCGTGGGCGTCCCACGAGTTGTCGCCGGGACCACTTTTTTCCGTTGTTTTCGGCGTGCCTGGAAACTCGCCCTGAGTGAGAGCGGATTCGTTGCATAAGATCGTCGGCCGCGGCCCGGCCTTTGCATTTGGGATCGACAGCGCGAAGGCGCTTTCCCGCGAAAAGATGTGAAGATCTCGGGAATTCGCTTGCAAAACGGCCCTCCGGCGGCCCATACTCGGCTTCGGTCCGGCCGCCGCTACGGCGGCCGTCACGCCACCTGTGAGAGGAGCCTCATGACGGCTCGCCGCCTGGTTCGGATTTCGCGGGCGCCCTCCCTGCCGCCCTTCCTCGGCCTCCGCGCCTTTTCGCTCGAGGCCCTCCTCCGCCGCCTGCGCGCCGAGGCGGCTGGCCTCGAATGGGTCGTCTCCGACCTGACCCTGGGGGCCTGGCAGAGCCACCAGGTGGCCGCCGACTTCCGCGCCCAGGTCGGCCGACCGGCGGCCGGCGAAGGTGGCGCCGTCCCCGAGCCGCCCAACCGCCCTGCTTACGGCGAGACGGCCAGCCAGTGGATCGATGTCGAGGCCGCCGGCGACACCGCCATCCTCACCGCCCTGGCGCGGGCCCGCGATCTCCTGACGCGCTTGCGGGAGGGACCGCCCCGGGTTTTCGTCGTGCTTCTGCCGCGGCCCGGGTTCGCGTGGGAGGCGGAGAATGTCCACTTCGTGCAGTTCCTCGCCCACGGCCTCGCCGGCCAACCGTCGCGGCTGCTCCTGGTGGAAACGGCTCTCGAGCCGACCCCGCTGCCCGCCGGGTGGCAGGCTGACTGGTCCGAGGAGCCGGCGTCTGGGGCACCGGCCTGCGGGGCGCTCCTTCGCCTGGTGCCGGGCCTGGTGGCTCCCGAGACGGCGACGGCGGTGCGCCCCTTCGACAAGGGCGCGGTCGTGCCGAGTTGGCCGCTGCCCGACGGCAGCCTGCTGATCGCCCCGGAGTGCCGGCCGCCGGGCGGCCGGGCTTCGCCGCTGGAGTACGACCGCCTCGCCCTCGCCGCTGCCGGCATCGACTGGCTCAGGGCCTACGCCCAGTACCACGGCAACAACTTCCACGTGCAGTCGATGTTCCTCTTTGAAGAGGGAAGAACGTGTATGGCCGCGGGGGGTTACGGCATCGCCTTGCGCCTGATCGAGCGGGCCATCCCCTGCGCCGCCACGCCAGTCCTCAAGGCGTTCTTGCAGATGCACGCCCAGGGCTGGCGCATCGGCTTGCAGATGTACCGCGAAGTCGCCGACGGCCCGGAGCCCTCGCCGTCGCTGCCGGCCTCGCTGCAAGGGGCGCTGGCCCTGCTCAAGGGCTGGGGGCTGGCGATGGCCAACGAGGCGGCGCGGGCGGCGCCCTTGCTGACGCGTGCCCGCGACCAGCTGCGCGCCCACTACGGCGACGGCGTGGAAATGCTTTACGCCAGCAACATCTACGCCCTGAGCCGCTTCCGCCTCGGCGACGTGGAAGGCGCCCTGGCGATCGAGGAGCAGATCGAGCGCGAGACCGACGAGCGGGCGGCAAGCACCGGCGCGCGCGACTGGGCCCTGGAGTACGTCAATCGCATCAACCTGGCCCGCGTCCAGCGGAAACGCGGCGACTTCGAGGCGTCGGAGCGTTACTACCGGCGAGCGTTCGCGACCACGCTGGGGGCACGCTCCGAGAGCGATTTCATCTACACCAACGTCTGCGAGGCGGTGCTGCACGACAAGCGGCAGCGGCCGCGGGAGGCGTTCCTCGGCTGGCTGCGGGCCGCCCTGCACTGGCTTGCCTGCGCCGTCCCGGAGGCGCTGGTCTGGCGCAGCGTCGTCGCGATCTTGGGGCGCCCCCCCGCGGCCGGCGAGAACAAGTGCGAGGCGGTTTCCGACTCCCTGGCGCAGGCGCTGGCGGCGGCGGCGAAGACGGCCGGCCTGGCTGCGGGAGCGGCCGACGGGGCCACCCACGAGCCGGCCTTCGTCCGCAGCGATGACCTCGGCGACGAGGAGGCGCTTGGTTCGGCGCGGGCCGTCGGCGCGGCGGGATGGGGCGTCCTGGTCCTCCCCCAGGCGGTGCGCCCGACCTACGTCGGCGACGGGCACCGACGGCTCTGCCGCCTCGTCTTCGCCCTGCTCCAGCAACTGGCGCCGGCCGGCGCGCTCCCCGCCGCGGAAGCGCTGGCCGTGGACGATCAGCTCGGCCGCGACGTGCCCACGACCTTCGCCGAGGCGCTCGTAACCTGCCTGCGCCTGCGGGTCCCGGAACTGGCCTTCGGCGAGGTCCGGCTCCGCCTCGACCCGGCCCTGCGCAACGACCTGGAGCACTCCCTGGTGATCCGCCTGGGATCCGCGGTCGATCGCGTCGCCACGGAGGACGGACGGACGGTGGTGACCTTCAAGCGCTATCTCTCCCCCCGCGAGTGTACCGCTGAGGAAGCCGGCCTCCTCGCCGCCATCGGCACGACACCAGCGGATTCTCTCCTGCCCCTGGCGCGAGCCCTCGAAAGGGACCGGGTGCTCGAACTTCATTTGCCGCTGGAGACGTGCGCGCGCTGGACGGCGACCGGGCAGGAAAAAATTCGGCAAGCCACCTGACCGGGGACGGTCCCGACGACGTTTCTGTTAGTAGTGCGCCGGCCGGCCGGCGAAAAAAAACTTCGAGAAGCCACTTGACCGCGTGCGAGCCCCGCCATTATAGTACAGCGTTTATCGAGATTGTGATTGAGCGGCCCTAACATAACGCGAGCCGTCGGGCCTGTCCCGGCGGGATGAACCCGCAGGCTCGCTCTTCTGTTCCCTCTTGCTGTTCCCCGGGTTGATCGAGCATTGGCCGGCGACGTTGCCGCGCATTGGGGGCGCCGGTGATCGGTGCCGCGGCGACCACGAGCCACACCACCAGGAGCAGACCGTGCCGAGCACACGTCGCAAAACCGTCCTGATCAGCGAGCCCAACGCCATGGCCGACATGGCCTACCTGCCCTATTTGTGGGGCACCCTCAAGACCTACTACGAGCGACACGGCAAGGCCGTCGATGCCTACCAGTGGCTGGAGCCAATCTACCTGCGCCGCGACCCGCTGCTGCTGCTGGAGCCGTACCGCGGCGCCCGCATCGACGTGCTCGGCCTGAGCTGCTACACCTGGAACTGGGACGTGCAGCGCCGCATCGCCCGCTACGTCCGCGAGGACAACCCGCACTGCTTGATCGTCGCCGGCGGCCCGGACCCCGACTACAAGGACCCGGAGTTCTTCCGCAAGTATCCGTACATCGACGTGATCGTCGTCAACGACGGCGAGATCCCGTTCACGCGCATCCTCGACGCCCTGGCCGAAGACGACCGCGGCCGCTTCGCCGCCATCCCGGGCCTGTATCTGCCCGAGGGCGAGGAGCGGCGGCCGGTCCACACGGGGCGGCACGAGGTCCCCACCGTGTTCGACGTCAGTCCCTACCTGGCCCAGGCCGGCTACTTCGAGCGCCTGATGAAGGCCGCCGGCCCCGGCGTCATCAGCGCCGTCTGGGAAACCAATCGCGGCTGTCCCTACAGTTGCAGCTTCTGCGACTGGGGCTCCAACACCATGTCGAAGATACGCCGCTTCGACATGGAGCGGGTCAAGGCCGAGGCCGACTGGATGGGGCGAATGGGGACGCAGGTCGTCCTCCTCGTCGATGCCAACTTCGGCATCTTCCCGCGCGACCTGGAGTTGGCCGACGCCCTGTGCGAGGCCCGCCTCAAGCACGGCTTCCCGGAGTCGCTCTACTACAGCGCCGCCAAGAACAACCCCGAGCGCTCGATCGTGATCGCCCAGAAGTTCACCAAGGCCGGCTTCATCGACTGCCATTTCATGGCGGTGCAGCACACCCGCAAGGAGGTCCTCGAGGCCACCGACCGGCAGAACATCTCCGCGGAGAAGCAGAAGGAAGTCGCCAAGGCCCTGCAGAGTCAGAACGTGCCCATCACCGTGCAGCTCATCCTGGGCATCCCCGGCGACACCTACGACCTCTGGAAGGGCTGCCTCGCCGACCTCATGGAGTGGGGCATCCACGAGGACTACCAGATCTTCCCCTACAGCCTGCTGCCCAACGCCCCGGCCGCGAACAAGGAGTTCCTGCAACGCTGGGAGGTTGATACCGCCGAGTGCTCCGTCACGACGCAGCACCAGATGCCGCGGTCCTTCAACGAGGACAAGCTGCTCACCAACAAGGTCATCATCAAGAGCAAGACGTTCTCCCGGGACGACTGGGTCCACATGAACGTCTACGCGGCCTTCGTGCGGGCCATGCATGCCCGCTGCCTGACGCGCTCGCTCGCCCTGTACCTGCGGCACACGCACGCCCTGTCCTACCAGGCGTTCTACGAGGACCTGATCGACAACTTCATGACGGCGGCCCCGGCCCAGCGCCGCCTGGTGGACGCGATCGTGCGCCACTGCCGGGACGTCATCGACGCCAAGTGCGGCTTCGACCAGCTGGTGACGGAGCAGCTGCCGCACTACGAGTTCTTCCTGGCCATGTCGCAGTGGGCGTTCGTGCAGATTTGCCTGGAATTCGACGAGTTCTGGGCGGC
>Ga0116225_1001054_pt1 | contig 20349 bp, 22 predicted proteins | sample Sb_taG_8_FD_88968 | JGI IMG/M metagenome (GOLD analysis project Ga0116225, IMG submission 88968) | Peat soil microbial communities from Weissenstadt, Germany - Sb_50d_c_BC metaG | ecosystem: Environmental > Terrestrial > Soil > Wetlands > Peat | place: Germany: Weissenstadt | collected 2010-09-21 | reverse complement strand
CCTGGCGCCACCACTCACGCGCCAGCGCAGCTTCAGGCGCTTGGCGGCCTGGCGCTTCTGGGCGTAGTGATTGCAGATCGACTGAATCGTGTCGGCGCCGATCTTGTCAAAGTACTGCGTGGCGCCGGCCGTCAGGTAGCACAGGTCAAACCCGGACAGCCACTGGCGCTTGTGATCCGTGCGCGTGGCGGCCTTGAGGCTCGTCTCATTGCAATAATTGAAAACCACGTTCACTTCAATCGCGGCGGCATTGAGCCACGCATAGGCTTCCGTACGAACCTTCAAACGCAGAGTGCGCGTGAACGACAGCGGCATGAGAGCATTATCTCTCTTCACGGGCGTTCTTGCTCCACTTCGTTGCGCAATTCACTGGTGGGTCGCGACGCCCGTGTCGCTTCGTTGTCGAGCTGGTAGTGGTTGCCGACCGAATCCACATAGGGGTGCTGCCGTTGATGACCCGGTCGAACGCCTCCGACTGCTGCGCAGTGGCGTGCATCGTGCGCTGAGCCGATGCAAGCGCCTGCGGGGCGATCCGCGAGTTCGCCTCGGTCGCCGCATTGATCCCGCGTAGGGCCGCCTCGTTCTTCGCCTGCTCTTGGCGGATCCAATCGGGGTTATGGCGCAAAGCCTTGACGACATGCTCCATCAAGGCACCCGCGGCGGCGTAGCGGTCGGGCGGCGCGAAGTAGCCGGCGAGCAGATCCACCGTCCAGGGGGCGCCGCCGATGTTTGCCGAAGCGGGGTAGATGCAGGTCTCGGCCACGACCTGGCCTCGCATTTTGGCGCCGTTGCGGCGACAGCTGAAGGTCACTTCGCCGCCGCTGTGCTGCGCTTTTGGATTGGCGCTCGCCCATGCGCCTTGCGTCAGGTCAGGGCGTTTCTTCTGACCCGCCACGCTTATACCAGCGCACACGGCCGGTAGGATTCGCGTCACATAATCGCGGGCGAAAGGGATGCTGGACTCGTAAGCCTGGATCACCTGTCCCTGCCAAGCAGGCCGGGTCGAGGTGCAGCGCAACGGCGTGATGAAGAGGGTGATGCTCGGTGAGCGCGACATCCAAAGCGGTCCGTCCGACTGCAGATCCGAAGATCGAGGAGACCCGGCGCAAGCTCGAGCAGCTCAAGGCGCGGCGGCAGCGAATCGATGCGCGGCTGCAATACCTGGTATCCAAGCAGGCGCGGCGGGCGGACACGCGGCGGAAGATCCTGGTGGGCGCGATTATTCTGGCGAAGGTCGAGCGTGGGGATATGGATGAGAAAGCTCTTAGGGCGATGCTGGATAAGGCGCTGACACGGGCGGATGATCGGGCGTTGTTTGGGTTGCCTCAGAAGTAGAATCCGTGGACCGACGAATGCTACTGAAGATGACCGGCGCCGCCGCGCTGCTCTCACGCGCCGGCTTGGCCGCGGACTATGCGCGGCAGGCCAAGCTGCCCGCGGAGGTGGCCGGTGTAACCCAGCCGCGGTCCGGGCTGGCGCTGGCTGCTGCCGGATTCGCCCAGCAGAACTGTCCAGACTTCCTATTCAACCATTGCATGCGCACGTTCACCTTTGGTGCACTGCTCCTGCAGCGGCAGCGGCTCTCCTTTAACGCGGATACCGCGTTCGTCGCCTCAGCCCTTCACGACCTCGGCCTGTTGCGGCCGTTTGAGTCCCCACTCGGCTCTTTCGAGATCGACGGCGCTGACGCGGCAGAAAAGTTCATGCTGGAACGTCACCGATCAGTCGCCGACGGCGACCAGGTGTGGCACGCTGTTGAAATGCACGACGGCAAGTGGGCGCTTACGGCGCGGCAGGGCCCCGAAGCCATGCTGGTGTCCCTGGGCGCCGGGGCAGACGTCTACGGACCAGATCCGCGGGAACTTGAGGCCCGGCAAGTCGCCGAGGTGCTGGCGGCATTCCCGCGCCTGCAGTTCAAGCAGCGATTCACTTCGCTGCTGATCGCGCATTGCGAGCGCAAACCGAATTCACAGCGCAGCACCTGGCTCGACGGAGTGTGCCGCAGGCATGTGCCCAGTGTAGAAGCAGACTCAGTCGAGCAGCGCATTGCCGCCGCCAATTTTTCCGAATAAATCCGCGGCACTTGACGCAGCCGGATGGGATGAGACACGACGTCAGTTCCCGGTGGCTGCGATCATTCTGACAGAGGGAGGTATCGGTTTTGCGAGGCTGGTTGCACGGGGCCGATGTGCGCGAGGAGGATCGGGCGTTGTTTGATCTGCCCGTGAAGTGAAATGGAAGACCTTGTCAGCGCTCCGTTCTCCGACAACGACTTCGAGCAGCTCGATGCATGGCTGCAGCGAAGACGCAGCGGCATTCTCGATATTGTCACGCTCGAGGGATTTCTCACGGCGATCGTCATCGGCCCGAATACGATCTCACCGATGCTCTGGCTGCCGGAGGTCTGGGGCAAGGGCAAGCCGCAGTTCAAGGATATCGAGGAACTCAACCACTTTGCGGCGCTCGTGATGGGACTGTACAACGAGATTGCCAATTGCTTCGAGCAGGATCCCGCGGCCTTCGAGCCTTCATTCTACGAGCGGCCGTTGAACGACGAGACGGTCGTCATCGTCGATGAATGGTGCGAGGGGTTCATCAAGGGCATGCGGCTGGATACCGAGGGCTGGAAGCTCTTGAAGCGCGAGCGACCTGAACTCCTGAAACCGATGGAGCTCTTCGGCACTCGCGCAGGTTGGCGCAAGCTCGAAGCGGGCGGCGAAGCGGCGATGCACGCGACCTGGTCGGTGCGCATCTCGCCGGCGGTGCGCGAGATCTATGCCTACTGGCTGCCTTACCGGCGCGCGATGCAGGCCGCGCCTGAGAATGCTATCCGACATTGACGGGTCACCCCTCCCCTATCTGAATGAAGGCGGTGGATATTCAAAGCCGATATGACGATCTGGTTCGGCAATCTTGGTATCAGAATTGCGATCGATCGGAGCCGTCGGCGTGCAAAAGCTGGATCAAAAGATCATAGCGCTCGAGGAGCGCCTTCAGCGGCTCAAGCAGCAGCACAAGCAATCCGAAGCTCACCGGCGGACCCGCAAATCGCGACGTTCTCGGCAGGATGAGGCGCGTCGAAGAGATCTCATGGGGGGGTCGTGCTGGCCAGGGTCGAACAGGGGCAACTTGAGGAGTTGGTGCTGCGGGGGTGGCTAGAGGAAGGGCTGACGGAGGCCGAGGATCGGGAGTTGTTTGGGTTGGCCCCCGTTACGAGCGCCCCATGACCTTCCAGCAGGGGGCGCCCCTTCTCGCCGTGCTCGGAGTCGGTCCATGGTCCGAGGCGTTGGCCTTCGCACTCGCCCGATCTGCGGCCAGCAGCGAATTGGCACGCCCCGGATCGTCCAAGAGGATGCGCTGACGCTGGAACTCGATCAATCAGTACACCAGCGAGGCTCCGTGAGAGACCCCGGTTCAGCGCGTGCTACGGATTCGCACCGGGGCGAGAGGGCAGCTGCTTCGCACGCCGCGACCGCAGGATCTAACCGTAAGCGCGCGGGTCAGGCAGATGCGCACCTCCGAGATCTGTCCGTGACTGCAGGCCACCGTGAGACCGTCCTCAGGCAAAGTGGGGTTGGCTGCTCGAAAAGCGGATGCGATCTCATCGCCACTCATCACCAACGTCGTGAGCGGCGCTTCAAACACAGCCGGTATCCGTACCGCGGCGGTGGCGCGGTCCGCGGTATGGAAATAGGCCACCGCATCCATTCCGCTGCAGGTACCATGCTGCGCCCATTCGTGCTGCACCAGTTTTGGGCTAGGGTACAAGGTCTCGCCGATCGCCTCAGCATCCGCGGTCAATGGACTATCAGCGCAGTTATGCGGATAGCCGCCCGATTCGTACTGCGGCCACAACCCATGGAGCACGAAGCCGTAACCCTTGCCGGCGCATTGCGCTCGGTCGTACTGATGCGTCAGACAGTAGGTCGGCGACCAGGACAGCGACATCAGGTAGTAATCGAACTGGCCGGGCACCCCATCCTGCGCATCCGCCTGATAATGATGCCGCGCGAACGCCACGGAGCACCCGAGGCAAAGCAGCGTCAGAACACACCATCGAGCCGATCCATGCCAGCGGCATAGTTGCATTTTCATGTTCCGGGTCATCCGAATTGCAGTCCCCCGCCAATCCGTCACTGCAATTTCTTCCAGGTATCGCGCAGCAGGGCCACTTTATAACGGACGCTGTCTCATGAGTAGCCAGTCGCAGCTGGCCTCCGGGTTGAAAAGTTTGACGACCGGATGGGAGTCGATGTCCCTCCCCTCCTACCGAGCTTCCTGGGCGGCGCGGCCGTTGCCGAGCACCCGTGTGACAGGATCGGTAGCCGACGCGGGCGCTGCGATGTCTCCGACCGACCGCCGCTGACAAAAAACCATCACAGGACCTTCGCCACTTTGTAAATTTCCGCGCTCACGCTCTCATTGCACGTCCCGTACAGGGTTAAGAGGGCTGCTGAATGTCCTTCGATCTGGAATTTGATGACGATCTGGCGCAACGCCGGCTGCAGCGGTTGGAGCATCGCTATCGGCGCGCACAAAATGCCCTCGCCGGTGCTCGCGCCGTCTACGGCTCGCTGCGTGAGCTGCCCGGTGCCAGTGCGCTCCAAGTGCATCGAGCCTTGCAACAGGTGGAACGAGCACAGCGACAATTGGCGGATATCCAATTGGATATCGAGACCGCGGAAGCGTAGCTGTATGGCGCGTAGGTGTTCTACTTCTGCGTACCTGCTCACATACCTCCCGTTAAATGATGCAGCTCCGACCGGAGCGGCTGTCTTTCTTGGGTCGTCGAAATTCGACGTGAGGAGAACCGGGCTCGTGCTCAGTTCGCTCGCCGCATTCGGCCTGGCCGTGGCGCTTGCCTATCTGCCGTTGGCACACTGGCTCGGCTTGGTGCCGATGCCCGCTCCCGTCCTGGGCGCCCTCGCGCTCGTGACCGTCACCTATCTCGTCGCTGTCTACGCTGTGAAACGCTGGCTCTTCGCGCGCTATCAGCTGGACTAGCCCAGACCCAGCCGCGACTCGACCATGGCGCATAAGGTATGGCCAATGAAGATATGGGCTTCCTGGATACGCGCGGTAGTGGGGCTGGGCACCACGATGACGAGATCACACATGCCGCGCAGCAGCCCCCCCTCGCGGCCCAGAAGACCAATGGTCCGGACTCCGATCGATCGGGCCGCCTCGACCGCTCGGATCACATTGCGCGAATTCCCCGATGTGGAGATCGCGAGCAGGCAGTCCCCGGGGCGCCCGAGTGCGAGGACCTGCCTCGAGAAAATCTCGTCAAACGTATAGTCATTGGCGATGCAAGTCAGCGCCGGGCTGTCGGTGGACAGCGCGAGAGCGGCCAGAGGCTTGCGGTCCTTGACGAATCGCCCCGTAAACTCTGCCGCCAGGTGTAGGCTGTCTGCCGCGGAACCCCCATTGCCGCAGAGCATGAGTTTGTTCCCATTCCGCAGGGTCTGCACGATCGTCTCCGCGACACGCTCTGTCGGCTCTGCAAGTCCGGACAGGCTCCGGAAAAGGGCCAGATGCTCCTGCAGCTGAAGTTCGAGCGACACGCTGGCATTGACTTGATCCGCCAACTCACTCATGGGTTCCTCTGCCTTACCTATTCCAGCGATCGCGCACGCTGTTTCGGTACGATGGTGAACAGCACTGCGGTATCGCAACAGGACAGTGACTTTACTACGGTAAGAGTCAACGATCGGTCAAGCGCGAGCTTCGCGAGTAACCTGGGCAGCGTCAAGCTCATTCGGCGATCGTGCGTTGCCAGCCTGTTTCTAGGGCATCGGTGCGCTCCAGATACCAAACGACCGTCGCGCGCAGGCCGGCTTCCAGGGAGATGCTCGGTTGAAAGGCGGGGTTCGAGCGCAGATGAGGCTGCATGTGCTGGCTTACAACCTGAAGCGCGCCATGAAGATCTTCGGAACGCAACCCCTGATGCAGGCCATGAGAGCCTAAAGCGCCCAGCGCCGCTCGAAAGTCGAGCCCGCTCTTCAAATTGCCCCCTCATCAGCTCTCTTCGGACTAGGCCGCATCCACGCCGCTTCCCAGCAATGCGTTCTCACACATTAGCCTCGGGCCAAAACCGCCCTCTCGCAGTCAGCACCTGACTCTCCACATTGCGGTCATCCGCAACAGGTTGCATCGCGATCGTGACCGCGCAACGCCCACGCTTCAGCCGGCGGTGCATCCAGGTCTCGCTCATCGCTTATAGCCCGTGGCGGTCTGACCCGAATGACTCTCAATGTAATCCGGCGATGGGCCAACGAGATTTCCAAACGGCGCTAATTTAGGCCTCCTTGTGATAGCGGACGATGCGAGCGACTTCATTCTTCGAGCCGAGGATCACCGGCACGCGCTGATGCAAGTCGGAAGGCTTGATGTCCATGATGCGCTCATATCCGCTGGAAGAGATACCGCCCGCCTGTTCGACGATGAAGGACATCGGATTGGCTTCGTACAGCAAACGCAGCTTGCCGGCTTTGGTCGGATCCTTTGTGTCCTTGGGGTACAGGAACACGCCACCGCGCGTCAGGATGCGATGCACTTCGGCCACCATCGATGCCACCCAGCGCATATTGAAATTGATACCGCGCGGGCCCGTTTTCCCCGCGACGCATTCTTCCACATAGCGCTGTACCGGCTTTTCCCAGAAACGCTCATTGGAAGAATTGATGGCAAATTCCACCGTGTCCGCAGGAATGCTCATGTTCTGATGGGTCAGCATGAATTCGCCGATGTCGTTATCCAAAGTGAAGCCATTCACGCCATGACCGGTGGTGATCACCAGCATGGTTGCCGGGCCATACAGCGCATAACCGGCACAAACTTGCGTAGTGCCGGCCTGCAGAAAGTCCGCCGCGGTCGGATTCGCTACGCCTTTCGGTGCGCGCAGAATAGAGAATATCGTCCCAACGGAGATGTTCACGTCGATGTTTGAAGAACCGTCCAGCGGATCGAATACCACCAGATATTTGCCCTTCGGATACTTTGCCGGAATCGGATACACATCATCCATTTCTTCGGAAGCCATCGCCGCCAAGTGGCCGCCCCACTCGGTGGATTTGATAAACACCTCGTTGGTGATGATATCCAGCTTCTTCTGCGTCTCACCTTGAACGTTCTCGCTACCCGCACTGCCCAGCACACCGATCAACTCGCCTTTGTTGACATCATGTGCGATCTGCTTGCAGGCGATGATGATGTCGCTGATCAGGCCAGTGAAATTGCCACTGACACCCGGGATCGCGCGCTGCTCTTCGATGATGAATTGGACCAGACTTTTGCTCATGTTTTATTTCTCCTATCGTAAATTTATATCGAATCGGGAAACGAGGGGGCCGATTCATCTTGGGATCTTTGCCCGAAGATGGCACTCGGCCGCGCTCACCGCTGATGTAATGCTCGAGTTGGTCGATAATGAACCTATGCTCGGAGATAATGTTCCTTGAGCAGATCGCCGATCGAAATCAGGCCGACGAGCTTGCCCCTGTCGATGACAGGCAAATGCCGCAACCGGTGTTCCGTCGTAAGCGCCATACATTCCTCGCTTGTCTGATCAGGACGCACATAGGTCACCGAGGTGCTCATGATAGGGGTGCTCAGTCCGAGGCGCTACGAAGGATGAACAAGACCTGGCACGCAGCCCATCGGATGCCCGCGAAACCCACCGTCGAGCAGCGGATCGCCTGGCACACGCAGCACGCTGAGCATTGTGGCTGCCGGCCGGTTCCGGCGAGTCTCCGAAAGCGGGTCCAGACGCGGCCGCCACGCAAATGACCGCGCTCTATACCTAGGGTCGACCGGCGCGCTTGACCGGACTAGACCAGACTGTACACCAGTCTGAAACAAGGAGCATACAGCGTGCCCATTGAAATCGGCGCCTATGAGGCCAAGACCAGGCTGCCGGAGCTGCTGCGCGAGGTCCAGGCCGGCAAGCGCTTCGCGATCACCAACCGCGGTAAGGCCGTGGCGGAGTTAGGACCGCCCTCAGCGCCGCGAAGGACCGACGCCAAAGCGGCCATCGAAGCGTTTCAGGCCTTTCGCAAGGCCAATCCCGTGCGCCAAAAGGTCAAAATCAAAGAATTGATGGAAGAAGGCTGCGAGTGAATTTCGTTCTCGACGCCTCGGTCGCGCTGAGTTGGCTGCTGAAGGACGCGGGCGCGGGTCAGGCCTATGCAGATACCGTCTTCGAGGTGTTGAAGCGTCCCGCCGCCCAAGCCCATGTGCCCGCAACCTGGGGTCTGGAGATCGCCAACGCCATCGCCAAGAGTGAAGCGCGCGGGATTCTTCTGGAGAATCGCTCGCAGGCGTTTCTATCCGCGCTCGACGCGACACTGATCGTCTGTGAGCCGCAGACGCATGCCAAGGTCCTGACAGAGACGCTGCAGCTCGCGCGTCGCCACCGCCTGTCCTCTTATGACGCATCGTATCTGGAACTGGCCCTGAGAACGGCATTGCCGCTGGCGGCCTTGGATGAGGATCTGCGTCGGGCGGCACAGAAGGCGGGCGTCAAACACTTCAAGGCCTCATGAGGAGCGCCCTCGTTCGCCGAAACCTCCGGTCCGAGGCAGAAGATGCGCCGCCGGCGCAGCCCGCGCCCATGGCACGCCGGATCCCCGGACTGAACGCTCGTATTCACGCTCTTGAATGAGACTCGCCAGACGCCTAGTAAATTCGGGTAACCCAGCGCTGGCTCGACTTCTTCGGCCGCTTGTAGCCGGTATCCTGCTGACGCAGTGGAAGCTCGATTTCGATCGGATGCAGGTCCTTATACGGTACCTGCGTGAGCAGGTGCGCGATGCAGTTCAATCGCGCGCGCTTCTTGTTGTCGGCATCAATGATGAACCAAGGCGCTTTCTTGCGGTCGGTGTGCTCGAGCATGACGTCCTTGGCTTTCGAGTACTCGACCCAGTACTTGCGTGCCTCAAGGTCCATGGGACTCAGCTTCCAGCGCTTGATCGGATTGCGCATGCGCTCGGCGAAACGCCGTTCCTGCTCTTCGTCGTTCACCGAGAACCAGTACTTGACGAGAACGATGTCCGAGCGCACGAGCATCTCTTCGAACAGGGGGCAGGAGCGCAGGAACTCCTGGTATTGCTTGTCGCTGCAGAAGCCCATGACGCGCTCGACGCCGGCGCGGTTGTACCAGCTGCGGTCGAAGAGCACGATTTCCCCGGCGGCGGGCAGGTGGGCCACGTAGCGTTGGAAATACCACTGTGATCGTTCCCGCTCCGTGGGCGTACCAAGTGCCACCACGCGGCAGACGCGGGGATTCAGGCACGCCGTGATGCGCTTGATGACTCCGCCTTTGCCGGCAGCGTCCCGGCCTTCGAACAGGACGCATACCTTGAGGCCCTGAAGACGCACCCACTCCTGCATCTTCAGCAATTCAAACTGCAGGCGGACGAGTTCGTCAACGTACTGGTAGCTTGTGCGGCGGGTCGTCGGTTGCTTGGCATCGCCGAGTATCTTCCAGCGTCCCTCAAGGAGTGCGAGTTCCTCGGCGTTCCGTCGCAGCTCGCCGCGGGGCACGCCCGACTCGGGACTCGACGCTTGCCTAGCCTTGGCGTTCTTTTTCATCAGTGTCTCTCAGTTGGGCCTTTGCGGACGGTCGGTGCAGGGACATGTTCAGCGACATGTTACTAACCTGGGGGATAGCGGGCTAATCAAGGTGTAACAGAGAACCGCCCTGCTTTTGGGTCGGATGCCGCTGTGCAGTGTGGGCGAGGTCAACTATAGCTGCCGGCAAATCTATGGAAGCTTGCGTAACAGAGTGACGGTCTCCGAAGAACTCTGCTTGCCTCCAGAACGCGGTCACGAGCCGGGGCCGGCGCCGTGCGAAGTGCTTGAGCTCAGCGAGATCGACCGGGCAGAAGTTCGCCGTTGGAAAACTATGGCGGACTACCTTGCTGACAACCTTTCCGTGGGTGATGCGCTGAGCGGCTGCTCGTATGTCGCCTGGCAAGGCTGGCAGCGAACGGCGGTGGCTTCACTGAGCAATCGATCGAGTCCGATCGACCGCCCACAATCCGTGCACATGCCGTAGGTCGCGTCTGTATGGCGCTTCAGCGCGGCGTCAATTTCCGCCAAGTCCTTGCGCAGTCTGGTCACGTCGGCGACATAGGTGTCGCTGAGCTGCGCAAGCATCGCTTCCTCTTTGGTGTCGAACACATCCTCGCTGAGCGCCAAGCCACACTCCTCCTCGGTGCGCCCCAGTACATTCTCCAGTTGCACGTCAAGGGCATCCCTTCGTTCCCGCAGAATGCGCTCGAGCATCCGGAGGTCTGCGTTAGAAATTCTCGGGTTTGTCATGGGTCACCTTTGCAGCTATAGCGATGCGACAGGGTCACCGCTGAAGGGGGCTGGAAACGGCGCCGCACATGCGGATCCGATTGGTGAAAGACGCGGGCTTGACGGCCTGCGAGCGTACCCGGACTTTCCCGATCGGCACCAGACTACGATGGACCGGAGGCATGATGGTCGACATCTCCGCTACCAATTCTTCTGCGAAGCTTGCGACGTTAAACGAGGTTGCGGTATCCGTAGCTATACGCATGAGCAAACTCTCCGGCCGACCGGCGGCAGGCGCGGCAAACTCTTACAGAGGTCCGCGCGAGTGCCGTGCCGCAGAACCCGATAGGCCTGCGCGATGAACGTCGGCGCAGAACAATGTTGGGCGACCTGGCGTGCGCGTACCTTCTTTGCCAAAAGTTGCGGTTTCTCTTCGGCACTGCACCAGACACGCGTGCAAGCTGTTGAGTGATCGACGTGGCTTGTCGGATCTTGAGCGCGAGTTGGACGTGCAAACTCAGCGCATGTAAGCCGCTGAATTTGCATCCTCCAATTCGGACAGGCGCCACTTCTGATACCAAAGGTACGCGCAGCCCGGCTGTTGGTTCATGCCGCGCCGCTCGGCCGTGGCCTCTGCCTCTTTGCTGCCTGGCCGAGATCGCTGGAACGAGGCTGGCGAGCGCTACGGCATTCGCGGCTGGCGCCGTCGCGCAGATCTATCGACCGGCACAGGGGTGGTGGGCGCGGGCCGCCCGCAGCTGTAACCTGCCGCACTGCCGCTGCGAAAGACTATGGCCAACTTTCGCAACAGAGCTGGGAGCCGCCATGCTGAAACCTGCCTGCTTGGGCCTGTGCTGGGGCTTCGCCCTGCTGCTGTCGACGCCTGCCGCCGATGCGCAATCGCGCGCCACCGTGGTCGAGCTCTACACCTCGGAGGGCTGCAGCTCCTGTCCCCCCGCGGAGGCGCAGATCGGGAAGCTCTCGAAGCAGGACGGCGTCATCGCGCTGGCTTTCCACGTGGACTACTGGGACAGCCTGGGCTGGCGAGATCGCTTCGATCTACCGGAGGCGACTGCGCGGCAGCGGCAGTACGCCCACACGCTGCACCTGTCCACGGTCTATACGCCGCAGCTGGTGATCGACGGCCAGCGCGACCTGGTCGGCGGCGACGATGGCATCGGCGCGAGCAGTGGCCAAAAGCCCGGCGTGCCGCTCGAAATCTCAGTGCAGAACGGCAGCGTCGTGGTCGCGCTCGGAGCGCAGCCGCACCCGCAGCCGGGACCCTGTGACGTGCTGCTGCTGGGTTACCTGCCCGAAGCCCTCTCCAAGGTGACCCGCGGTGAGAACGCGGGACGCGAGCTGCACGAGTTCAATATCGTCCGATCGCTACGCAAGCTCGGTACCTGGCAGGGCGAAGGCAAGACCTACAGCGTGCCGCTGACGGCGTTGCCGGCCGATGCCGCCGGAGTGGTGGTGCTGGTGCAGCAGCGCGATCAGGGCCCGATCCTCGGCGCCGCGAGCCGCCTGCTGCGCTGAGCGCAAGCGTCTGCCGGACCCGCATCGACTTGAGTGACGACTACGGGAGCCGCTCGGGCTTCAGGGGGTTGTGTCATCTCCAAGTCTTCGCAAATCCCTCGGGGCCCACTGCTTCCCATAACGGGTCACGTGGCTTGCGGCGCGGCCTGCCCGTGCGTAAATTGCAGTACCAGATAATGTCTGGGCCACAACGAGACATTGGTGCAGCGCATCGTCGTTCTGAACCCGAAGGGCGGTTCTGGCAAGACAACCATCGCCGTCAATCTCGCGAGCCACTTCGCTCTGCGGGGCGAGCGCCCGGTATTGATGGATTATGACGTACAGGGTTCGTCCTCCCATTGGGTCCAAAAGCGTCATGAGACCCAGGCGCATGTCCATCTGATCTCGGTTTTCGAGCGTGGGGCGCTTGCGACACGCACGTTTGAGCTGCGCTTCCCGGAGGGCACCGGCCGCGTCATCATCGATACGCCTGCGGCGGTCGAAGCCCAGGCAATGCCCGAGCTGACCCGCACCGCCGACAAGATCCTGGTCCCCGTGCTGCCTTCGGACTTCGATATCTATGCCTGTACGCGCTTGGTGCAGAATCTGCTGCTGGTGGCGAAAGTGAAGCGCCGAGACAATCGCCTGGGGATCATCGCCAATCGCGTGCGCCGCAATACCTTGAGCTATCAGGCGCTGATGCGATTTCTGGGCACGCTCGGCATTCCGATCGTCGCCACGCTGCGCGACTCGCAGTATTACGTGCGGGCTGCAACGCTCGGATTGGGCCTGGAAGAGATAAAGCCGTACGACTTCGACGAAGATCTGGCGCAATGGCAATCGTTGTTCGATTGGCTCGACGTGCCGTCCACCCACAGCGCGTCGGCCAGCGGCGCGTCGGCCAGCAGCGCGTCGGCCAGCAGCGCGTCGGCCAGCAGCGCGTCGGCCAGCAGCGCGCCGGCCAGCAGCGCGCCGGCCAGCAGCGCGCCGGCGGCCCGCCGGGCCTGATGAAGGGCTTCGCCGCTTAGCGACAATGGGTTCTTAGCCAGGTCCGCAAAGCTCTATGGTGCAATCGGGCGCACCGCCGGATGCCGGGCGCTGGCGACGCCGTTTCAGCTCAGGTCGAGGTAGTCGAGGATGCCGCGCGCGGCCTCGCGGCCCTCGAACACCGCGGTCACGACCAAGTCCGCGCCGCGCACCATGTCGCCGCCGGCGAATACTTTGGGGTTGGTGGTCTGGAACGGGCGCGCGGACGATGCAGTCACCCGCACGCGGCCGCCTGGATACAGCGCGATATTGTGCGGCTCGAACCAGCCGGGCGGGCTCGGCTGAAAGCCAAAGGCGACGATCACGGCGTCGGCGGGGATGATCTCCTCGGAGCCGCGCACGTTTTCGGTGAGTCGCCGTCCGCGTGGTCCGGGCAGACCGAGTCGTGTGGTGACGACCTTGACACCCTCCACTTTTTGCTTGCCGAGAATCTCGATCGGTTGGCGGTTGAACAGGAATTCGACGCCCTCTTCCTTGCTGTTCTTGTAGTCGCGACGCGACCCGGGCATGTTGAGCTCATCGCGCCGATAGGTGCAGGTCACCGACTCGGCAGCCTGGCGGATCGCGGTGCGGTTGCAGTCCATGGCGGTATCGCCGCCGCCGAGCACCACCACACGCTGGCCCGCCAGGTCGATGAAGCGCTCCTCGGCGCCGGCAAGCCCGAGCTCGCGGTCGATGTTGGCGATCAGATACGGCAGGGCCTCATAGACACCCGGCAGATCCTCGCCCGCAAAGCCGCCCTTCACATAGTTATACGTGCCCATGCCGAGGAAGACGGCATCGTAGTCGCGCAGCAGCGCATCGAACGGCAGGTCGGCGCCGATCTCGACCCCGAGACGAAATTCCACGCCCATGCCTTCCATGAGCTCGCGGCGCATCTCGACCACCTGCTTCTCGAGCTTGAACGGTGGAATCCCGAAAGTCAGCAGGCCGCCGATGCGCTGGTAGCGGTCGTAGACCACGGGCTTGACGCCATTGCGCACCAGGATGTCGGCGCAGCCCAAGCCCGCCGGACCCGCACCGACGATGGCGACGCGCTTGTCGGTCGGCCGCACGCCCGACATGTCGGGGCGCCAGCCCTGCTTGATCGCCTCATCGGTGATGTATTTCTCGATCGAGCCGATCGTGACCGCGCCGAGGCCGTCGTTGAGCGTGCAGGCGCCCTCGCAGAGCCGATCCTGCGGGCAGATACGACCGCAGACTTCCGGCAGCGAGTTGGTCTGGTGCGACAGCTCGGCGGCTTCGAACAGCTTGCCCGCGCTGATCAGATTGAGCCAGTTCGGAATGTAATTGTGCACCGGGCATTTCCATTCGCAGAACGGATTGCCGCAGGACAGGCAGCGGCCGGCCTGCTGCGCAGCGCCGTCGGCATCGACGGGCGCATAGATCTCGTTGAAGATCTTGATGCGATCGGAGACCGGAAGCTTCTCGGGCTCACGACGCGGGAATTCGAGGAACTGAAGAGTCTTGTTAACCACGATAGCTCAGCCAGTGACCGCGGGTGCTACTTCCGCTCGCTCCAGAGGGATCAGACCATGAGCGTTTTTTTTAATTATAAAAAAAACGCTCATGGTCTGATCCCTCTGCAGTGATGGGCTGCAGCGCCCGTGCCTTCGTTGCTGAACCATCGTGATCATCAAGCCGCTCTACGCAGATCCTCGATCAAGGAGTCGATCGACGCGGCCTTCGGCTTCACCAACCAGAAGTGGCCGACGAACGAGCGCAGGTCGTTGAGGATTTCCTCGCCCCAGACGCTGCCGGTCTCGGCCACGTGCATCTGCATCAGCTCGCGCAGGTGCTGCACGTTCGCGTCCAAGCTCTCGTGCGTGAGGCGATGGATGTCGATGAGCTCATGGTTGTAGCGATCGACGAAATCGTGCGCCTGATCGAGCACGTAGGCGAAGCCGCCGGTGAAACCGGCGCCGAAATTGACCCCGGTACGGCCGAGCACGCAGACGACGCCGCCGGTCATGTATTCGCAGCAATGATCGCCGGTGCCCTCGATGACCGCGACCGCGCCGGAGTTGCGTACCGCGAAGCGCTCGCCGGCCTGGCCGGCCGCGAACAGCTGCCCGCCGGTGGCGCCGTACAGGCAGGTATTGCCCATGATGATGGTATCGCGCGCCTCGTAGCTGGCGCCCTTGGGCGGCTTGAGCACCAGGCGGCCGCCGGCCATGCCCTTGCCGACATAGTCATTGGCGTCGCCTTCGAGGTACATGTGCAGCCCGCCGGCGTTCCAGACACCGAAGCTCTGGCCAATCGAGCCGCGCAGATAGACGTTCAGCGGCGCCTCGGCCATGCCGTAGTTACCCCAATGCCGCGCGATCTCGCCGGATAGACGCGCGCCGATCGAACGGTTGAAGTTCTTGACCTCATAGTGCCATTCGCCGCCGGACTTCTTCTCGATCGCAGGCAGCATGTCCGCGACCATGGCTTCCGCGAACTGACCCTTATCAAACGGCGCGTTCGACGGATCGACACAGAACTGCGGGCGATCGGACACCAGTCCCAGATCGGCCAGCAACGGCTGCAGGTTCAGCTTGCGCTGCTTGGAGGTCTCGCCGGGGAGGATCTCGAGGTACTCGGTGTGTCCGATCAGGTCGGCGATGCGCCGCACGCCGATCGAGGCCATCAGCTCGCGGCACTCCTGCGCGACGAAGCGGAAGTAGTTGATGATCATCTCGGGCTGGCCGATGTAGAACTTCGCGCGCAGCACCGGGTGCTGGGTCGCGACCCCGGTGGCGCAGTTGTTCAGGTGGCAGATGCGCAGGTACTTGCAGCCCAGCGCCACCACCGGCGCGGTGCCAAAACCGAAGCTCTCGGCACCGATGATCGCAGCCTTGATGACATCCAGACCGGTCTTGAGGCCGCCGTCGGTCTGTACGCGCACGCGATGGCGCATGTCGTTGGCGCGCAGGGTCTGATGGGTCTCGGCCAGTCCCAGCTCCCAGGGCGTGCCGGCGTACTTGATCGAAGACAGCGGACTGGCGCCGGTGCCGCCGTCGTGGCCGGAGATCGTGATCAGATCGGCGTAGGCCTTGGCGACGCCGGCGGCCACCGTACCGACGCCGGGCTCGGCCACCAGCTTCACCGATACCAGCGCCGTCGGGTTGACCTGCTTGAGGTCGAAGATCAGCTGTGCCAGGTCCTCAATCGAGTAGATATCGTGATGCGGCGGCGGAGAGATGAGCCCGACCCCGGGGCGCGCAAAGCGCAGCCGGGCGATCATGTCGTTGACCTTGTGGCCGGGGAGCTGTCCGCCCTCGCCGGGCTTGGCGCCTTGCGCGATTTTTATCTGCAGGACCTCGGCGTTCGTCAGGTATTCGGGCGTGACGCCGAAGCGACCCGAGGCCACCTGCTTGATCTTGGAATTCTTCTCGGTGCCGTAGCGCACCGGATCCTCGCCGCCCTCGCCGGAGTTGGAGCGGCCGCCGAGGCGGTTCATCGCAATCGCCAGCGACTCGTGTGCCTCGGGCGAGAGCGCACCGAGGGACATGCCCGCGCCATCGAAGCGCGCCAGCACCGCCTCGACGGATTCGACTTCCTCGATCGGAAGCGGCTTGCGGTTGTGCTTGAGGGCCAGCAGATCGCGCAGCGCCGAGGCGGGCCGGCCGTTCACGAGTTGCGCGTAGAGCTTGTAGAGGTCGTAGTCGCCCGAGACCACCGCGGCCTGCAGCGCGCCGACCACGTCCGGGTTGTACATGTGGTATTCGCCGCCGTGGACATACTTATAGATGCCGCCCTGCTCGACGCCGACCCGCGGATTCCAGGCGCGCAGCGCCAGATAGCGCGTATCGCCCTCCAGGTCCTGGAAATCGGCGCCCTCGATGCGGCTGGTGGTGTGACGGAAGCACAGCTCCACCACTTCGCTCGACAGTCCGACGATCTCGAACAACTGCGCGCCGCGGTAGCTGGCGATGGTCGAGATGCCCATCTTCGACATGATCTTGTACAGACCCTTGCGCACGGCGCGGCGATAGCTGCGCCCAAGCTCGCGCCGCTCCTGGGAGCCGAGCTTCACCTGCCCCTTGCGCATCATCTCGTACAGCGTCTGGTAGGCCATGTACGGATACACGGCCGTGGCGCCATAGCCGATCAGGGCCGCGAAGTGATGCGAGTCGCGCACCGTGCCGGTCTCGACCAGCATATTGCACTTGCAGCGCAGGCCGGTCTCGACCAGGCGGTGGTGCACCGCGCCGGTCGCGAGCAAGGCGTGAATCGGCAGCTTGCCCTGCTGCAGATAGCGGTCGGAGAGCAGCAGCACCAGCTTGCCCTCGCGGACCGCGGCCTCGGCTTGATCGCAGATGCGAAGGATCGCGCTCTTGAGCCCCTCGGCGGGCTCGTACTGCAGATCGATGAACTCGTTGGCCTCGACGACCTCCTCGGAAGCGAGGATCTGGCGCAGCTTGCGCTGCGAGAGCACCGGCGAGCTCAGCACGATCTGGCGCGCGTGCTCCGGCAGCGGCACGAACACATTGCACTCGGGACCGATCTGGGTCGACAGCGACATCACGATCGATTCGCGCAGCGAATCGATCGGCGGATTGGTGACCTGCGCGAACTGCTGGCGGAAATAGTCGTAGAGCGAGCGGATCTTGTGCGACAGCACCGGCATCGGCGTGTCATCGCCCATGGAACCCACGGCCTCGCTCTCATCCTCGGCCAGCACGCGAATGACCTCCTCGCGCTCCTCGGCGGTGATACCGAACATCTTCTGAAAGATCGCGAGCGTGTCGCGATCCATCGGCTCGGCCGCGAGCCTAGGATCGATCAGATCGGATTCGAGGTAGCGGACACCCTTCTTCAGCCAGGCCTTATACGGGTGACGCGCCTTGAGGATCGCGTCGACGTCACGGGTTTCGAGCAAGGTACCGGTCTGCAGATCGAGCGCCACGATCTCGCCCGGTCCGAGCTTGCCTTTGCGCACCACGTCTTCGGGCGCGTAGTCCCAGACACCGATCTCGGAGGCGATCGTCAGGTGACGATTTTTTGTTATGACGAAGCGCGCCGGGCGCAGGCCATTGCGGTCGAGCGCGCAGGCCGCATAGCGGCCATCGGTCAGCACCACGCCGGCCGGACCATCCCAGGGTTCCATGTGCGCGGAATAGAACTCGTAGAACGCGCGCAGATCGGCATCGAGGGTATCGACCGACTGCCAGGCCGGCGGGATCAGCAGACGCAGGGCATGCATCACGTCCAGGCCGCCCATGAGCAGCAGCTCGACCATGTTGTCGAGGCTCTGCGAGTCCGAGCCGGAGAGCGATACCAGCGGCATGATATCGGCGAGGTCCGGCAGCAGCGGCGAGCGCAGCACGGGTGCGCGCGCGAGCGCCCACTGCCGGTTGCCTTCGATGGTGTTGATCTCGCCATTGTGGGCTATGAGGCGGTACGGGTGCGCCAGGCGCCACTGCGGCAGCGTGTTGGTCGAGAAGCGCTGGTGGAACACCGCCACCGAGGCCTCGAGCCGCGGGTCGGCGAGGTCGAGGTAGAACTCGGCCAGATACTGCGGCATGACCATGCCCTTGTAGACGATGGTGCTGGCCGAGAGGCTCGGCACGTAGAACATCGAGTCGGCCTCGAGCTGCTTCTCGGCACGGCGGCGCGCCAGGAACAGCTTGCGGTTGAAGCTGGCGTCGTCGATGTCCGCGATGCGGCAGTTGACGAACAGCTGCTCGATGCGCGGCAGGGTCTTCAGGGCCTCGGGACCGCAGGCTTCCGGGGTCTTCGGCACCACGCGCCAGCCCGCTAGACTCAAGCCCTCGCGCTCGAGCTGGATCTTCAGTTCGGTGCGCGCCGCCTCGGCCAGCGCCGCATCGCGGTGCAGAAACACCAGGCCGGAGGCGAAGCGGGGACTGAGCTTGATCTTCGCGTCCTTGGCCAGCGCGCGCAGGAACTTCTCGGGTTTCTTCAGCAGCAGGCCGCAGCCATCGCCGGTCTTGCCGTCGGTGGCGATGGCGCCGCGATGCGTCAGGCGATTGAGCGAGGCGATGGCCGTCTGCACCAGCCAATGGCTGGGTTTGTCGTCGAGACTGGCGATCAGGCCGAAGCCGCAGCCGTCGCGTTCGAATGCCTCGCGGTATAGCCCGCGGTTGGTCTCATTGGTCATCGTAGTGGCCCCATCTTTCGCCGCCCGTCGAGGGCGAGCCGATCTGAAGCCGCTGGGCGGCGAACTCCCACGGCCTATGCTGCAAGAACTGTGCGATACCGGTGACAGGTCCGGCCGCCCGGTGGCCGGAAGTTGCGGGTCAAGCGACCCTCAGTGCCTGCGGCACCAGATCCCTCCCAAATATACCGATCAGAGGCTTGCGGTCAACGACGGATTAGAACGCGGTGCGCCAATTCAGACCGGCAAACCGGGCGTAGTCCCGATCAGTGGTGATCCACTCGCAGCCCGCCTCAATGGCCAGCGCGGCGTTCCAGGCGTCCTGGACCAGGTTTCCGGTCGCTTTCGACTGCCTGCACAGCGCTTCGAAGATAGGCCAGTGTCTTTCCCCGGGGACGATGACCGTCGCGTTCGGCTGCGCCATCAGCTGCCCGCAGAATTCGAATACTTCATCGAGGGCGCTCGGTCGCGCAAAGATGCGGGCGTGGGTACAGATTCTGGCGACGGAGCCGAGCACCTGCGGCGACACCCCGTACGCGGCGGGACCGTTCACGATCTCTTCCAGCCACGCCCGATAGCGAGCATGTTCGGCAGAATCGGCCCTGAACGCGTAAATCAGGACGATGGCGTCCGGGAGGATCAACCGCGGCCGTCCATCCGATCGATTAGGCTCGCCGTGTTGTCAAGGTCAACGCCAGGCAGTGTGCCGCCGCTCGCGCGACTGACAGGAAGCTTGACGCGCGTCTGCCTGGGACCGGCTTGGGGTCGTCGCAGCACCAGGCGCAGGCCCTGCTCGAGCAAAGCAGTCAGTGTGGTGCCGCGACGGCGCGCTTCGCGCTTGGCGAGTTCCAGCAACCCCTCATCCAAGCGTACCGTCGTGCGCATATGTCAGATCGCATGGCTGGTATGTCTATATATCAATCGTACGCGCAGCAGCCGCGGCTAGACACGAGCATGGTAAGCCGCTAGCGAATCACCCAGCGCAGCATCAGCGCGATATCGCTCTTGTTGGCCGCGCGATATTGGTTCAGTTCCTGCCTGAGCAGCGCGATTTCGCTCTCGCTCGCCCTTATGGCAGTCATGTCCTCTTTCACCCGATAATTTTCGGCGCACGCGCCCTCATTTTCAACCACAAGCGTCCATCCGGTCGATCAGGCTCGCGGTGTCCAGTGAGGTCTTCGAATCCGCTGGAGCGTCAAAACGAGAGATAATCCAATCGCGGTACGCGGGAGAACGCGCGCTCGCGACCGACCAGCGTTGGCTGACGTCCCCGGCCGTGGTGTACGAGAGAGCTGCTGAGCAGCGCTGAACGGCCGAGGGCCGGAGGCCCGAGGGCGTTCAGCGCCGGCGGCGCCCCGAAGGGGGCGGTCATCGTGAGTCTT
>Ga0116225_1001048_pt1 | contig 20431 bp, 19 predicted proteins | sample Sb_taG_8_FD_88968 | JGI IMG/M metagenome (GOLD analysis project Ga0116225, IMG submission 88968) | Peat soil microbial communities from Weissenstadt, Germany - Sb_50d_c_BC metaG | ecosystem: Environmental > Terrestrial > Soil > Wetlands > Peat | place: Germany: Weissenstadt | collected 2010-09-21 | reverse complement strand
GCAGGATCTGCCCGTTGCTCTGGCAGAACTGCTCGATGACGGCGGCCGCCTCGCGGGCAGCACGAGTCACAATATGGTAAGTTTTCTTCACGGCGGTTGGCTCCTTTTCAGGGTCTTGTTTGGCAACCGGATTCTATCGAAACCGGGGCCACCGCCGCCTACCAACCTTCAACTACCCCTGGGGCACAATCCGTTTGTGCCAGCCTCTTCGGCGATTCGGAAACAGTGGGTCAAACTCATCGCGGTAATTTTTAATGGCCGCCGGCTTGGATCCCATAGCGTAACCCATGACGTTGAACGCCTCCACGAAGGATTCAAAGCCGAGTTTCTTCAAGCCAAGCGAATCATATTTCGAGAGATACAATCCAGTCAGGATGAGTTTCTCTCTCGTCGCGATTCGTTTGCGAGTTCACGGCCATATCGTCACGCCCTCGCAAGGTCAGTCGCAGGCGGCAAATTTCCTCTATCGTGACAGTCGTCTGGGCGTTCGCGCTCAAAATGAAGGTCTAAGACGCCATTACGTTCCGCATAGGCGGCGGGGTGGAACGTCAATCGAGATTGCATGGGCATCGCTACGCTTGTTAACGATCATATCGTCTGCAGCAGTAATCTGGAGACTCGGCGAGGAGAAGGCCGCAGGTTCCCCCGTCGGGCCGTTGCACAGGTGTTGGGGCCTCGCCGCGAGCGGTCGCACCCGCACTCCCGCGCGGATCTAAGAATCCGGCGCATACTTCAAATTCACGGCCGGCCGTGCCCCGAATGAATCCGCGGCCCGGGCGGCTGTTCGGCCAGAATGCGAGCCTCCGCCGCCAGCATCTGTTCCCACCGTGCTTCCGCCGCCTCCCTTGGTCCGATCTTGAACGCCAGCTTCAAGAACAACTTGTAGTGGCCCATCTCAGAGGCGTACAGCGCGCGGTAGAAAGCAGCCAGCTCCGCGTCGTCGGAGGCCTCTGCCAGCACGGAGAAGCGCTCGCACGACCGCAGTTCGATCAGCGCCGACACCATCAGCCGGTCTACGATCTCCACCACTTCACCCTTCCGCGTTAGCATCCGGAGCGCGTTGGCGTACGGGTTCTTGTGATTGCGCCCCAGTCGTCCGTTGCGCCGGATCAGCAGCCGGATGACTTGCGCCCTCGTCGCGCGCCACGCCGGTCATGGCCTCCACCCAGCCCGGGAACCAGTCGCTCGGCCAGTGTGTCATCAGCTCCAAGGCGTTGTTGGCGGCCTTCTTCTCCAGGAAGGCATGATCCACCAGCAAGGCAATCGGATCGGAGAGCGCCGCTCGCCCCCACTCGAGCGGCGTGCGCGATTTGAGCGGGAGCGCGGAGACTTTGTCGAGAGTCACATCCAAAAGTAACGCACCGGCGCGGGTAGCGGCTTCGATCTTGAGCTTCTCTGGATGAATCGAGGGCGAAGTTCAAGCGTCGGCTGCGCACTCTGTTATGGGGGCTGCTCGTCGCCGCAATTACCGCTGCAATCTACCTGCGTCGTCGCGGCTAGGGCCAGTCTGGCAAGCTCTGTACGCTTTCGATCGCGGAAATTGAATAGCCGCCCATACGGCCAATGCTGGCTGACATCATGCGAGCGCAATTTTCTCCGATGAGACTTCTCACTCCTTAGGGCTTCGGCCGCTCCCTCAGTTAGAATATGCAAGCATCGACTTGGCCAAGCGTTCCGTGATAGCGTGTTCGGCGAGGAACGCATCCAACATACGGAAGGAGCAATGAGTATGAAGCCCTCGACTATGAAAGCATTGATATTGGCGCTGATGATCGCACCGGCGTTCGCGCAGCAAGCGCCGCCGAAGATTCCGTTCGACTCCGATCTGAAGTTCTTGAAACTCAACTACCAGATGAATTTGGGCGAAGTGCTCAGCGTCGCCATAAACTCGAAAGGAACCGTGGTGGTTCTGAATCACCCCGGCAGCGCCTCCTCGGGTCCGCTTTACGGGAACGCCTCGACACAGCTTCTCGAATTCGATTCCACCGGCAAGTTCGTGCGCGAGTTGGGAAAGGGTGTTTACGGATTGGGCTACGCGCATAGCGTGCGATTCGATAAATACGACAACCTGTGGGTCGTCGATAAGGGGACGCATGCCGCGATGAGATTCGATCCGGCGGGAATGGTCACTCTGAACCTCGGGCGGAGACCGGAAGGGCCGGATGAGCCCGACTACTATAAGGGAAATGGCCTGGGCCGAGGCGGTGTCGCGATCCGCCCGGCGTTGCCCCACGTGGACGGAAACTTCCGGGCGCCCAGCGACGTGGCGTTCGACAGCGACGACAACATCTACATCAGCGACGGCTACATCAACTCGCGCGTGGCCAAGTTCGACAAGCACGGCAACTGGGTCAAGTCGTGGGGCTCACGAGGCTTCGGTGGCCAGCACGCTAATGAAAATTCCAGCCAGTTTAATACGCCGCACAATATCGGAATCGACCGCCAGAACAACGTCTACGTGGCCGATCGGGGCAACCGGCGCATCCAAGTATTCGATCGCGACGGCAAGTTCCTGAGGTTCATCGTCCTCAACGTGCCCTACGACAAAACCAGGCATCCTGTGCTGGGCGACGCTAACCCGAATCCGCCCGACGAAACACAGCCGTGGACCATTTGTATCACGCCGGGTCCGACGCAATACCTGTTCACGTCGGACCAGGAACCTGGGCGCATCTATAAGTTATCCCTGGATGGTCAAATTCTGGGCTGGCTCGGCGAATCCGGGCATGAGCCGGGACAGTTCAATTGGATCCATGGCATCGCGTGCCCATCGGAGAACACGTTATTAGTCGCCGATATGAACAACTGGCGTGTTCAGAGACTCACGCTGCATGCGGACAAGGCGAAATAGGAACAAAGAGGCCTGCCAGCTGCGACGCGCTGCACGCGCATTGGTAGTAACACGTGAACTTGAAGGAGAGGTACGCCATGTCTTCAAGATTTCCGCTTGGCATCGGCGCCGTGATTCTTGCGGGTTCGCTATCGGCGCTTCCCGTCTGGGCCCATCACGGATGGGCTGGGAACTCCGACGAGGAATTCGAACTTACGGGCACCGTCGAAACTGGCGTCAGCTTGGCTGGCCCTCACGCGACGATGAAGATCCGCGCGGATGGCCAGGTATGGGATCTCACATTGGCCCCGCCCGCCGCCACTGATCGGGCGGGCCTGAAGGAAGGGATCATTCCAGTGGGAGCGACGGTTACGATCCACGGTCATCGCAATCGGGACCCCAAGAAGTTTGAGGTTAAGACGGAGCGCGTCATCTGGAACGGGCGCACTTTCAACGTCTATCCCGATCGCAAATAGCGCGGCCGGGGGACCGTTTTGTACGAATTCATGGCGTGGCTGCAGGGTTCGGCTCTAGGGCACGCCATGCGCGAATCGGGTGTATGGACTTACGGCGTTGTGAACCTGATCCATATTCTCGGCGTGGCCTCTCTTTTCGGCGCGGTTCTGGTCCTCGACTTGCGGCTGCTGGGTGTTTGGCGAAAGGTCGCGCTCCCGGCCATCAGCGAGCCTACGGTGCGAGTCGCCGCTATTGGTTTTGTGGTCGCAGCCACCAGTGGCGTTTGCCTGCTCGCAACCAAGGCGACGGATTACATCGGAAATCCATTCATCTACATCAAATTCCCCGCGATCGGGTGCGGTCTTCTGAACGTCGCCGCGCTCAATTCCTTGCAAGCCTGGAAGCAGCATAAGACGCGGGAACTTTCGACGCGGGAGCAGTCGAGATTGGCGGTAATGGGCGGAATCTCGCTTTTCTGCTGGCTGATCGCAATCACGGCCGGGCGTATGATCGGATACTGGTGATCCATCACTTCCCGATTTCCGCCGCCACCTGTCGCTTCCAGTACTCCCACGCCCGGTTGTTCGCGCCTGCGCCCGCCGGCGTCGCCGCCGGAGCTTTCGCACCCGGTTCGCGCTCCAGATAACTCAACGACCCGCCGCCCAGCCGCATGGCGTCCATTTGAATCCGCGCATTCATGTTCAGGAAGTACGAGTTGCTCACCGCGGTCGCCAGCGAGTTGCCTGTGATCGCCACGCCATGCCCGAACAGGATGATCGCCGTCTTGCTCCCGAGCGCCCCGGCCAGCGCTTTCCCGAGCGCCGGATTGCGGATCAGCATGTCGTCCGCCGTTCCGCCGAACTTGCGTGCGTCCCACACCGGCACGCCGTCGTTGATGAAGCTGCCCGTGTGGATCATGTTGCGCAGCGGCACGCCCGCCGCGGCGAGCGTGATCATCTCCGCCGAATGCGCATGAATCACGGCCCTTACGTCGGGCCGCATTTTGTAGATCTCGCCGTGAATGAATCGCTCCAGATACCCGTCGCCCTTGGAGCCGCCGACTGGGTTGCTGTCGAGGTCGTACTCGATGATATCCGCCGCCGTCACCATGCCGGCCGAGATAGCGCGCGACAGATAGTAGTGGTTCGGGTTCGTGGTCGAGCGCACGCTGACGTGGCCATACGCATCCAGCACGTGAATCTCATGCGCGAGCACTCGGTTCGCGGCCACGAGATCGTCGACCAGCGCCTTCTCCGGGAGCGCCACGGCGGGCGCTACTTTGCCTTTGGTCTGGGCGGAAATCGTACTGAGCGCAACGACAGCCAGCATGAACATTTGGCGATTCTGCATAGGGATCACTCCGGGAATAGTATATCGAGGAGACTGCGAATTCGGCTGTATCAGCCGAATCTCCGGGATGAGTCGGGCCGAGGTAGTCCTAGAGCTGCCGCGCCGGAGGTTGTTATATAGTAACTACGTTCATGAGCCGTAAAGCTGGACGGCGGAGGGAGAACCATGAAGCGCGGCAGCGACCGTATCTTCACCACACACGCAGGAAGGCTGGACGGTCCGCCGGACCTGATGGAGATGACCAGAGAGGTCCAGGCCGGCCGCATGGATATGGATGCTTTGCGTCCGCGAGTCCGCAGCGCCATCGTGGAAGTGATTCAGGCCCAGGCGCAGGCGGGCATCGACGTGGTCAGCGATGGCGAGCTGGGAAAAGTCGGATTCGGCAACATCGCTTATTACAAGCGCCGCTTCTCCGGCCTGTCCACGAAAAAAGTGAATCCGGGAGAGCCGCAATCGATGGCGCTCCATACCGGTGAACGGATCGAATTCGCGGACTTCTACCAGGCCGAAATGGCCTGGATGTCGGCGATGGTCAAGGAACGGCCCATCTGCAACGGTTCCGTGAGCTTCATCGGGCGCAGCGAGGTTGCGGAGGACATCGCGTTCCTCAAGGACGGGCTCGCGCAAGCCAAAGTTGAAGTGGAGGACGCCTTTCTCTGCGTGCTCGCACCGGGGTGGCTGGAACACTTTTTCTACAACGAGCATTACGCGACCGACGAAGAATACGTCTTCGCGCTGGCGGAGGCAGCCCGAGAAGAATATAAAGCCATCGTGGATGCGGGACTGATCCTTCAAGTGGACGATCCCGCGCTGCCGGACACGTATGACATGATTGTTCCAACACCGAGCATCGAAGAATACCGTAAGTTCGCCGCGGTGCGCGTGGAAGCGATGAATCACGCCCTGCGTGGGATTCCGCAAGGGCGCGTGCGTTATCACATCTGCTGGGGGAGCTGGCATGGACCCCACACGCACGATCTGCCGCTGAAGCACGTCGTCGATCTGATGCTGGAGGTGAACGCGGGCGCCTACTCGGTGGAGGCCGCCAATCCGCGCCATGAGCACGAATGGAAGATCTGGAAAGAGGTGAAATTGCCGGCGGGAAAGATTCTGATTCCCGGAGTGGTCAGCCACGCGACGAATGTCGTGGAACATCCGGAACTGGTCGCGGATCGGATCCTTCGCTACGCGAACCTGGTGGGGCGCGAAAACGTGATCGCCGGAACCGACTGCGGGCTGGGCGCTCGAGTTCATCCCCAGATTGCCATGGCGAAATTGAAAGCGCTGGCCGAAGGCGCCGCACTGGCGAGTCAGGAACTCTGGGGGCATTCGGCACACGCCGATTGACCGGCGCAGACGTCGAGTTCCCCCTAAACTGCAACTCTCTCTAGCCATCCTGCTTGAATACGTCCTTGGCGATCATTGCCGCGGAGACGGAGGTCGGCCATCCCGAATAGAACGCAAGGTGCGTGATCGCCTCCACAAGTTCTTCCCTGGTCAAGCCATTCGCGAGACCACGCTCAAGATGAAAGGGCAGCTGCTCGGTACGATTCAGTGCAATCAGGGCCGAGACGGTGATGAGGCTCCGGTCGCGCTTGGAAAGTCCGGGGCGCTCCCAAACATCGCCGAATAACACTTGCTCGGTAAGTTCGAGAAGCTTCGGTGCGATGCCGCCAAGCAACTCCCGCGCCGTCGATACAGGCTGCTGCGAGTCCATTGAGTTTCTCCTTTTCGAAGAAATGAAGATAGCATGGAGCGATGCGAAGCGACGGAATCGGTGGGTGCGGTAGAATCCCCGGTCTCACGCCACGGGGCTAATAACCCCGCCCCGTGAGGGCGGGGATTCCGCCATCAGGAACCGGGGGACGTTACTTTATGTCGACCGCCGACTCCGCCAGATTCAGCGTGAAAATGAATCCGGCATCCAGGCCGCCGGCCTGGAACGTCGCATAGCTTCCGTTGGCGATCATGCCGACCATCAGCAGACCGGCAGCGTTGGCGTTGCCCAGCGTGGATGGCAGGTTGGCCAGCATCGAAACCGGAACACTAAACGAGCCCGCAGTGGATGGCGCAAGGCAATAGAATCCCGCCGAAGTGTTCGTGGTCTGGTCCGCGCTGCTGCCCGCGATGAGCACCAGTTTGGAGGCGTCGCCTCCCGACCAGGTGGCTGTCAACGGAGAAGAACGGTCGATTTGCGTGATCTGTGCGCGGTTGTTCCAGACTACGCCGGTTCCCATCGCGGCCGAAGCTCTAAACGCTGCGACGTCCTTGCCCCCGGACCCGATGATCTGAATCGTGCCGGGGTCGAGCAGCGGCGGCAGGTCCGTCAATCCGGCGGTGGAAGATCCGCCTAGTGGGCTGGCGTACGGGCTGGCGGGAATACTTGACTCGAGAGGCTTCAGAGCAACCGTTGCTTTGGATCCGGAGACGCCGATTGACGGTCCCGCGTCCAGGCTTCTGCCCGAGGCGCCTAGCGGGCTTCCCGTTCCAGCCCCGAGCAGCGAGGCAAAGTCCAGCCCTCCCGCGAGCGCCGAACACGTGCCCAGCGGGGGCGCGGTGAGGAACATGTTGCCGAGGCTGCCCGTGCCTGTCGTATCGGCAAAGGTTGCCGTGCCCAAGTCGATCGTCAGGGTAAGGCGCGATTGTCCGGGTTGCAGCGGCGCCTGAATGTCGGCGCGCGTCAGCAATACCGATCCGATCTTGCCGCCGCTCGTAGTCAGGCTGGGGAACGGATTCAGTGGGTCCGTGCAAGGCTCGCCGTGCGCCGATATCGCCATGGTGACTGTGTTGCTATAACCCGATCCGGCTTGAACCTGGACCGGAACGTAGCATCCAGTGGGGGCACCGGCGGGAACCTGGAAGTTAATCTGATCCACGCCGGCCACTCCCGGCATCCGTCCGCTATAGAGCGTGGTGGCTGTCTGGCCTCCGATGAGGATGGTCACGGTTCCCGGCAGGTTGCCCACCGGCGGAGTCACATTGTCCGCAGCGCCGATCGCTCCCAGTCCGGTGCCGAGCAGGATCGCGATCTGACCGGGCGTGGCTGGAACTGCTGCCGTGTTGAGCGGCAACTGCGCGGCCGAAACGTAGTTTTGAATGATCCCCGGGCCTTGGCCGGATGCAGTAGTGAAGATCCCGAAGTTGACGGCGGAAGTCTTGGCGGGCACCGCCGCTCCCGTCACGCCGTTATTGGTCACGCTGATCTGGACATCGCCGACGGGCGCGTTCGACGGCATGATCGCATTGATCTGCGTGCTGGAGACGAACACGAGGTAGGCGTTCACGCTGGTGTTGCCCTGGGTGACCGTGATGTTGACGCCGCCTAAAACCGCCGGCAACGGGTATGACGTTTGGGACTGCGATTGCGCCGGTCCCAAGTTAGCGCCGAAGATCGAGAAGTACGAGCCTTGGGCGATGGCCCCGGAGGCTAGGTTCGACGGCATGAAACTCGCGGCGTTCACAACGCCACCGGAGCTGATCGCCGGCGACGATCCGGGCGAGGCCGCCTGGTTGACCACGAACGTTTGTCCCGCGATCGTGATCGATCCAGCGCGAACCCCGGCGTTTGCGTTCGGGGCGACTGTGTACTTGACGCCGCCGAAGCCGGTTCCTACCGCTCCCGATGTTACGGTGATCCAGCTTGCGTTGCTGGTGGCCGTCCACGGGCAGAAACTCGACGTGGCCACCAGCACAGCACCGCTGCCGCCCGCGAAGGCCGCGTTGGAACTGGCGCTGGTAATTGTGTACAAGCATCCCGACGCCTGCGTGACGGTGAGGGTTTGTCCGGCGATGGTGACCGTCCCCGTGCGGAAGTTCGTCGACGTATTGGCCGCCACCTGGTAGTTCACGGAGCCGTTGCCGGTACCGGACGTTGCGGAAGAGATCGTAATCCAACTTGCGTTGCTGGTGGCGGTCCAGGTGCAACCGGTCCCGGTGGTGACCAGCACGGTTCCGGTGCCTCCCGCTGCGCCCACGGAATTGCTCACTGGATTGACGCCATAGCTGCACGTGCCGCCGCCACCGCCTCCGCCAGGCGATCCGAAGACCAGAGAAAGGCTGTCGGCGGCTCCACTGTTGTAGCCTCCGGACACGCCGTTGAACTGCAACACCACGTAGACATCTCGCGTAGCCAGGGGGACGATCCCGTTGACTGATCTCAAAATCAGGCCGCTGGCGTTATTTCGGTCGGCCGAGAGCACCGGCGCCAGCCGGGCCACGCCCACCTGATTGTTGGCTGCGTCCCGAAAAGTGAGCGTCACGGCTACGTTGTCATCCTTTCCGTCCAAACCTCCCAGCCAGGCGGAGAAGACGTACGTCAGGAACCCGCCGTCGATCTGGCTGGCGTAGATACTCACGTCGACGTGCTGTGAGAGTTCCGAAAACGAGCTGACCGGCCCTCCCGCGAAATAGTTCACTCCACGGTCGGGCGGCCCCGGATCGCTCGTGCCGATCCCGATGCCGCCGTACTGGCAGAGGCTCACGCCGGGGCTATCGATGCTCCAGTCTTGGATGAAGATGGCCGCGCCGCAGCTCGGGTCGCCCGGCACCAGGTCCCCGCCCGGGTTTTTCAGCAGGTTCACACCCGTGGGGCCCCCGCCGCCCGTGGTGGTGGGCTTGGCGATGGTGAACGTAGTCGAGAAGAGCGGCAAGCCGTCCCAGAAACCGCGGATCGTCCAGGTGCCGGTGAAATTCGCGGCGTTCGTGCCGCCGATCATCAGGAATCCATCGAAGCAGTGGTCGCCGGCCTGCGTGACTGGCAGAGACGACTGGGTGTTGTACAGCGTGCCGTCGGGACGGATATAGTCCAGTTCCAGGGTGTCGCCAACGGCCGTATTGGAAACGGAAACATAGAGCCAAGCTTCCAGGTCGGTGGTGAGAAAGCTGGAACTCTGCGGACCCGGGAAGCAACTCGACGAGGGCGCGGTCGTAGTGTACGCCCCGTTGAGAATGACTTGAGCCGATGCCAGGGCGGTGCAAAATGCGATGCAGGCCAGGACCGTGATCGAACGATGAAGTGCCATATCCCCGTCCTCCTTGAGGACGTGTCCTTAACCTACGCGCCCGGAAAGCGACTAGCCACCATGATAATGCACCCGTGGATCGCGCCAAAACTAGTAAGCCGCCCCAGTGGTATTCTGAATCCCCGCCCTCACGGTGCGGGGCTACAACCCCGTGGCGTGAGCCCGGGGATTCCGTTGCTCACGAATTGACCGCGGCAGCATACTAGTCCAAGGCCCCTCCGGTGCCTTGGGGATGTCGCGCGACGCCGAGGCCGCTTCCTGGTTTATAGTAAAATCACTTCGGGTCAGGGAGGTTTTCGACTGTGCACCGCATCGCCACGCATTCACGTTCCATTCGTCCCGGTTTCGCATACCTGTTCGCGGTCCTGCCGGCATTGTTCTGGAGCGCCACCGCACTTCATGCCGCCGACAAAGTGACAGCGGGAGAATTCTATACCGAGCGCCCCACGCTGATCTCGCTGGGCTTCGAATGGAAAATCGACGGCGACGACAACCGCAATTCAAGCGTCGCGGTCCAGTATCGCAAGAAGGGCGACGCGGCCTGGAAGGAAGGCCTCCCGTTGCTGCGGCTCGGCGGCGAGCGCGTCAACGAAAATGCCTTCAACTACATCGTGCCGAACATGTTCGCTGGAAGTATTTTCGATCTGGAGCCCGGCGTCGAATACGAATGCCGTTTCGTATTGACCGACCCGGACGGCGTGAGCGGCAAAGCCGAGAACATGGTCACCGTTCGCACGCGGCCCGAGCCCAAGCCTGCGGCAGGAGGCGCGGTCTATCACGTGTATCCTCCCGGCTACAAAGGCGACAAGCAGCAACCGGCGTTCACCGGCCTCTTGGCGGCCTACTATCAAGGCTCCTCAGGCGCCGATTACTTCAACAGCTATCCGCCGCGCGTGAAGCCCGGCGACACCATCCTGGTGCACGCCGGCGTGTATAAAGACGATCGCTACAAATACGGCGGACCGCTCGGGACCATTTCGAGCGGCACCTATTTCCTCACCCAGAGCGGCACGCCCGACAAGCCCATCGTCATTAAAGGCGCGGGCGACGGCGAAGCCATCTTCGACGGGGACGGTTCCTACAACCTGTTCAACGTGATGGCCGCGAACTACAACTACTTCGAGGGCCTGACCATTCGCAACACCGAACTCGCATTCTGGGGCGGATATAAAGATCTCACTGGATCGAGCGGCCTGACCGTCAAGCACTGCAAAATCGAAAATGTCGGGCGCGCCATTTACTCCGATTGGTCGGGCTCGAAAGACTACTACATCGCCGACAATACCATCGTCGGAAAGTTCCGCGCCGACATACTCATGGGCTTCACCGGACGCACCTGGCAGAATCTCCCGGAATTCGGCGTCAAGATGTTGTCGGAATACGCCATCAAGATCTATGGACAAGGGCACGTTGTGGCGTACAACTACGTGACGCGGTTCCACGACGGAATCGACATTGCCACCTATGGCAATCCGGATGGCACCCCCAACCCGATCCGCGACCGCATGCCCGTGTCCATCGATTTTTACAACAACGACATCGACAACATGGAGGATAACTGCATCGAGTCGGACGGCGGTGCGCACAACATCCGTATCCTCCGTAACCGCTGCTTCAATCAGGGCCATCGCGCGCTCAGCGTGCAGCCGATGTTCGGCGGACCGGTATACTTCATCCGCAACATCGTGTATCACGCGCCGGAGGGTGGCGCGGTCAAGTTCACAGCATCCTCGGCGGGGCTGGTGGTGTATCACAATACTTTTCTCTCCAACGTGAAGCCGATGCTGCTCGCGGCCAGCAACGTCCACTATCGCAACAACCTGATTCTAGGCAAGAGCGAAACCGCGGAAATCTTTGCTGTAGAGACCAACACCAACTATTCGAGCTCGGATTACAACGGTTTCCGCCCCAACGAAGGCGCGCCATTTTCCTTCGAATGGAGCACGCCGCCGTTTTCGATGCGTGCCAACTACCCCGGCGAAGTCGGCAAGCTTTCGACCCCGCAGCAAGCCCAGTTAGAAGCCAAGGCCCGTGAGGTCCGGCGATTCAAAACGCTAAAGGAATATAGCGAGGCCACCAATCAGGACCGGCACAGCGTGCTGGTGGATTACGACGTGTTCCAAAAGGTGACGCCGCCCGGACCGGACCCGCGCACGCTCTACAAGCCCGCGGATTTCGATTTCCAACTCCGTCCCGGCTCCGCGGCTGTAGACGCGGGCGTGCGCCTGCCGAACATCAACGACGACGCCACCGGCCGTGCTCCCGATTTAGGCGCGCTCGAAGTGGGCCGTCCAGTGCCGCATTATGGCCCGCGCGAGTAAGACAACGGCGCTCACCTGGGAAGCCGTTCGGCGCGCAGCTCTTGCTCTGCCCGATGTCGAGGAAGGCACCGCCCACGGTTTCCCGGCGTTCCGACACAAGGGGAATCTGTTCCTCGGCTACCGCCAGAATCTCGGTTCCATAGGCGTGTACACGACCTTCGAACAGCGAGACGCCATGATCGCCGAAGACCCCGAAACTTACTTCACCACCGACCATCACCGTCCATACCCCTGGGTTCTGGCGCGCCTCTCGACGCTGCAGCCCAGCGCTCTGTCCGATCTGCTGCAGATGGGCGTGCGGTCCGCGCCCCAGCGGAAGCAGAAACGGAAAATAAAGCGTGGGTGATGCTAATCTGAATCAATGCGCCCATTGTTAATAGTTCTCACATCGTTGACTTTGATCTCGTGTTCGTCCACGCCGGAATCAAGCCCAACCGCCGAAAAGGCCACCGCCCCGGCTCCCGCCCCCGCGGCGACCGCAGCGCCCGCGTCGACAGACGCCAAATCGTACCTCGACAAAGCCGCCGCCGAGCCGGGAGCCAAAAGGACAGCCAGCGGTTTGGTGTACCGCGAGCTCAAAGCCGGCACCGGCGCGTCTCCCACGGCTGCCGATACTGTGAAGGTCCACTACCGCGGAACGTTGACCGACGGAACCGAGTTCGATAGCTCTTACAAACGCAACGAACCGATTTCGTTTCCGCTCCGGGGCGTCATCCCCTGCTGGACCGAAGGCGTTCAGATGATGAAGGTCGGCGGGAAATCGCAACTGGTGTGCCCGTCGAGCATTGCCTACGGAGACATCGGGCACCCGCCCGAGATCCCAGGCGGCGCAACTCTAGTCTTTGAAGTGGAACTGCTCGGGATCGGCGGTTAGCGGATTCCGTAATCCGTCCACTCGGCGATCTTGCCGTCTTTGACGAAGAACACGCCAGTCAAGTGATACGCATTGGTCCGCTGCGGCGAGACGAAGCCGTCGATGCGTTCGTTCACAACGACGGAGCCCTTCACCCAACTCTCCAGGATCTTGAACTCGATCTTGGTCGAGCGCTCCACGTAGGTGCGAATGCGCTCGATAGCGTCCTTGCCGCGAACGGGCGGAGTGGTTTCCGTCACGCGATAAACGCAATCGTCGGCCATGAAGGCTGCGATTTTTGACATGTCGCGGCCCGCGAAGCTGGCGCAGAAATCGGTGACCAGCGCCAGGTTCGCCTTCTCCGCGGCCGTAGGCTCGGCGGCATCGGCTCGGCGCGACAAGCCCAGCGCAGCCGCCAACCCGGCGCCCAAGAAGCGTCCTCGCGTGAAACGCCCCGGCATCAATTCTCCGGTGGCGGCGCTCCGCCCCGGCCGCCACGGCCACCAGCACCCGGTTGCGGAAACGCCAGCCCGACCAGCTCCGCCCCGCCGCCTTGTGATCCGCCCACGACGGCAACCAGAAACTGCCGCCCGTTCAGCATGTAGGTCATGGTACCGCCCGTGAGATTCGCACCCAGCTCGATGGCATGAATCTGCTGCCCCGTCTTCTTATCGATCACCCGCAGATTATTGCTGCCCTCAAACAGCAGCGTCTTGGTGATCAAAATCGGCGACCGCTGTCCGCCGCCCCAGTTGCTGGCATCGATCCCCGCCGACTTGAGCGCCGGATTGTTCAGCAGCGAATCCGCCGGCTTGCCATTGGGGATCATCCATTCCTGCTCGCCCGAGTTCAGATTGATCGCCGTGATGCGCCCGTACGGTCCCTTGATCAGCGGCATGCCCATCACCGTGGGTCCGCCGAGCCCTCCGGCCGCGATGTACTGCATCTCCGACCGCGTCCCGCCCGGCTGCAACGCCGAAATATACGGTGCGCTCACAGAAGGCACGTACAAGATCCCGGTCTCCGGATCGACCGCTCCGCCCATCCAATTCGCGCCGCCGCCCGCGCCGGGAAGCTGAATCGTGCCCAGCTTGCCGCCTGCATCCTTCACGATCGGCGGAGTGTAAATCGGCCCCAGATTGTATTGCGCCGCGACCTTCAACGCTTCGGCCTTGATCTCCGGCGTATAGTCGGCAATATCGTTTAAGGTGACACCCTGCCGGTCGAACGGCGCCGGCTTCGAAGGAATCGGCTGCGTTGGCGAATACCATTCGCCCGGAGTGTTGCCCTGCGGCACCGGCTTCTCATCAATCGGAAACACCGGCTGCCCGTTGGTGCGATCGAACACAAACGTGAACGCCGACTTATTCACCTGTGCCAGAGCCTTGATCTTCTTCCCGTTCACCGTCAGGTCCAGCAGGATCGGAGCGGCGGGAATATCGTAATCCCACATTTCGTGGTGGATCAACTGGTAATGCCACACGCGCTTGCCGGTCTTGGCGTCCAGGCACACCACGCTATCGGAAAACAAATTCGCCCCCGGCCGTTGCCCGCCGTAAGTATCGCCGCTGGGCGCCTCGACGGGAATGTAGACGTACCCCAGTTCCTCATCGCCGGTAAGCGGTCCCCAAGCGCCAGTGTTGCCCGTGAATTTCCACGAGTCAATACCAGTCTGCGGATCTCTGCCCCAAGTGTCGGTGCCGAACTCCCCAGCCTGCGGGACGGTGTGGAAGGTCCACAGCAGTTTGCCTGTGCGAACATCGTAGCCGCGAATATAGCCCGGAGTGTTGTCCTTAGTCGGCAGCGCCACGCCCACGCGCAGCGACGCGCCGACCACCGCCACATCTCGGACAATGATCGGCGGCGAGGTCGCGCCGATGGTCCCATTCTGCACCTTCGCCCGATCCAGCCCCAACCACAGATCCACGTGGCTGTCCTTGCCAAAGCCCGCGATCGGCACCCCGGTCTTAGCGTTGAGCGCCACCAGTTGATACCCCGGCGTGATGTAAAGGAGGCGATCGTCGCCGCGCCCATCGCTCCAATAAGAGACACCGCGATTGTTAGCGCGCACCGACCCGCGCTCAGCGGTGTCGTCGCCGCGATAGAGCCACAAAGTCTCGCCCGTAGCCGCGTCGGCCGCAACGACGGTACGTCCCGTCCCCGCCGTGAAAAAAAGCTTCCCGCCCACCATCAGCGGAGTAACCTCCCAAGCCGCCTGCGGCGCAGGCCCCATGTTCTGCGCCTTCCAGCGCCAAGCCACGGTCAGGTTCTTCACGTTAGAAGCGTTGATCTGATCGAGCGGCGAATAACGAGTGCTCCCGGTATCGCCCCCATTAACCCGCCACTCCCCAGAAGCAGGCGTCCCCTGCTGCCCGCGAGCAGGCGTCAGCGTCCAAGCAACAAAAACAGCCGCCAGTAGCGCCGTGGAGCACGCACTCATGCGTGCCATGTCGGCACTCGTGCCGACACCTGTTCCCCTAGACGCCACAGCGCCGCAACCAACCCGGGTTCGCGTTCGGTTCATTCGAAGTGCCTCCAACGTGAGAAATAAAGCAGGGACTGCGGCCAGAACGCCGATGACCCGACCTCACGAGTGTATGGCGAAAGCAGGAGAAGGCGCAAGCGCGGCGTGCGGACGGTTAATCGCAACCCGCAGACTGGATTGCCGCCCAAACGCCCGGTTGATAAACTCTACGCCATGTCCACCAATCGCAGAGGGTTTCTCAAGAACGCGGCGGGAGTTGTGTTTTGCGGATGCGGCTTACTGCCCACCGCTCGCCGAGCTTCCGCACAATCGGCCGCACCGCGCCGCCTCGTCACCGTCGGCGGCCGTCGCGTCAAAACCATCGATGTTCACGCCCACTGCATCGTCCCGGAGGCCGTGGCGTTGATGGGCGGCCAGGTGAACAGCCCGGGCAATGCCGCCTTGACCTTGAGCGCCGAACGCCTGCGCAAGATGGACGAACAGGGCATCGACATGGAAGCCCTGAGCATCAACCCCACCTGGTATTCCGCGGATCGTGAGCTCGCCGCCAAGGTCATCAAAATTCAAAACGAGGGGCTAGCCAAATTATGCGCGGCGCAACCCGACCGCTTTGTCGCGTTCGCTACCGTGGCCCTGCAACATCCCGATCTGGCCGCGCAACAACTGGAAGACGGCATCAAGCGGTTGGGATTGCGCGGCGGCTCCATCGGCGCGAGCGTCAACGGCGAGGAATTATCCGCGCCGCGCTTCGATCCCTTTTGGGCCAAGGCCGAAGAACTCGGGGCGCTCTTGTTCATGCACCCCCAGGGTGCGCCGGAGCTGCAGAAACGGCTCAAAGGCAACGGCATGCTGACCAACGTGATCGGCAATCCTTTGGATACCACCATTGCGCTTTCGCGCATGATTTTCGACGGAACGCTGGACAAATTCCCGCGCCTCAAGATCTGCGGCGCGCACGGCGGCGGCTATCTGCCGGCCTACGCGGACCGCTTCGATCACGGGTGCCTGACGTTTCCGGAGAGTTGCAGCAAGACCATGCCGAAAAAGCGTGCCACGGAGTATTTGAAGCAGCTCTATTTCGACTCGCTGATTTTTACCCCCGAAGCGCTACGGCACCTGATCGCCGAATGCGGCGTCAGCCAAGTCATGATGGGAACCGATTATCCGTACCCGTGGACCACAACGTCGGTGGACCACATTCTGAACACGCCAAACCTGAGCGACGCGGACCGGCGGGCGATCCTGGGTGACAATGCGGCCAAGCTGCTGAGAATTACGTCGTAGCGGGGCTATTTCACTTCGCCGCGCTGTTCACGGGCGCGTGCGCCGCCCAGAAAGTGCACGATGTCGTAGTTGTCTTCGTGGCAGGCGTACTCGTACATCTGCTCACCGGGGTCGATCTTGGTCCACGGAATCCGCGCCGTCCAAGGCTTCGTCCACGTGGTGGGGTCCTCCACTGTGAATTCGTAGTTGAGGCTAGTGGCGTCCACGCGAGTGAAACGCTCGACGATCTTATAAGTGGCCGGGTTGGCATTCTGGAAGATGACGCCGTCGTCCGTGCGGAAATTGGTGGTTTCCACCACCAGCGTGTCGCCGTCCCAATGGCCACGTGAATCTCCCAACCACTGCTTGAAGTCTTGGCCGAGATGCGGAGTGCCGTCCACCGGAATAATGCGCGCGCTGTGGATCATTTCCGGGGCGATCACCACGAATCCGGGGCTTTGGAAAATCTGAAAATCGTTGTTATAAATCGTGGGCAAGTACGGCGGCGAGTCCGTGCGGATGATGCAGCGGACGGCTAGCGATGCATCGCGGTAGGTGTCGGGGAGGCCGCGGTTGAAGCGCGCTCCGGCGGCGGCGCGCGCGGCCCGAGCCTTCTCGCGCTCCGTCGAGAGCGGGACCAGTGGCGGGATTCTCCCGTCGGGCGGATCGACGATCAGCGAACTGCGGTGGTCCGCGGTAATCTTCAACCGGCGCGAGTCCATCCAGTGCTCGTTATAAGCCCGGTTCACGTCGGCCTCGGGACCGCCATCGCGCCGGTCGCGGCTCAGGTCGTTGGCCAGCTTGTCCTGGAAGTCCACGGCTTCTTCGTCTGTCAGCACGTCCTTGGTGCCGTTGGGCCGCTGCAAAGGCGTGCTGGTGGCGTCGTTCCAGACGCCCTGAAGATCGGGATCGCCCCAGGGCGTGCGAAGAGGCGCGCCTTTCTTCGTGGATGCGGCTTTGGCGGGAACGGATTTTTTCACCGCGGTCGACGGAGTCTGGCCGAATGCCGCCAGCAATGCCAAGACAAAGGTGAGAGAGAGTCGGGTGATCACTTTTTACTGAACCTCCCGTACAGCAGTTCTTCCGTGAACGGCTCGCACTTGAATTCCAGAAGTTGAATGTTCTTCTCCATGCGGCGGTAGAGAGGAAAACTGATCTTCCACGGCCGCGTGTACACTTTGGGGTCCTCGATGGTGGCTTCATACTGCATGTGATACGGGCTCGCAAGCGTGTAGCGTTCCACCACGTGCAGATCGCCGCTATGAAAATCGCCGGCCCGGTCGAGCCAGGTTTCCTCGCGCTGCCCGGTCACATCCACCACCAACGTGTCGCCCTCCCAGCGCCCGCGCGACCAGCCCATCCAAGCCGGCGTCGGAGCTTCCTGTTTGGTGTTCATCCGAACAATCCGCTGCGCGCTTCCGTACTCGTAAGTGAGCAAGATGTAAGGGCTGGACCCTTGCACGATACGGAAGGGAAACGGCATGTAGTTGGCTCGCGGCACGCCCGCCATGTAGCACTTGAACTCCGGATCGCCCAGAGCGTGCCAGGTTTCGTCGCTGCTAACGTCCACTTTGGTGCGATTGGCCAAATTCTGTTTCTTCTTTTCGAGCGCCCACGGCTGGTACGGAATCACGCCATCGCCTTCGATGATGGTCTGCCCCGCCGGCCCCGCGCCGTAGACGCCGTTGATTTCCGGATGGGGGCCGGATTGCGCTTCGTGATTCTGAAGGTCCCAATCGGCGGTGACGAAAGCCTGCCAGACGCCGTTCAGATCGGGATGGCCATCAGCCAGTCGCGGCGGGCGGTAGGTTGGGAACTGGGCGGCCGGCCGGGTTTGCTGGCTGAACGCCGGGAGCGGGACCAGCGCTGCTATCAACCAGAACGCCGTGGCGCGCGCACTCTTGCGTGCCGTGTCGAGACTCATCTCGACACCTCCGGAGCGTCGGCCAAGCTTCGGCACGAGTGCCGACGTGGCACGCACGAGTGCGTGCTCCACATCACAACACCACATCGGCTCGGATTATCTCGATCCGGAGGCTGCAATCGGGACGTGCTTCTCCAGCATCTTCCGCCGCACCACGCCGCCATAGACATTGCCCTTCGAATCCACACCCACGGCCTCGGCGCCGCTGTGCTCCTCGGTCGTCGTCTCCTGATCCACGATGAACGCTTTCACCAAGCCGGTCTTGGCGCTGCCGATGCGGATGCCTTTTTTCCAGCCGGGTTCATCCTGGCCCCAGGATTCCGAGTCGGCCACATACAGCGTGTCGTCCTTGGCGATAAACATGCCGCTGGGACGGCCGAACTGGCGCCATTCGTCGAGGTACTTGCCCTCCTGATCCATGATCACGATGCGGTTGTTGCCGCGGTCGGCAATGAAAATGCGGCCCTGCGAATCGATGGCCATGTTGTGCGGACCCATCAGCTCGCCGGGCATGCGGCCCTTCTTCATGATCACCTTGATGAACTTGCCGTCTTTGTCGAATTTTACAATGCGCGATTTGCCGTAGGTGGGCGAATGGCCCTCGCCGACGAAGATGTCGCCGTTCGGCGCCACCAAAATCGACGCCGGTTGATCGAAGCTGTCGTTGGCGTCTACGGGCTTGCCGCCCTTGCCGATGGTCAGCAGGAGTTTGCCGTCCTTGCTGAATTTGAACGCCTGGTTGCCCTTGGTGCCGTCGGTTTGTGCGTCGGTGATGTAGACGTTGTCGTCTTTGTCCATCCAGAAGCCGTGGGGGAATTGGAACATTCCCGCGCCCCACGAGTTCAGCAGCTTCCCGTTCTGGTCGTAGATCAACACCGAAGGTTCAGTGCGGCCGGCGCAGGAATTCTCGTGGCAGCGGCCCAGCACATACAGCCGGCCGTCGGAACCTTCCAGCACGCCGGTGATCGCGGGCCAGGTCATCCCCTTCGGTAGTTCCGCCCAATCCCGCAACGTCTTATAGGGATTCGGCAGTTCATCGTTGGGCGGCTTCATCAAGACCGAAGCGGGAGTCGCGACACCGCGCTGAGCAAAGCCCGGCGTCGCCATTGCTAAGGCGGCCACCATGGCCGCGGAAATCCTGATGTTCATGGTTTGTCCCTAAGCGTTCGTCCCTAAATGTCGTCCCGGCCGATGTTGACGATGAAGTACTCGGCTCGGATGTCGCCAACGTTCTTGGCGTTGTGCATTTCGTTGGACCCGATCACGCCGACGTCCCCCGGTCCTAGCCGGTACGGTTTGCCGGCGATGGTCAGTTCCATGGTGCCGATCCGGATAAACATCATCTCTTCGCGCAGGTGCTGATGGGGCGGATGATTGACTTCACCGGGCGCGATATCGCTCATGTGCGATTCGATCTTGAAGCCCGTGTGGGTCTTGGCGGTGAACATGCGCTTGGACTTGTTTTTGCCGTTGATCGTATCTGGAATGTCCTTATAGAGCCACGCTTTGGTCTTCATGACCGGAAGCTTTTCGACGCCATCGGCGGCGGGGGCGGCAGCTTGCTTGCCAGATCCGCTTTGCGCGCGGCCCGTGACCGCAGTCGCGGCGAGCGCCGGAAGCAAAAGGCTCAAATCTCTGCGTGAATATTTCATTGAGTGGGACTCCTTCTACCGGTTTTCCGGTCCTGAATACTATACACCCCGCGCGTCGCGGACGCCAGCGTGAGTCTTGTCTCATGCAAGATGAGCCTGAAGCGGGGGTTCGTTTCTCACACAAGATGAGCCTGAAGGGCATGCTGGGGATTGATCATCCGCATGAAGTCCTCAGGGAAGTTGAGCCTGGAGCAGATCCGGGCGTTCCTAGAAGCCAGTGGGGAGGTCGGCTTTGAAGCGCGTGACCGGATGTAACTCTACGGCTGGGTCCACTCG
>Ga0116225_1001021_pt1 | contig 20717 bp, 18 predicted proteins | sample Sb_taG_8_FD_88968 | JGI IMG/M metagenome (GOLD analysis project Ga0116225, IMG submission 88968) | Peat soil microbial communities from Weissenstadt, Germany - Sb_50d_c_BC metaG | ecosystem: Environmental > Terrestrial > Soil > Wetlands > Peat | place: Germany: Weissenstadt | collected 2010-09-21 | reverse complement strand
GGAACGCACCTATGCCGACGAGCCCTTCGTGCGGCTGCTGCCGGCGGGGTCGGTGCCGCAAACACGCTTCGTCCGCGGCTCCAATCTGTGCCATATTTCGCTGCATGCTGATCGGCAGCCGGGCCGGGCGATCCTCTGCTCGGTCATCGATAATCTGGTCAAGGGCGCGTCGGGTCAGGCTTTGCAGAACATGAATCTAATGTTCGGTCAGCCGGAAACCACCGCCCTGATGCAGCGGCCCATGTTCCCTTAAGACGGAGACTCGACGTGAAGGCTTTGATCCTGCCCTATAAAGGTGTCCTGCCCACCATCGCCGCCGACGCCTTCATCGCCCAGACCGCCGTGGTCACCGGAGACGTCGTCATCGGTGCCGGCAGCAGCGTTTGGTACGGCTGCGTGCTGCGCGGCGACGTGCATGAAATCCGTGTCGGCGAGCGCAGCAACATTCAGGACGGCACTATCGTCCACTGCACCCGTGGCAAGTTCGGCTGCTATATCGGTTCGGACGTCACCATCGGGCATGGCGTCATTCTGCATGCCTGCACCTTGCAGGATAATTGCTTCGTCGGCATGGGCGCCACGGTGATGGATGGCGCCATCGTCGAAAGCGGGGCAATGGTGGCGGCGGGTGCGCTGGTCACTCCCGGCAAGGTGGTGCGCAAGGGCGAGTTGTGGGGCGGCAGCCCGGCCAAATGCCTGCGTCAGCTCAGCGAAGCGGAACTGGCGTTTTTCCCGGTTTCCGCCGCCAATTACGCGGCGCTGGGCTGGGATTATCTGGTCGAATCCAAGGCGCTGTAGGGGCTTTCGCTGGTATGGCGCGTTTGACGTAAATCATTGACCGTCATGGCCGGACTTGTTCCGGCCATCCACGCGGTGAAGCGGGAGCGCCGATTAAAGCATTGCGTGCCGCTATTACGGCGTGGATACGCGGGACAAGCCCGCGCATGACGGTTTATCGTTAAGAATACATCAAAGGGGCTTGGGGCCATTGGCCTCAGGCGGCAGTGCATCTTACCCCTGGCACGCGGGCCGATGCATCAACACCGCTTCGATCGGGCATTGCGTCGAGAACTGGCGGGTGGCGCGCACGCCAGGAGGGGCATTGGCGCGGTCGATGGGGCGGAAGCCGAATTTTTCCATCATCGGCACGACGCTGTCGGTCAGCAGGTAAAGCTCGTGGGCTCCGGCGCGGTTCAGCCAGCCCAGCATCCATTCCATGATCCGCCGTCCATGGCCGCGCCCGCGAAACAGCGGCAGCACGACGACCGAGCGAAGCAGGGCGTCGTCGCCCATCCATTCGGCGCCGACATAGCCGCAGCGCAGGCCGCTTTCGTCGTTGAAGGCGAAGAAGATTCGCCCCGGTTCATCAAGATCATCAGCCGGCAACCCCGCCGCCCGCAGATCAGCGGCCAGTTCGGGAGCGTGGCGAGGGTCGAGGGTCTCAACGGTCAAGGTCATGGCTAGGAATATTAACAAACTGTAACGCGGTTGACGAGATGGTGTGATGCGGGTAGCGCGGTTTTTTCAACGATGACAAGAAAAAGGGGAGCCTTGCGGCTCCCCTTCTGCTTGGGTCGGGTTGGTCGTCCGTCGTTAAGACAGGCGGGCCTTGACGTAGGAGCCGGGGGCGTCCTCGATGGGCTTAAGCTTGCCTTCACCGGGGGTGCGCGCATCGACCTGTTCCGGGCCGAGCTTGGTGATCCACTTCTGCCAATCCGGCCACCACGAACCGTCGGTCTGTTCGGCGCCCTTCAGCCAAGCTTCGGGGTCCTTCGGAGCCTTCTTGGTGTTGGTCCAATAGCAGTACTTGCCGGCTTCCGGCGGGTTGACGATGCCGGCGATGTGACCCGACGCCGACAGCACGAAGCGCACCGGACCGCCGTAAATCTGGGTGGCGGCATAGGTGCTCTTCCACGGCGCGATATGGTCTTCGCGGGTGGAGATCATATAGGTCGGCAGCTTGACCTTGCGCAGATCGATCGGCGTGCCCTTGAGCGACACGGCGTTCGGCACGACCAACTGGTTTTCCTGGTACATCTTGCGCAGATAGAAGCTGTGCATCGCCGCCGGCATGCGCGTGGAATCGGAATTCCAGTACAGCAGGTCGAAGGGGAAGGGCTCCTTGCCGAGCAGGTAGTTGTTGACCACGAACGACCAGATCAAGTCGTTGGCGCGCAGCATGTTGAAAGTGCCAGCCATTTCGCTGCCGTCGAGATAGCCCTTTTCGGCCATCTTTTCTTCGATGGCCTGCAACTGGGCTTCATCGATGAACACCGACAACTCGCCGGCTTCGGCGAAGTCGGTCATGGTGGTGAAATAGGTGGCGGTGGTGATGCGGTCGTCGTTATGGGCGGCCATGTAGGCCAGGGTCGAGGCCAGCAGGGTGCCGCCCAGACAATAGCCGATGGCGTTGACCTGACGTTCGCCGGTGGCCTTTTCGATTTGCTCCAGAGCGGCGAGGGGGCCGTCCTGCATGTAATCTCCAAAGGACTTGGCGGCCAGGGTCTCGTCCGGGTTGACCCAGGCAAACACGAAAACCGTATGGCCCTGAGCGACGGCCCAGCGGATGAAGGAATTCTTCGGACGCAGATCAAGGATATAGAACTTGTTGATCCACGGCGGAATGATCATCAAGGGCTTCTTCAGCACCTTGTCGGTGGTCGGCGTGTACTGAATGAGCTGGATCAGCTCGTTCTGGAACACCACCTTGCCCGGTGTGGTGGCGATGTTCTCGCCAACCTTGAAGGCATCGAGATCGGTCATGCGGATGGACAGCTTGCCCTTGCCGCGCTCCAGATCCTCCAACAGGTTGTTGAGGCCCTTGAGCAGGTTCTCGCCGCCGCTTTCGACAGTGGCGCGCAAGACTTCCGGGTTGGTGGCGACGAAATTCGACGGCGCCATGGCGTCGATAAACTGGCGCGTATAGAAGTCCACCTTCTTGGCGGTGTGGTCGTCGAGGCCTTCGACATTGGCGACCACGCCCTGAACCCAGCGGGCGCTCAGCAGATAGGACTGCTTGATGAAGTCGAAGACTTCATTTTCTTCCCACATTTCGTCTTTGAAGCGGCGGTCGCCGCTTTCGGGCTTGACCATCGGGGTGGAGTCTTCGCCCATCAAGCGACGGGCGGTGTTCTGCCACAGCTGCATGTAGTCCTGCCACAGATTCATCTGCGCTTCGACCAGCTTGGCCGGATCGGACATCAGCTTGGTGGTCATTTGAAGGAACGCATCCCCGATGTTCAGGGGATCGGATGATCCCATCTTGCCATCGGTCGCCTGTCGCGCCAAGAAATCGGAAACGATGCGCTGGCTGCGCTCGGCGATGTTGGTCATGGCCTTGGAGAGCTCGGTCGGATCCACGAACTTCACATCAGCCCCTGTCTGTTCGCCCATGTAGATTTACCTCGTTCGGTGCGAGCCTAATTCCCCCACAATGCACGGATCCGGAGTGCCCGGACAGCGACTTTTTAAAGTCTTTTCGTGGGGTGGACCATTCCGGCTCTGGGCAGGGTCCGCTTACCTCTATATACTTACTCTCTACAGATTGTTAAACGGCGACGTGCCGAAAAAACAGGCAGACTTAAGTCAATGCGCCATTCGAGGAGCATCCGTCAAAAGATGTATGAGGCCATCACGGAACGTCATCGTCGACCGGGAAGATCCCGTCTGGCCGCTGGCAGCTTGCTGCTGTCCGTCGTCCTGCTGTCCGGTTGTTCGTCGGTTCCCGACTATGCGAGCCCGGTTCATTGGTACAAAAGTACCTCCGACTGGATTTCCGGCGCGCCCGACACGCCGGATGCCAGCGCCAAGGATGCGCCGGCTGAGGCGGGTTATCCCAAGCTGAGCGACGAGTCGCGTCCGCAGATCGGCACCAATAAGGATCGCACCGACGTTTCCAAGGGCTTGTCGGCCGATCGCGCCAACGCCAAATACACGCAGGATTCGGTGAACCGCGAGGGCAATCCGACGCGCCCGCTGAACCCCGATGCCGTGGTTGCCGCCAAATCGACCAATCCGGTCCAGCATGCCGACGCTGCCGACGCGCCGCCCGCGCCGGCCAAGACGTTGCCGCCGACCCCCAGCGGAGATATCGAGAATCTTCCGGTGGATCCGGTCAAGCCGCAGGTCACCACCGACGACGCGCCGCCACCGCCCGCCGCCCCGGCACAGCAGGTTGCCGCCGCCGCTCCGGCCCCGGTTGCCGCCGCCGCCCCGGCCCCGGTTGCCGCCGCCGCCCCGGCCCCGGTTGCCGCCGCCGCCCCGGCCCCAGTTGCTGCTGTTGCTCCGGTTCTCCATCCGCCGGTGGCGGCACGCCCGACCGGACCGGAATCGGTCGAGGATGCTTATCGCCGCCGTCTGGCCGAGTTCTCCTCGGGCACGGTTTCGCCAGCGGTGCCGATGACGGCCAGCGCGACATCATCGGCTTATTCGTCCCCGGTGGCGTCCGCCGCGCCGCAACTGACCAGGCCCGGCAGCACTTCGGTGGTGATGGGCGGCGAGGAAGTGGTCCATCTGGTGCCGCCGTCGCATAACAAGGCGCATTCCAGCCGCGCGCCGCAGGGCACGCGCTCGCTGGCTGATTACAACGACACCGGCAGCGCCGCCTCGTTCGAGGTGGCGACGCTGGCCTTCGGCGAGGGGACGTCCGACCTGTCCGCCGCCGAACGCGTCCGTTTGAAGGACGTCGCCGCGCTGTATCGCCAAAGCGGCGGCAATGTGCGGGTATTCGGGCGCTCTTCCAGCCCGCGCCTCGACACCGATCCGACGGGAAATCAGGAGGCCAACCGGTCGCTGGCGCTGGAACGCGCCGACACCGTGGCCGCCGAGTTGGTGCGCCTGGGCGTGCCGGCGCGCAAGATCTACTCCGGTGCCGCTTCCGATGCCCAACAGCCCGAACTGTCGGTGTCGGCCTCGGCCGGAGAGAGCGCGGAAATCTATATCGACTATTAGGCCTCTTGGGGCTAAATGTTCCCAAGTTCACACCGCCCCGCAGGGATGTGGGGCGGTGCCTTGGGTTATCAGGTGTTGGGACCATGGAAACGGAATTTCATCGGATTAAGCGGCTTGCCCCCTATGTTTTCGCCGAAGTGAACGCCATGAAGGCGCGCGCCCGAGCGGCAGGCGAAGACATCATCGATCTGGGAGTGGGCAATCCCGATCAGCCTAGCCCGCCGCATATCGTCGAGAAGCTGATTGAAGCGGCGCGGAATCCGAAGGCGCATCGTTACTCCATGTCACGCGGAATTCCCGGTCTGCGCAAGGCCTTGGCGAATTATTACGTGCGGCGTTTCGGGGTTGATCTCGATCCGGAATCGGAAGTCGTGGTCACCTTGGGCTCCAAGGAAGGCCTGGCCAATCTGGCGTCGGCGATTACCAGTCCGGGCGATATCCTGCTGGTGCCGAATCCCAGCTACCCGATCCATCCCTACGGCTTCATCATCGCCGGCGGTTCTGTGCGTCACGTCCCCGTCACGCCCGACAAGGATTTTCTGACGGCGCTGGAACGCGCGGTGAAGCATTCGGTGCCCAAGCCGGTGGCGCTGGTGCTGAACTATCCGTCGAACCCGACGGCGCTGATCGCCGACCTCGACTTTTACGGTCAGGTGGTGGATTTCTGCCGCTTCCACGGCATCTATATCCTGTCCGATCTGGCCTATGCCGAGATCTATTTCGACGGCAACCCGCCGCCGTCGATCTTGCAGATCCCCGGCGCCAAGGACGTTGCCATCGAGTTCACCTCGATGTCGAAGACCTATAACATGCCGGGTTGGCGCATCGGCTTCGCCGCCGGCAACAAGACGCTGATCCACGCGTTGTCGCGCATCAAATCCTACCTCGATTACGGCGCCTTCACGCCGATCCAGGTGGCCGCCAGCGCCGCATTGAACGGTCCGCAGGACTGCGTCGAGGAGATCCGCCAGCTCTACAAGGATCGCCGCGACGTCATGATCGAAGGCTTGGACGCCGCCGGTTGGGACGTTCCCAGCCCGCCGGCGACGATGTTCGCCTGGGCGCCGATCCCGCCGGCCTTCGCTCATTTGGGCTCGGTCGAGTTCTCCAAGCTGCTGCTGCGCGAGGCCAAGGTGGCCGTGGCGCCGGGTATCGGTTTCGGCGAATACGGCGACACCCATGTGCGTATCGCCCTGGTCGAAAACCGTCATCGCATCCGTCAAGCGGTGCGCAACATCAAGCAGTTCCTCGGCACCTACGACAAGGCGCTGCTGAACGGCGACAAGACGCAGGCGGGCGGCGCGTGAGCCAGTCTCCTTTGAAAGTCGCGGTCGCCGGCCTGGGAACGGTCGGCGCCGGCACCATTCGCCTGCTGCGCGAGCAAGCCGATGTCATCGCGGCGCGGGCCGGTCGGCCGGTGGTGGTCACCGCCGTATCGGCGCGCGACCGCAGCCGTGACCGCTGCATCTCGCTGGACGGGCTGGAGTGGTATGACGACGCCGTCGTCATGGCCGAAAAGGCCGACGCTGATGTGATCGTCGAGGTCATCGGCGGGTCCGACGGCATCGCCAAAAAGGTCTGCGAAAGGGCGCTGGCGCGTGGCTGCCATGTGGTCACCGCCAACAAGGCGCTGGTCGCCATCCATGGCACTGCCTTGGCGCAACTGGCCGAAAGCAAGGGTGTGACCCTGGCTTTCGAGGCGGCGGTGGCGGGGGGCATTCCGATCATCAAGGCGCTACGCGAAGGCCTGACCGGCAACCGCGTGCAGCAGATTTACGGCATCCTCAACGGCACCTGCAATTATATCCTGACCACCATGCGCGAAACCGGGCGGGACTTCGGCGAAGTGCTGGCCGAGGCGCAGGCGCTGGGTTATGCCGAGGCCGATCCGTCCTTCGACATCGACGGCATCGACGCCGCGCATAAGCTGACCATCCTGACCAGCGTGGCTTTCGGCACGGCGGTCGATTTCGCCAAGATGCATATCGAAGGCATCCGCCACGTCTCGGCGCTGGATATCCAGTTCGCCGAGGAACTGGGCTACCGCATCAAGCTGCTGGGCATTGCCCGGCGCACCGAAGCCGGCATCGAACAGCGCGTGCATCCCTGCATGGTGCCGATTCATTCCTCCATCGGCCGCGTCGATGGCGTATTTAACGCTGTGGTGGCCGAGGGCGATTTCGTCGGCCGCGCGGTGTTTGAAGGCCGTGGCGCCGGAGCCGGTCCGACCGCTTCCGCAGTCGCCGCCGATCTGGTCGATATCGCCGCCGGCCGTCGCACGCCTACCTTCGGGGTGCCGGCGCAGGCGTTGAAGCCGCTGGATCTGTCGCCGATGGAAGGCCATCGCGGCGCTTATTACATTCGCCTGATGGTGCTCGACCGTCCCGGCGTGTTCGCCGACATCGCCACCGCCTTGCGCGACGAGGAAGTGTCGATGGAAGCGATTTTGCAACGGGCGCGGGCTCCGGGTGAAACGGTGCCGGTGGTGATGACCGTGCATGACACCCAGGAAGCGGCGATGGAACGCGCCATCGGTCGCATCAAGGCGATTGAAGCGGTGGTCGAACCGCCGCGCTTGATCCGTATCGAGGCGTTCTGACGCAAGGGCGGAGTCTGACGATGACTGGAGCAGGGGCGGCGATGGATCGAAATCTGGCGCTGGAAGCCGTACGTGTCACCGAAGCAGCGGCGCTGGCGGCATCGCGCATGACCGGGCGCGGTGACGAGCGGGTCGCCGACCAAGCTGCCATCACGGCGATGCGGACGGCCTTGGATTGCCTATCGATCGCCGGGACCGTGGTGATCGGCGAGGGCGCGCGCGAGGATGCGCCGATGCTGTATATCGGCGAAAAGGTCGGTTGCGGCAAAGGCCCGGCCATCGACGTGGCGCTCGACCCGCTGGAGGGCAGCACCATCTGCGCCAAAGGCGGCCAGAACGCTTGCGCCGTGGTCGCCATTGCCGAGCCGGGTGGGTTCCTCTCGGTGCCCGACTCCTATATGGAAAAGCTTGCTATTGGCGCTGGTTTGCCGCCCGGCATCGTTGATCTCGACCAGTCGCCCGAGGAAAACCTGCGGGCCTTGGCCAAGGCCAAGCATGCCGATATTTCGGATTTGCTGATCTGCATCCTTGATCGCCCGCGCCATGACGACTTGATTGCCAAAGTGCGCGAGGCCGGGGCGCGAATCATGCTGATCGCCGATGGCGACGTGTCCGGGGTGATCGCCGCCGCGTTGCCACATACCGGCGTCGATATGTATTGGGGGACCGGCGGCGCGCCCGAAGGCGTGTTGGCGGCGGCGGCGTTGCGCTGCCTCGGCGGCCAGATGCAGGGCCGCCTGCTGTTGCGCAGCGACGACGAGAAGCAGCGGGCCAAGCGCGCTGGCATCACCGATCCCCGCCATAAATACGACCTGACCGAGATGGCGCGTGGCAATGTCATGTTCGCCGCCACCGGGGTCACCGACGGCGCCATGCTGCGCGGCGTGCATCGCTCGCCGGGGGCGGCGGTGACGCATTCGATGGTCATGCGCTCGACCACCGGCACCTTGCGCTACATCGAAGCACACCACAATTTGGACCGTAAGCCGGACTGCGGCGGCAAGGGTCGCTGACTGCCGGGACGCACAAGAGGACTTGAGAGCATGACGCTGGGCACCGACAACGCGGCCCTGGCCGCTCCCACTCCTTCCGTCGATGCCTATCTGGGCGTCGAGCGGTCGCTGAACGCCCGGCGCTGGCAGGCGGTGGCCTGCGATGAGCGCTTGGCCTTGGCGATGAGCCAGCGTTTGGGGGTGCCCGAAGTCGTCGGCCGGGTGCTGGCCGCCCGCAATATCGGACTCGACGAGGCCGAGGGGTTTCTCAACCCGACCCTGCGTGACCTGCTGCCCGATCCCTTCCATTTGCTGGATATGGACGTCGCGGTCGAGCGTCTGGTGCGCGCCGTCACCACAGGCGAGATCATCGGTATTTTCGGCGATTACGATGTCGATGGCGCGACCTCCTCGGCCTTGCTCAGCCGCTTCTTCCACGCCGTTGGCGCACAGGTGCTGGTGCATATCCCCGATCGCATGATCGAAGGCTATGGGCCTAATGGTCCGGCCTTGCTGGGCCTGCAAGCGCGCGGGGCGAAGGTGGTTGTGACCGTCGATTGCGGCGTCACCGCCTTCGAGGCGCTGGACGCGGCGGCGGCGGCGGGGCTGGACATGATCGTCGTCGATCATCACGAAGCCGAATCGGCCTTGCCCAAGGCGGTCGCCGTGGTCAATCCCAACCGCCTGGACGAAACCAGCCCGCACGGCCAGATGGCGGCGGTCGGCGTGGCCTTCCTGCTGGCGGTGGCCGTCAACAAGGGGCTGCGCGACGCCGGCTGGTATGGAGGCAAGCGCGGGCCGGACCTTTTGCAGTGGCTGGACATCGTCGCCTTGGGCACCGTCTGCGACGTGGTGCCGCTGGTCGGCGTCAACCGCGCGCTGGTTACGCAAGGCCTCAAGGTGATGGCCAAGCGCGGCAATGCCGGCATCGCCGCGCTGGCTGATGTCTGCGGCGTCAAGGAAAAGCCCGAGGCCTATCACCTCGGCTACATCCTGGGGCCGCGCGTCAATGCCGGAGGACGGGTCGGGCAGGCCGATCTGGGCACGCGGCTGCTGTCATCCGACGATGCCGCCGAGTCGCGCCAGTTCGCCGAGCAATTGGACAGCTACAACAAAGACCGCCAGGAAATCGAGGCGCAGGTTCTGCTCGACGCCATCGAGCAGGTCGAGGGCCGCCCCGATGACGGTCTGCCGCTGGTGCTGGCGGCGGGAGAGAACTGGCACCCCGGCGTCATCGGTATCATCGCCGGCCGCCTGAAGGAACGCTACAACCGCCCGGCCTGTGTGATCGCCCTGGAGGGCCGCGAGGGCAAGGGGTCGGGGCGCTCGGTGCCCGGCATCGATCTGGGCGGCGCCATCATCGCCGCCCGCCAAAGCGGTCTGCTGATCAAAGGCGGCGGTCACGCCATGGCGGCGGGCTTCACCGTGGCCCGCGACCGCCTTGACGAATTACGCCGATTCCTGGGCGAACGGCTGGCGGCGCAGATGGCCGGGCCACTAGTGCCGCTGCTGGAGCTTGACGGGGCTCTGGACGCCTCTGGCGCCACTCTGGAGCTGATCGAGACGCTGAAACAACTCGGCCCCTTCGGCTCGGGCAATGCCGAGCCGCGTTTCGTCCTGCTGGGCGCGCGCATCATCGCCCCGCGCGTGGTGGGGTCGGGCCATGTCAGTTGCCAACTCACCGGGCGGGCCGGAGGGCGTTTGAAGGCGATCGCCTTTCGCTCCGCCGACACCGATCTTGGGCAGGCGTTGTTGTCCAATGACGGCACGCCGATGCATCTGGCCGGCACGTTACGGATGGATAGCTGGCAGGGAAATACGAGTGTTCAGATGTTCATCGAGGACGGAGCCCTGGTTCGCTAACTATTTTTTGCCTGAAATGAAAAAACATATTGAACTCGGCGTCGTCCAAGGATACTAAAGCGCTCCTCCGCGACGTCCCCGTCGTCTAGAGGCCTAGGACACCGCCCTTTCACGGCGGCGACACGGGTTCGAATCCCGTCGGGGACGCCAACCTTTCCATTAGGTTGCTTGCTGAGTTTTCCGATCTGACTGCTGAGTATTCCCCTCTCCAGGGGGGCAAGAGCAAAGCACCTAAATCCAGTGCGCTTGCCGTCTCGCAGAGGCCCGGAAAGGGCAGGCGAAGACAATACAGGTCGCGTGACCGTTCGTATGGCGCTTGCCGTTGTATTTGGCGGTCCTTAACAGAGTTCGGGGGTAAGCTTGAAGATCCAGGTTGCGCTGTTTGGCGTCGAGGAAACCGTTTCGATTGGCGACGTCAATGTGACGCCCGAGCTTATGACGGCGGTTGATCTTGAGGTCAAAGCCGCCGCCGCCGCTTATGGACATCGGACCAATTGGCGTCTGGGTTGGGCCGTGGCTTTTCATAGCGAACCCAATCCCGATGTGCGTCGGTTGTTATTGGCGGTCTTGCGCGCCAACGAGCCAGGGACGGCGGGGGTGTCATTCCAAATTCGACGGGGCGAGGTGATCGCTCAGTTCATCCGCTTTGGCGGGCGTGGTCTGGCCGAGCGCTTCGCGGTGGCTCAGGACTTCGTCAAACCGACGGCGCCCGTGGCCGAGCCCGAGCCCGTGGCTGTTGCGCCGGCTCCCCAGGCTCCGGTGGTGGCGTCTGAAGCGCCTGCCGCCGCGCCGCAGCCCGATGCTGCTCCGGTCAAGGCTGTTCGCGGGCGTAAGCCGAAAGTCGCCGCCGTCAGCGCCGAGGCGTCAGCCGACGGCGAAGCCGGTGCCGACGCGGATACCGCCGCCAAGCCGGACCAGACCAAGAGTGGCCGCAGTGTATTGAAGTTGAAGTCGGCCGGCGAATTCGACGGCGAATTGCGTGCCGAGGTCGAAACTGTTCGCGGCGGCTACGTCAAGTGGTGGAAGTAAGCGCCCGAAAGGCCGCTTTCTTCCACCAATCTTGTCATCTTATCAGACGCGCTTCTTGCCCAGGCCGATAGTCTTGGCCAGTTCCGAGCGACGGGCGGCGTAATCGGGTGCCACCATCGGGTAATCCAAGGGCAGGTTCCACTTGGAGCGATACTCGTCCGGGGTCAGGTCGTGCGCGGTGTGCAGATGACGCTTCAGCATCTTCTGGCCCTTGCCGCATTCCAGGCAGATCACCGCCGACGCCGACACCGACTTTTTCACCGGCACGGCGGGCTGCTGAGCCTCGACGACGACAGTATCCTCGCCGGTGGAGGTCAGCGCCTTGTAGGTGCTCTGAATAAGTGCCGGAAGCTCGCTGATCGATACGGCATTATGGCTGACATAGGCCGCGACAAGGCGAGCGGTTTCTTCAATCATTTTACGGTCCATCTAAATAATGTGGTTTCCATAAGTCTAATGGTTGAACCGCATCATTTCAACATGGAATGACGTATCTATAGTCAATGAGAGACAATTCGCAGCCGCTGCCGAAAATTTCGGGCTATCTCGGCTGTAGAATTGCGGTTCGCTAGCGAAGTAACCCGGTGTTAAGGCCCTATTCTGACTAGCCGGGTCACCGTCCATTCGGACATTCGCTCTTGCGCCTTAGATGTCGGGTTTCAGCCCGGGCTGGTGCAGGCCCGGCAGATCGAAGGTGTCGTTGCCCAAGGGGCGGTGCATGATCACCACATCGACCCAGCGGCCGAATTTCAGTCCGACGCCGCGCAACACGCCTTCTTGGCGGAAGCCCAGCTTGCGGTGGACGCCGATCGACGCCTGATTGGCCGAATCACCGATGATGCCGATCATTTGGCGGTAGCCAAGATCGGTGCAGCGATCAACCAGACCCCCTAGCAGAGACACGCCAAGGCCGCGCCGCACCACCGTGGGGGCGACATAGATCGAATCCTCGATGGTGTAGCGGTAGGCCGAGCGGGTGCGGAACGGCCCAGCATAAGTATAGCCCAAAACTTCGCCATCGATCTCGGCGACCAGATGCGGCAGGCCGCGATCCAGGGTCTTGGCGCGGCGGGCTTTCATCTGTTCGACCGTCGGCGGCTCCTCCTCGAACGAGGCGGCGCTGCGGGTGACGTAATAGGCATAGATGGCGTGGATCGCGGCGACGTCGTCTTCGTGCGAATCGCGGATCACGACCTGGGAGGAGAGGGGATTGTTCATGGTGTCAGAACACTCAACGGCAGGGCCGCCAGGGCGGCGATAAGGGCGCCGAGATTGCTTTGCAGCACGGCGAAGTGGGGACCGCGCACATGGGTCGTCTCGTTCATGTACAGGCGGCGATTGATCTCGATTTGCAGCGTGTGGACGCCGTGCTCGGGATGGCCGTAGTGGCGGGTGGTGAAGCCACCGGCATAGGGGGTGTTGCGGATCACCCGGTAGCCCTGGAAGCGCAGGCATTGTTCGGCGGTGCGGGTGACGGCGGCGGCGCAGCTGGAGCCATAGCCGTCGCCCAGGACGAAATCGACGCGGGCGGTGCCGGTGTCGCTGTCGGCTGGGCCGCCGATCGATGGCATCGAGTGGCAATCGACCAGCAGGCAGCAGCCGAAACGCCGGCGGGTCTGCTCGATCAATGCGACCAGCGCCGTGTGATAGGGATAGTACAGGCCGTTGATCCGCTGCTCGACCTCGGCATAGGACAGCTTGTGCCGATAAATCTCGGCGCCGCAGGCAACGACGCGGGCGACGGTGCCCAAGCCGGCGGCGACGCGCGGCGAATCGGTGGTCACATGCGGCGGCAACGGGGCGTCGAACATGGCCGGGTCCAGCTCGAACGCCTCGCGGTTGACGTCCACATAGGCGCGCGGGAAATGCGCCTTTAGCAAAGGCGCGCCCAGGCTTGGGGCGGCGGCGAACAACTCGTCGACGAAACTGTCCTCGGAGCGGCGCAACGCCTGCGGGTCGAGTGCCGCCTGCGCCAGGAACGCCGCCGGATAGTCGCACCCGCTATGCGGCGAGGCAAACACCAAAGGCACGGTCTGCTCGTCGGGGGAGATGATCTCCAGAACGGCACCGGCTGACAGATGGGAAGGCTGCGTTTCCATGGGCTTGGGTTTAGTGCAAATGCGCGGTTCTGTCATCCCCCGGCCAAAGCAGGTGAGATTTCTCGTCACAATTCTATATTTTGGGGTTGCCAAGCCGGCAAAGTGACGCTAAAAGCACATCCCTCACGGCGACACACCGATGAGGCAGACGAGACGGGCGCTTAGCTCAGCGGGAGAGCACTTCCTTGACATGGAAGGGGTCACTGGTTCAATCCCAGTAGTGCCCACCACCGAAACCCCCAGGGAAACCTGGGGGTTTCGTCCGTTTTGGGGGAGCGCGTCCGGGGCGCTGATTTTCTCGCGGAAGCAGGGCGGAAGCAGCCGCAGGAAAGTTGGAGCAAGGTCGGGTAAGGCTTTTTCTGGGCTGCGCTAAGCCGGATCGCCCGATTGCCGCCGCCGCTGTCCCAAGTCATGGCCGTTGCGACGTTCACTCCGACTATTTTGGTCCATTCCGGCTGCGACAGTTCCAGCCTTCAGGCTTCCCACGGATTGACGATTTCGACACCCGCCGGAGCAAAGTCCTTCACATTGCGGGTAATGACCGTGAGGCGGTGTTTCAGGGCGGTGGCGGCGATCAGGCTGTCGATGGAGGGCATTTGCGGCTTGAGGCGCGCGGTCAGGCGTCCCCATTCATCGGCGACGGCGGCATCCACTGGCAGCACGCGATCCTCGAACCAGGCGGGCAGTTCGATTTCCAGCCAGCCGATGATGCGGCTGCGACGACGCCCGTCCGGCAGGTTTTCGGCGCCCCGGCGGATTTCTCCCAGGGTCAGGGAGCTGATGAACAACGCTTCGGACGGCACCGCTTCGAACCACTCGACCACCTGCGGTGCCGGGGTGGGGCGGGCCAATTCCAATAGGGCGCAGGTATCGACCAGATAGCTCACAACTCGACGTCCCGAGGCAGCGACAGGTCGCGCTCGATGCCGGCCAGAGGCGAGGCGCGAAGAAATTCCGTCAGCGACGGCTTTTGTCCCTTCAGTCGATCATAGTCCTCCCGCGACAGCACCACGGCGCGGTAGTGCGACCGCGCACGGTGATCGCCTGGGGGCCGTCGCTGGCGGCACTACGCAGCAACTCGCTGAACCGGGCCTTGGCGTCTTGAAGCTGCCATGCGTGCATCGCCATCTCCTGACTAGTCTGACCAGGCGAAGATGGCGGCAATGAGGCGGGAATTCCAGTGATCGAAACCCGTAGGGAAACTGAGGGGGCGTTCGTTCTGGGGGGGTGTTTTGAGGCGAGAAGGCCCGCATTGAGGCGGTATCGCGTTGAGGTGACTCTTATGTTTCCCTGGGTGGGCAGCATCAAGCGCGACACGCTGTTCCTGGCGCTGGCCGTTCACGGGCTTCGGGTGCAAACCCATGGTCCGGCGGTTGAAGTGGATGCTCCGCATCACGACCTGCGGGCCATCCTCGAACCACCCGTCAGCGGCTGGCGATGAAATGCTCCACTTGGGCAAAATGTCCCTCGCTGGCGTCGAGCATGACCGTTAGGCGAGAATACGGGGTGCGCCCGGCGGCGGCGGCTTCCAAGGCGGCCAGGGTGGCGGCCAGAGGGCGGGCGCAGGCGTTGAGCGCGGCTCCCTTGGCGGTGTGGGCGGCGTCGCGCAGTTCGCCGCGTTGGCGGCGTTCCAGGGCATCGCGGATGCGCGGGCCCAATTCGCGGAAGCTGTCGAGGAACGACAGCATAATTTCGGTCAACAGCGCCGGGTTGTCGTCGCCCAGAAGGTCGCCCAATGCCGTCAGATCCACCGGTGGCGCGGTCTGCGTAAGCGGTATGGGCGGCGGCGGAATGATGGCGATGATCGGCGAGGTCTCCTCCTCAGGCGCTGGCAACCAGTGCTCCAGCAGGGCCGCCAGCTTGTCGAGGGCGATGGGTTTGCTGAGATAATCGTCCATGCCGGCGGTGAGGCAGGTCTGTCTGTCGCCTTCCAAGGCATAGGCGGTCAGAGCCACGATGGGCAAGCGCTTGCCGGTGCCGGCTTCGTGCTGGCGAACGCGGGTGGCTAGGCCATAGCCGTCCAGTTTTGGCATGGCGCAGTCGGTCAGCAGCAACGCATAGGGCTTTTGCGCCAGCATCGCCCAGGCGACCTCGCCGTCCTCGGCCATGTCGCAGGCATAGCCCAGGCGGCCCAATTGTTTGCCGATCACCAGACGGTTGGTAAAATTGTCCTCGGCGATCAGGATCAGGCGGCCCTCGGCCAGCGCCTGCTCGATGCTGGGGGCGCCGCGCGACAGATGCGCGGTGCCCGAATGGGTGGTGCGGATCGTCTCGACGGCCATGCGCCCAAGGGCGACGGAAACACCGCGCAACAGCGTCGCCCGGCGTAGCGGCTTGGCCAGAATATCGTTGGTGTCGCGGCTGCGCCGACAGGTCAGGCGCAGCAGGCTGGCCTCGGGCTGTCCGGCCAGATGGTCCTCCAGTGCTTCGAAACCGCCATCGGTATCGACCATGAACAGGTCGAAATCCTGGCTGTGCAGGCATTCCATGGCCTGTTCTGCGGTCGCCGCCTGTTGCACCCTGGCCCCCAGGCCGCCCAGGATCGCCGCCACGCAGGCGCGGGTTTCCGGCATGTCGTCGGCCACCAGGATTCTCAGCTCGGACAGATCGATGACCGGCGGTTCCGGCTCGACCGCCTCGGCGTCAAGGGGGATTTCGAACCAGAAGCAGGCCCCGGCGCCTTCGCTGCTGTCGACGCCGATGACGCCGCCCATCATCGCCACCAGCCGCCGGCAAATCGACAGGCCAAGCCCGGTGCCGCCGAACTGGCGGGTGGTCGAGGCGTCGGCCTGGGTGAAAGGCTGGAACAGGCGCGACTGCTGTTCGAGGGTCAGGCCGATGCCGGTGTCTTGAACCTCGAAGCGGAGGCGCTTCGGCTCGTTGGCGCCGCTCACGGCCATGGCGCGTACGGCCACCCAGCCGGTTGCGGTGAACTTGACGGCGTTGCTGACCAGATTGAGCAATATTTGGCGCAACCGCGTCGGGTCGCCGAAAACGCGGTCGGGCAAGTCGGCGTCGGCGGACCAGGCCAACTCGATGTTCTTTTCCTGCGCCTTGCCGGCCAGAAGGATGATGGCTGTTTCGATGGTGTCGCTCAGCGACAATCCGACCCGCTCCAATTGCAGCCGGCCGGCTTCGATCTTCGACAGGTCGAGGATGTCGTCGATGATGGTGAGCAGGGTCGAGGCCGAATTGCGCACGACGTCGAGCATTTCGGCCTGTTCGTCGTTCATCTCGGTGGTGGTCAGCACGTCCAGCATGCCAAGGACGCCGTTCATCGGCGTGCGGATCTCGTGGCTCATGGTGGCCAGGAACAACGATTTGACCTCGGTGGCGCGGACCGCTTCGGCTTCGGCCCGACGCCAATGCTCCTCGGCCAGCTTGCGGTCGGTGATGTCGGTGACGCCCACCAGCATGCAGCGCTCGTCATCGACCTCGACGATTTGCCCGGACAGGATGACCCAGATGCTTTCGCCGTAATCGGTGGTCAGGCGGGTTTCGAAGCCATCGACGAAGCCGCTTTCGTGCAGCCGGTCAAGGAACAAACTCTGCGCCTCGAAGCCGACATAGCTGTCAAGGGTGCGGGCTGCGGCGCGGCTTTCCGCCGAGCGAACGGTCAGCAGTTCCGAGCCGCGGTGGTTGACCCGCAGCACCGTGTTGTCATTCATCCGCACCAGCAGCATGGCCAGCGGCGCGACCTCAAAGAAGCGGCGCAGGGTCTGCTCGGCATGTTTGCGGTCGGTGATGTCGGTGATGCCGACCAGGATGCAACGCTCGTCGGCGATCTTGACGATCTGGCCGGACAGTGTGGCGAAGAAGGATTCGCCATAGGCGGTGCGCGGTGTGACCTCGAAATCATCGACGAAGCCGCCGTCTTGCAGACGATGGCGGAACGCCCGGTAGTTGGAGGCGCCGACAATATCCTCCAGCCCGCAACTGTCGATCTGCCGGCCCATGAAGAACAATTCGACGGACCGTCGATTGGCCCGGTACACTCGCCCGTCGCGGGCGTTGCACAGCAGCAGGGGCAGCGGCGCGCTGTCGAACAGACAGGCCATGGTTTCTTCGTTCAGCTTGCGGGCGGTGTTTTCGTCGACCCACAGGGCGTGCGCCGTCTGGCCGCAGAACTGCGTTTCTTCCCAGGTCACTTCCGCCGAGAAATTGTCGCCGCCGACGCGCCGCAGCTCGGTCTGGGCGCCGCGCAGGCGTCCGGACAGTTGGAAGCGTTCTGCCTGACGGTCATGGTCGGCGGCGCGGGCATGGAAGAACCGCACATTATTGCCCGCCAGCATGCCGCGATCGACACCCAGCAGGCTTGCCATGCTGGCGTTGGCGAACAGGATGCTGCCGTCCTGGGCGATCACCAGCACGCCGCGCGGACAGGCGTCCAGCAGCCGCATGATCTCCAGCCGGCTGGGTCCGCCTGAAGGAATGGCTGGGCGGCGCGGAGTCTCCGTCGAATGCGGTAAAGTCGCCATGACGTGGGTGTCCGATGCTAACGGTGTCGGTGATGGCTTCGCTATTATGCAGCCGATAGTTTATTAAAATTGCAGTGACACGCAACGATATATACATTTCCTGGGCATGATTTCGACGCCCTGTTGGCCGAGGCCAGCGTCGCCGCCTGCGACGTCTGGAGCTTTATCGACACAATTTTTTCCACAGGTGCCCCATGTCTCAAACCTTTCTTGCCGGCAAGAGTGTCCTGGTTGCCGATGATGAGAAGTTCAGCCGGCAGATTATCATTCATCATCTGCGCGACTTCGGCGATCCGCAGATCGAGCAGGCCGCCAGCGGCTCGGAGGCGCTGGTCATCCTGTCCGACCCGGCCAAGAAATGCGACGTCGTCATTCTGGACGTGGTGATGCCGGGGGTGAACGGCTTAACCGTGCTGAAAGCCATCCGAGTCGGCTTCAACAGCATCCGCCGCGACATGCCGGTGATCATGCTGACCGGCAACTCCGATGCCGACCTCGTCAGCAGCGCCCTGTTGCTCGATGTCGATGCGTTCGTCGTCAAGCCGGTGTCGAAGGTGGGGCTGTCCACGCGTCTGGCCAAAGCCTTGGAGGAAAACCGCGACATGCGTTCGGCGGCCGATTACGCCGCCGTGCCGACGGAGAAGAACGAGCGCAAGGCGGAAGCGTTGATCAAGGCGGCGGAGCGTCAGGCGCAGGAGCCGGAGGGCGTCGGCCCCGGCCGTCTGGTGCCGGTGACCGACCTGCTTCCGGGCGCGGTGCTGGCCCGCGACCTGTGCAACAGCGCCCGCGCCCTGGTGCTGCCGGCGGGGGTGACGCTGACCGCGCGCTATATCCTGCGGCTGCGCGAACTGGCCTCGGTCGATGTCGTTCTGGGGCGCATGTGGGTGGAGTGAGAATCCTGAAAGGGCATCAGTCCAGGCCGTAACGGGCCAGGATGGCTTGCCATTTGGGGTCGTGCGGGGCGGCCTCGACGGTCTTGCGCAGGAAGGCGACCCAGGCGGCGTCGCCATGCATCAAGGCGCGGCGGTCGTAGCTGTACAGTGGGCGCGGCGAGAAATGGATGCGGTCGCGCAATCCCAGTTGGCGAACGTAATAGCGGGCGGCCACGCCGGGGACGATGGCGATGTTTAGCCGGTCCGAGGCGAGCATTTTGACGATTTGCTCTTCACGCGGGACATCGACGCGGGTGACGGCGCCCGAGGCGAAGTATTCGGTGATGACCGGATAGACATAGCCGAGATTGGCCCCGACCTCCTTGCCGAACAGGCTTTCCGGGCCGGAATAGTCGAACGGCTTAGCCGCCCGCGACAACAAATCGTCGCTGTCGTGCAACAGCGGCTTGCTCCAGGCATATTTGGTCATTCCGGTATCGCCCAGCCAATCGGGCATCAGCCAGGGCGACACATAGCGGCCGCTCTCGGCGTCGATGGCGGCGTCGAAGCGTCGGCGCGGCAGAGCCTCCACCTGAATGTCGTAAGCGCCGCCCGACGCTTCGGCCAGATAGACGGCGAAATCATAGGTCAAGCCGTGTCCGGGTTCGGTCACGAAGGGCGGGAACAGGTGGTAATCGTAAAGCTTGGCAAGCTCGGTGGCCGATGCCGCCGAAGATAAGACCACCATCATGGCGACGATGCGCAGGAGTCCGCCAAGCATCCCACCCCCTCCATCTTCGCGCGAAATTATCGCAGCTATACTTGGTACGCTAACACATCGGCGGGCAATCCAGAACATCAAGGCGAGGGGTGTCGCAATCTTGTCAGGGATTACCACTCAGGGGGATGTGCGGGGTGGGCGATCCGATCATCATTGAGGCAAGTGGGGGTTGTGCCGTGGCTCCGCCGGCCAACAGGCGCCGTTCCAGCAATTGCGCCAAATGTTCGCGGGCCCAGCGTTTGGTCAAGGTGTGGTCGCTGCCGTCGATGATGACCAGTTCCACATGCGGAAAGTCCATTTCCGTCAAATCCTGGGTTCCCGCATGCGTTTCCAGGGTGGCAAGGCCGAGGTCTCCGCGCGTGAAGATCAATAGCGTGGCGACGCCGCGTTTCTCCATATGGCGGAACAGCTGCGCCACCTTCGTCGCCCCCGAGGCCTTGCCGAGCAGCCGTGCGCCGATGGCGTTCAATCTGGCCAAGGTCAGCCGCAAGCCGGCCCAGGCGGTGTAAGGCAGGATCGAGCGCAGTCTGGGGGCCCGGCATAGGCGGCGCCCCCAGCTCATCGCGGATCGGCGCACCGCCGGCCGCATCTGCCGGGCTTGGCTGGCCAGCGGCGGTTCTTCGTCCAAGGTGAATTTCTGCGGATTGATCAGCACCAATTCGCAGATGCGCGGGTCGAGGAGGGCGGAGATAAATCCCAAATGCGCGCCCGAACATAAGCCGATGACGACGCAGCGTTCATGCCCCTTGCTCTCCAGCCAGTCCAGGGCCGCCTCGACATCGGCGCAGGAGCTCATCGAATCCATGAGGTTTTCGGAATAGCCGGCGCGGGTGTCGCTGTCGCCGATGCCGGCGATGTCGATGCGGAAGGAATGAAAGCCGCAAGACGCCAAATGTCTGGCCAGCGTGACGGTCAGCCTGTTGGCACCGATATGCCGGTTGGCTCCGGTGTTGAGGAACAGTAGAGCGGGGCGGCGTTCGACCGTACCGAGGGTGGGGGGGGCGCAATAGACGCCGAACAGACGGCAGTCCGCGCCGAACGACACCGGCGTTTC
>Ga0116225_1001003_pt1 | contig 20963 bp, 22 predicted proteins | sample Sb_taG_8_FD_88968 | JGI IMG/M metagenome (GOLD analysis project Ga0116225, IMG submission 88968) | Peat soil microbial communities from Weissenstadt, Germany - Sb_50d_c_BC metaG | ecosystem: Environmental > Terrestrial > Soil > Wetlands > Peat | place: Germany: Weissenstadt | collected 2010-09-21 | reverse complement strand
GGGCCACCGCCATGGCGGCGCCATGCTGTCCCATGGTCTCTTCCAAAACGCTTAACCACGACGGGTCGAAGCGTCCTTCCTTCAGCAGCCGCACCCGCTCGCGCTGGGCGTGCTCGTAAGCCGTGGCCCGCCGCCCATGCTGGGGGTGAAGGCCCAACACCAGACGGTCGAGGAAGCGGCGGCGGCCTGACGTGCCCTCGGTGAACAGCCGGTCCATCGCCGGCGTCAGCCACAACGCGCTCACCACTTCGGACAACGCCGATTGCGAGCGCGCTGGTTGGGCGTCGATCCGCACCACCCTTCGTTCCGATCCGGCCTCGCGGCCCGTGCCGATTTCCAGCGGACCGTCGGGGCGCGACAGGTGGACGGCGACCGCCCAGGGCGCTCCCTCTCCGGCCTCGTTACGCGCGACTTCCGACAACTTCGCCCGCCGCAGGCCGCGGCCCGGAGCGAGAAACGACAAGGCCTCCAGGATGTTGGTCTTGCCGGAGCCATTGGGGCCGGTCAAAACCACCGGGCGGGTGTCGCAGTCCAACCGCAGGAACGGATAGCAGCGGAAATCCGTGAGTGTCAGGCGGGTGACCGCCAGCCCGTCCCGCTGTTGTTGGCCGCTCACACCCGCATCGGCATCAGCACATAGACCGCGCTCGAATCGCTGACTTCGCGCACCACCGTCGGACTGGCCGCATCGGCCATGGCGAAGCGAGCGGCGTCGCCCTCGATCTGCGCCAGGATGTCCATCAGGTACCGTGAGTTGAAGCCGATCTCGATCGGGCCGGAATCGTAATCCGCCTCCAATTCCTCGATGGCGCTGCCGTTTTCCGGGCTCGACGCCGATAGGGTCAGGCCGCCCTTATCGACGCTAAGCTTGATGGCGCGCGACTTCTCGGTCGAGATCGCCGAGACGCGATCGACCGCCTGCGAGAAGGATTTGCAATCGACGTCCAGCACCTTGTCGTTGTCGGCGGGGATCACCCGTTCGTAATCGGGGAAGGTGCCGTCGATCAGTTTCGAGGTCAGCAGCGCATCGTCGAAGGCGAAGCGGATCTTGGTCTCGGACAGCGAAACGGTGACTTCCATGGTGGTTTCGTCGAGCAGCTTGCGCAGTTCGACGACGGTCTTGCGCGGCACGATGACGCCCGGCATGCCGGCGGCGCCTTCGGGCAGCGGCACTTCGACGCGGGCCAGACGGTGACCGTCGGTGGCCACGGCGCGCAGCACCGGCACGCCGCTGGACGACGCGGCATGCAGATAGATGCCGTTCAGGTAATAGCGGGTTTCTTCGCTGGAGATGGCGAAGCGGGTGCGGTCGATCAGCCCTTTCAGGTCGTCGGCGCCCAGGGTGAAACTGTAGGGCAGGTCGCCGCCCGACATCACCGGATAGTCCTCGACCGGCAGCGACGCCAGGGTGAACTTGGAGCGGCCAGAGCGCAGCGTCAGTTGGCTGTCATCGCCGGAATGCTCGATCTCGACCTGCGAACCCTCGGGCAGCTTGCGCACGATCTCGTAGAGCGTATGCGCCGGGGCGGTGGTCGATCCGGGGCGTACGACATCGGCTTGCACCGCTTCGACGATATCCAGGTCCATGTCGGTGGCATTGAAGCTGACTTGTCCGTCGCGTCCTTCGATCTTCACATTAGAGAGGATCGGAATGGTGTTGCGTCTTTCGACGACACTCTGGACGTGGCTCAAGGACTTCAGCAGTGCGGCGCGTTCAATGGTCAGTTTCATGGCGATCCGTTGCTGTCTCGCAGGTCATGCGGGCGCGTCGTCGCACCCCCCCTTTCTTAAGGGAGCGCAGTATACCACAGGGGTTTGATTTCAGAAGCGCTTTCCGCCCCGCTGAGGCGGGGGAGAACCGCGCCGCCAAGGTGAAGGGGCGGGCTCAGCTTTCCAGCATGCGCCGCAGTAATTCGACGTCCTCGGCGAAGGATTGGTCGCTGGCGCGCAACTCTTCGACCTTCTTGACCGCGTGCATGACGGTGGTGTGGTCGCGCCCGCCGAACTTGCGGCCGATCTCGGGCAGGGAGCGCGAGGTCAACTGCTTGGACAGGTACATTGCCACCTGACGCGGGCGGGCGACCTGCCGTGCGCGGCGGGCCGAATGCATGTCGGCGATGCGGATGTTGAAATGCTCGGCGACGCGCTTTTGGATCTCCTCGATGGTGATCCGCCGGTCATTGGCGCGCAGCAAGTCGTGCAGCACTTCCTGGGTGGATTCCAAGGTGATGTCGCGGCCGACCAACTGGGCATGGGCGACGACGCGGTTCAGCGCGCCTTCCAGCTCGCGGACGTTCGATGTGATCTTGTGGGCGAGGAATTCCGAGACCTTCTGCGGAACATCGACGCCCATCTGTTCGGACTTCGATCCCAGGATGCCCAGGCGCAGTTCATAGGTGGTGGCGTGCAAATCGGCGACTAGGCCGCAGCCCAGGCGCGAGCGCAGCCGCTCCTCCATGCCTTGCAGATCCGAGGGTGACTTATCCGCCGAGATGATGATCTGGCGGCCTTGATCGACCAGCGAATTGAAGGTGTGGAAGAATTCTTCCTGGGTCGAATCCTTGCCGCCGATGAACTGCACGTCATCGATCATCAGCACATCGACCGAGCGGAACTGTTCCTTGAACGCCATGGTGTCCTGGTAGCGCAGAGCCCGGACGAAGCGGTACATGAACTTTTCCGCCGACAGATAGATGACCGAGCGGTTCGGGCTGCGTTCGCGGATATGCCAGGCGACGGCATGCATCAGATGAGTCTTGCCCAAGCCGACGCCGCCGTAAAGGAACAGCGGGTTGAAGGCCACGGTGTCGGTCTCGGCGACGCGCCGGGCGGCGGCGTAGGCGAACTCGTTGGGCTTGCCGACGACGAAATTCTCGAAGGTGTAGCGCGGGTCGAGCGGTGCGCCGATCTCGTCATTGACGTTGGACGGCTCGCACGGCGCGGCGGCGGCAATAGCGGGGCGGGCGACGACGGCGGCGGTTGGCACGGCGGCAGCGGATTTGGCGGCGACGGTGGGCAACACCAGCACCTCGATGCCGACCACCGAATCGTCTTCCTTGGACCACAGGGCGCGGATCCGCTCGCCGTAATGGGTGACCACCCAATCGCGCAAAAAGCGTGTGGGCACGCAGATGCGCACTTGACCGTCACGCACCTCGGCCAGGGTCAGCGGCTGCAGCCAGCTTTTGAAAGCGGCCTCGCCGAATTCGTCGCGGAGCCGCGCCTTAACGCGATCCCATTGTGCGGAAATCAACTCGTCGCTCACGTAGTCCACCCTAATTCCAGCGCATGACGAACTATCGGCCGGAGTGGAATACCCCCCGTTACGTTCGGCCAAGCGAACGTCTTGTTCCAGCGACAATCTGTTCAATGCTTCCCCACTTCCGACCTCTGCCGGAACCGCATCCTGTCCCGCGATGGGGGTGGGATTACGGATTTCCGGACGGCTTAACTAGAATGCTACCCTAAGCCGCCCTCAAGATATGACCGCATTTTTGCGGTTCTACTTATAGTCTATGAAGTAAGATTTGGTAGGTATCACCAAATACATAAAGATCGTGAAATTGTTAAAAAGTAAATGGTGTTGTTTGATCGGCAAGCTTCCCACGATATGCGTTCTCGTGGGCCGCAATTCATATTTGTGGAAAACATCACCGTGAGGTGAGGCGGAGGGTGACTCTAACGTTGCTTGCCGGGCGGCGCAACGTGACCGAATAGCGAACGCGGAAAAATATTACCGCTTGGGGGGCTTGACTCTTAGGCAGCAAAACGGCCACGCCCACCTGAGTGCGGGCGCGGCCGTTTACCGATCGCTTAACGAGAGAGCGAGCTTACTGCTGCAGCGTCTTCAGGCGGGCGGTCAGACGCGACACCTTGCGGGCGGCCATGTTCTTGGGGAACACGCCAACCTGCGCAGCGCGCATCAGCTCGGGCTCGGCGGCGCGCAGGGCCGCGGCGGCCTCGACCGAATTGCCACTTTCCAGCGCGACTTCGACCTTCTTGAGGAAGGTGCGGACGCGGCTGACGCGGGCACGATTGACTTCGGTGCGAGTCTCGGTCTGGCGGATACGCTTCTTAGCCGACTTATGGTGAGCCATGGGTTGGGAACCTGTTCTTTATTCGAAGGACGCAATCGGAAGGCGCGTTTATAAGACCGCTCCGCCCTCGGCGTCAAGGGAAGAGAATCGAGTCGTCTCCGGGGATTGGCGACTCTTTCTGCGATGGGTGATGAAGGGCCGGCGTGCCGGCCCCGTCCCTCGTTGCCAAGGGGCGGGGCCGGGCAGCGTTTTAGCGGTTCTTGAAGTTGGGCTGACGCTTTTCGGTGAAAGCGGCCATGCCTTCCTTTTGGTCTTCGGTGGCGAACAGCGCGTGGAACACACGGCGTTCGAACTTCACGCCCTCGGCCAGGGTGGTTTCATAGGAACGGTTGACCGATTCCTTGGCCACCAGCACGGCGACACGGCCCATCGAGGCGATGCGCTCGGCCACCTTCAGGGCTTCTTCCAGCAGGTCGCTGGCGGGGATGATGCGGCTGACCAAGCCGGCGCGCTCGGCTTCGACGGCGTCGATCAGGCGGCCGGTCAGGATCATTTCCATCGCCTTGGCCTTGCCGACGGCTCGGGTCAGACGCTGGGTTCCACCGGCGCCGGGGATGATCCCCAGAGTGATTTCCGGCTGGCCGAACTTGGCGTTGTCGGCGGCCAGGATGAAGTCGCACATCATGGCGACTTCGCAGCCGCCGCCCAGGGCGAATCCGGCCACTGCGGCGATCACCGGCTTGCGGACCTTGCTGACCGCTTCCCAGCCCTTGGTGATGAAGTCTTCCAGGTAGCAATCGACGAAGGTCTTGCTGGCCATTTCCTTGATGTCGGCGCCGGCGGCAAAGGCCTTTTCGCTGCCGGTGATGACGATGGCGCCGATTTCGTCGTCAGCTTCGAACGCGTCCAGCGCCTGACCCAGCTCGGCCACCAAGGGGCTCGACAGGGCGTTGAGCGCCTTGGGACGGTTCAGCGTGATCAGGCCGACGCGGCCCTTCGTTTCGACGATGATGTTCTCGAAGGCCATGGAATATGTTCCCCTCTCTCTGGTGGATGGGGCGGGGCCGGTTACTGCGGCACCACCGAGAATCGTACCGACAACGGATGGCGATGGCCGTCCACGTCGATGCGCAAGAGCTCGTTGTCGCGGCGATAGCTGCTGTCGCCGACTTTTTCCCACCCCAGTTCGGGCAGGGTCTGGGCATAAAAGGTCAACACTTGGTCCGCGCTGGTGGCGGCGGAGCCCTCGGCGCCAGCATCGACGATGCGCCCGGTGGGTGTGTCGAACACCACGCCGCCCGCGCTTTCGCTCAGGCCTGGCGCCAGAGGCAGATCCTCATATTCGACAAGGAACGAGCCGGCGGTCGCGGCGCAAGGAGCGGCGACGATCAGCAGGGTCGCCAAAGCGGCGGAAATGAAGCGCGATTGCGTCATGCTGGTTTCATATCACTCAAGCTGGGGCCGCGCTACTAGCGTTGCCGCTTGTCACAATAGAATGTCGAACGCCCCGATTGGGTGATGCGGCGGACACCGGTGGGGCAGGTGCAGCCGGGGCAGGGCAAGCCCTCGCGGTCGTAGACGGCGAAAGCGTGCTGGAAATAGCCCAACTCGCCGGAGGGCTGGCGGTGGTCGCGCAAGGACGAACCGCCCGAGGCGATGGCCTCGGTCAGCACCGCCTTGATCGCCGCGACCAGTTTGCCGGCCTGTTTGGCGGTGATGGTGGAGGCGGCGCGGGTGGGGGCGATGCCGGCGCGGAACAAAGCCTCGCTCGCATAGATATTGCCGATGCCGGCGACCAGCGTCTGATCGAGCAAGGCGATCTTGATCGGCGTCGAGCGTCCGGCCAGCGCGGCGATCAGCACGCGGGCGGTAAAGGCGTCGTCGAGCGGTTCTGGACCGATGGAGCGCAACAGCTTGTGCTCGCCCAATCGCTCGGCGGTGACCAGGTCCATCAGCCCGAAGCGGCGCGGATCGTTGAAGGAGATGCGCTTGCCCTCGTTGGTCTCCAGGATCACATGGTCGTGCTTGGCCGGCGGAGTGGCGTCGCAGGCGGTGATCAGCATCCGTCCCGACATGCCCAAATGGCCCAGCAAGACCCAGCCGTCATCCAGGAACAGCGTCATATATTTGGCCCGCCGGGCCACTTTCAGCACGGTGCGGCCCAACAGCCGCTCGGCAAAATCGGGTGGGAAGGGCAGGCGCAAATCGGGGCGCAGGACGCGCACGCCAATCAGGGTGCGGCCTTCCAGAACCTCGGCCAGGCCGCGACAAACGGTTTCGACTTCAGGAAGCTCAGGCATGACTCCAGCATGGCGGAGGTCATAACCCGACGCAAGTCCTCGGCGCATTGGGGGAGGTCGGTCAAAGTCGATGATGGCGCGCCGCGAATCCTTCCGCTATCCTCCCGCGCCATGACCAATACCACCGAAAATGGCCCCGGCGAGGGCACCACCCATTTCGGCTTCCGCACCGTGCGCGAGGAGGAAAAAGCCTCGCTGGTGCGGGCCGTGTTCGACGACGTGGCTCCGCGCTACGATCTCATGAACGATCTGATGAGCGCGGGCGTCCACCGATTGTGGAAGTCGGCAATGCTCGACTGGCTGCATCCGCGCGCGGGCATGTCGTTGCTCGACGTCGGCGGCGGCACCGGCGATATCGCCTTCCGCTTCAAGGCGCGCGGCGGCGGGCCGGTGGTGGTCTGCGACATCAACAAGGAAATGCTGTCGGTCGGCCGCGACCGCGCCATCGACCGCAACATCACCCAAGGCATCGACTGGGTTTGCGCCGACGCCGAGATTTTGCCGTTCCCCGACCGTTCGGTGGACGCCTATACCATCGCCTTCTGCCTGCGCAACGTCACCCATACCGATGCGGCTTTGCGCGAGGCGCGCCGCGTGCTGAAGCCGGGCGGGCGGTTCTTGTGCCTGGAGTTTTCGCAGGTGGTGCTGCCGGTATTCCGCAAAATCTATGACCAGTACTCGTTCCACATCCTGCCGAAAATCGGCGAGCTGGTGGCCGGCAACCGCGAGGCTTATCAATATCTTGTCGAGAGCATCCGCAAGTTTCCCCCTCAGGACGAACTGGCCCAAAAGATGCGCGATGCCGGATTCGAGCAGGTGAAATACAAGAACCTGTCGGGCGGGATTGCCGCCATCCACTCCGGCTGGCGTCTGTAACCGGCATGTTCAGCGCCATCCGCAACCTGACCCGCCTGTTCGCCATCGGCCGCGCTCTGGCCCATCACGACGCCCTGTTCCCATTGGAGAACGCGGGCGAGGGTGGGCGCTTGGCGGCGCGCGCCCTGCGTCTGTTCGCCAAGGCTAAGCATGCCGAGCGGCGTCCCGGTCAGCGGCTGGCGGGGGCTTTGGAGGAGTTGGGGCCGACCTTCATCAAGTTTGGTCAAGCGCTGTCCACCCGTCCCGATCTGGTCGGCGACGAGATCGCCGCCGACCTGTCTGAATTGCAGGACCGCTTGCCTCCGTTCCCCGCCGCCGAGGCGCGGGCGATCATCGCCGCCGAGTTGGATCGGCCCTTGGATGAGGCGTTCTCCAGCTTCGACGACGTTCCGGTGGCTGCCGCCTCCATCGCGCAGGTGCATTTCGCCGTCACTTCCGAGGGCGAGGAGGTCGCGGTCAAGGTGCTGCGGCCCGGCGTCGAGGACAAGTTCGCCCGCGACATCGCGCTGTTCTATTGGCTGGCCGGCTGGGCCGAACGCCTGTTCCCCCGCTATCGCCGCCTGCGCTTCGTCGATTCGGTGGCCGCCTTCGAGGAAACCGTCTCGCTGGAGATGGATCTGCGCTTCGAAGCCGCCGCCGCCGCCGAGATGAGCGACAATTTCGCCGGGGACGACAGTTTCAGTATTCCCCGCATCGACTGGCAGCGCACGGCGCGGCGGATGATGACCCTGCAACGCATCGACGGCATTCCCATCGACGAGGTCGATGCGCTGACTGCCGCCGGCATCAGCCGCGACGACGTGCTGGAAAAGGCTGCCGACGCCTTTTTCAACATGGTCTTCCGCGACGGCTTCTTTCACGCCGACATGCATCCAGGCAATCTGTTCGTCGGCGCCGATGGCCGTTTGATCGCCGTCGATTTCGGCATCATCGGGCGCGTCGACACGCAGACCCGGCGATTCCTGGGCGAGATGCTGCTGGGTTTCCTCAACGGCGATTTCCGCCGTGTCGCCGAAGTGCATTTCGAAGCTGGTTTCGTGCCCGCCGACCAATCGGTGGACAAGTTCACCCAGGCCTGCCGCTCGATCGCCGAGCCGATCCTGGGCAAGCCGGTGCATGAGATCTCCATCGCCCGTCTGCTTGGTCAGTTGTTTCAGGTGACCGAGACCTTCTCGATGGAGGTTCAGCCGCAACTGCTGCTGCTGCAAAAAAGCATGCTGGTGGCCGAAGGCGTCGGGCGTCGCCTCAATCCTCAGGTCAATATGTGGCAGTTGGCGCGTCCGCTGATCGAACAGTGGATGATCCACAATCTGGGTCCGCAGGCGCGGGTCAAGCAAGCCGTCGGCTCCATGGTCTCGACCCTGGAAGCCTTGCCGCGTCTGGTCGCCGATGCCGAATACACCGTCGCCCAATTGCGCAGCGGCGGGTTGAAGTTGCATCCCGACAGCCTGAAGGCCATCGGCGGCGGCGGACGTAGCGGCGGTCTGTTGACCACCTGGGCGCCGTGGCTGCTGGTCGTGGTGCTGGGCTTCTTGCTGCTGCGGCGTTAACGGATGCGGGGGAAACCCCGCTTCCGGTACTGTACATCTCAAGTGTATTCCATTTGAGTGCGCGTATTCCCCTTGCGCCTTGCGGTGTTGCCGTTTACCGTAACCACAGTTATGTTGCGTAAATGAAAAGGGATTACCCTGTGACGCTTGTTGGAAAGCGACTACTGCTGGTCGTGGCGGGCGGGATCGCGGCTTATAAGAGCCTCGACCTGATCCGCCGCTTACGCGAGCGTGGGGCTTCGGTGCGTTGCGTGCTGACACGCGGCGGGGCGCAGTTCGTCACGCCGCTGGCGTTGTCGGCGTTGTCCGAGGACAAGGTCTATCAAGACCTGTTCTCGCTGACCGACGAAGCCGAGATGGGGCATATCCGCCTGACGCGCGAGGCCGATTTGGTGGTGGTCGCTCCGGCCAGCGCCGATCTTCTGGCCAAGATGGCGGTCGGTCTGGCCGACGATCTTGCCTCGACGTTGTTGCTGGCGTCCGACAAGCCGATCCTGGTGGCTCCCACCATGAACGTTTTCATGTGGACCCATCCGGCCACTCAAGCCAACATCGCCACCCTGACCGCGCGCGGCGTGCTTCAGGTCGGGCCAGCTTCGGGGGATTTGGCCTGTGGCGAAACGGGCGACGGCCGCATGGCCGATGTGCTCGACATCGTCGCCGCCATCGAATCCTTTTTCCGTGTGGTTGGACCTCTGTCGGGACGGCGGGCGCTGGTCACCAGCGGCCCGACGTATGAACCCATCGACCCGGTGCGCTTCATCGCCAACCGCTCGTCGGGCAAGCAGGGGCACGCCATCGCCGCCGCCTTGGCCCGCTTGGGGGCGGAGGTGACCTTGGTCAGCGGCCCGGTGGTGATCCCCGATCCGCCCGGCGTGACCGTGGTCAAGGTCGAAACCGCCGCCGAAATGCTGGAGGCCTGTCGTGCCGCTCTGCCCGCCGATGTGGCGGTCTGCGCCGCCGCCGTCGCCGATTGGCGTGTGGCCGAGCCGGGCGTGGAAAAGACCAAGAAGGTGGCGGGTGCGCCGCCGCCCAGCATCCAACTGATTCCCAATCCCGACATTCTGGCGACCTTGTCCGCCCCCGGCGAGCAGCGCCCGGCTTTGGTGGTGGGCTTCGCCGCCGAGACTGAAAAGCTGATCGACCACGCGACCGCCAAGCTGCGGCGCAAGGGCTGTGATTTGATCGTCGCCAACAATGTCTCGCCGCAGATGGGCACCTTTGGCGGGGATTCGAACACCGTTCATCTGGTCAAGGCCGATGGCGTCGAGAGCTGGCCGCCGCTTGACAAGACCGCCGTGGCCGCGCGTTTGGCCGACCGTATCGCCGACTTGCTGGCCGAAAAGGACCAATGATGGCCGAGATCGCCGTAGAGATTACCCGCCTGCCGCATGGCGCTGATTTGCCCTTGCCGCGCTACGAGACGGCGCATGCCGCCGGACTCGATTTGCTGGCCGCCATCGACGCCGAGGTGACGCTGGCCCCCGGCGCTATCGTCTTGGTGCCGACTGGTATCGCCATCGCCCTGCCCGAAGGCTTCGAGGCGCAGGTGCGCCCGCGTTCGGGGCTGGCGGCTAAGAATGGGGTGACGGTGCTCAACAGCCCCGGCACCATCGACGCCGATTATCGCGGTGAAATCAAAATTATCCTCATCAATCACGGCCCCCAGCCGTTCGTCGTCACTCGCGGCATGCGCATCGCTCAGATGGTTGTCGCACCGGTGGCGCGGGCGGTTTGGACCGAATGCTCCGCGCTGCCCGATAGCAGCCGTGGCGCTGGCGGCTTCGGCTCGACGGGCCTGACCAACCAGGGAAGGTGAAACCATGCTGCGTCCCTCGAAAAAGATGTTGTTCGCCATCGAGGCGGTGCTCGACATCGCCTACCATGCCGGCGGAGAGCCGGTGCAAAGCCGCGAGATCACCCGCCGCCAGGGCATTCCCCGCCGCTATCTGGAACAGACCCTGCAACAACTAGTGCGCTCGGGCATTCTGACCGGAGTGCGCGGTCCGCGCGGCGGCTATCGTCTGGCCCGCGAGCGTCGGCGCATTTCGGTGGGCGAAATCGTCCGCGTGGTCCGCGCGTTGGAAGTCGCGGAAGAGGCTCCGGAGGAGCTTCCGGTGTCCGAGTTGGGAAAAGAGGTCATCCGCCCCATGTGGGGTGAGTTGCAGGACGAGATCATGAAACGCCTGGATGCAATCTCCATCGATGAAATGTGCATGAAGGCATATCAGACGGGTATCGTCAGCGAAGTGACCCAAAAAATGGATTTTACCATTTGAATCTGCGCGGCATCGGAGTAGATACACATAAGGCGTGTGTCCTTGATGCGTTATTTACATTCCAGGCGAGGTAAATCATGACCGTGACCACCACTCCCCCGAAGGCCGGCTTCCGCGGCCAAGTTTATGACAGCATTATCGATACCGTCGGCGGCACGCCTTTGGTGCGGCTGAAGAAGCTGGCCGCCGAGGGTGGCTCCAAGGCCGACATTCTGGGCAAGCTGGAATTCTTCAATCCGCTGGCCTCGGTCAAGGATCGTATCGGTCTGGCGATGGTCGAAGCCGCCGAAGCGTCGGGCAAGCTGAAGCCGGGTGCCGTGCTGATCGAACCGACCTCGGGCAACACCGGCATCGCTCTGGCCTTCGTCGCCGCCGCCAAGGGCTATCGGCTGATCCTGACCATGCCGGAAAGCATGTCGCTGGAGCGCCGCAAGATGCTGGCCTTGCTTGGCGCCGAGTTGGAGTTGACCCCCGCCGCCAAGGGCATGACCGGCGCCGTCCGCCGCGCCGAGGAACTGGCTAAGGAAATCCCCAACGCCATCATTCTGCAGCAGTTCGAGAACCCCGCTAATCCGGCCATTCACCAGAGCAGCACGGCCGAGGAAATTTGGGCCGATACTCAGGGTAAAGTCGACATCGTGGTGTCGGGCGTCGGTACCGGCGGCACCGTGACCGGCATCGGCCGCTCGCTGAAGGCTAAGAACCCCAATGTCAAAATCGTCGCCGTCGAGCCCGAAGATAGCCCGGTACTGTCCGGCGGCGCGCCCGGCCCGCATAAGATCCAGGGCATCGGCGCGGGCTTCGTTCCCCCCGTGCTCGACCGCACGGTGATCGACGAGATCCTGCAAATCAGCAACGAAACCGCCTTCGCCACCGCGCGCAAGGTGGCCCGTCTTGAAGGCGTGCCAGTCGGCATTTCGTCGGGCGCGGCTTTGGCGGCGGCGATCGAACTGGGCTCGCGCCCGGAAAACGAGGGCAAGGTGATCGTCGTCATCATCCCGTCCTTCGCCGAACGCTATCTTTCGACTGCACTGTTCGACGGGATCGCGTAAAACCGGGGCATGGATTTCACCGAAGACCAAATCCGGCGCTATGCCCGCCACATCATCTTGCCCGAAGTCGGCGGGTTAGGTCAGACCTGCCTGCTGGGGGCCAAGGTGCTGGTGGTGGGGGCCGGCGGTCTTGGGTCGCCTCTGATTCTCTACCTCGCCGCTGCGGGGGTGGGGTGCATCGGGGTCGTCGATGACGACACCGTGGACCTCACCAACCTGCAACGCCAAGTCATCCACACCACCGGGCGAATCGGTCTGACCAAGGCCGACAGCGCGGTGGCGGCGGTGGCGGCGATCAATCCCGATGTCCGCGTGGTGCCGCATCGCTTGCGCCTCGATGCAGCCAACGCACTGGAGATCATCGGCGGTTACGACATCGTCGCCGATGGCTCCGACAACTTCCCCACCCGCTTCCTGATCAACGACGCCTGCCGCTTGGCCGGGAAGACCCTGGTGTCGGCAGCGGTGCTGCGCTTCGACGGCCAGTTGGCGACCTTCAAGGCGTCAGGGCCATGCTATCGCTGCCTCTATCACGACCTGCCGCCCGATGACCTCATCCCCTCCTGCGCTCAGGCGGGTGTGTTGGGGGCGATGGCCGGGGTGATGGGCAGTTTGCAGGCGACCGAGGTGCTGAAGGAAATCCTCGGTATCGGCGATAGTCTGTCGGGCTCATTGCTGATTGTCGATTCGCTGTCGACCACCTTCCGCAAGGTGCGCTTGAAGCCGGATCCGGCCTGTCCACTGTGCGGCGCGCAGCCAAGCATCCATGATCTGTCGCGGCATGGGAGCATGGGCCATGTCTGCGGATAAGGATCGCCCCGACCGGCTATCGGTGGTGGTGTTCTCCGGGGCTTTCGACAAAGTCCATTACGCGTTGGCCATGGCGGCGGCGGCGGTCGCCTCGAATACCCCGGCAACGCTGTTCTTCACCATGGGGGCCGCCCGCGCCTTGCTGGCCGAGGACGCTGCCGGCCCCGGCTGGCGTGTTTTGCACCCGACCGAGGATGGCGCGGCTCCACTGGCCGCCGACGCCGCCCTGACCGCCAAGGGGTTGGGCGGCTTCGAAGAATTGTTGTCCGCCTGCGTAGCCTTGGGGGCCACGGTGATGGTCTGCGAAATGGGCCTGCGCGCCCTGGGGCTGGACTTGGCCCAACTGCGCGCCGACGTGCCGGTGACGCCGGGCGGGCTGGTCAGTTTCCTCGCCGACGCCTCATGCCATGGGGCGATGGTGTTCGTTTAGTCGAGGTAAAAATAGACACGCCGCTCCTGATATTGTCATGGCCGGACTTGTTCCGGCCATCCACGCCGACGAGGCGGTAAGTCATTGGTAACACTGATTTAGGCCGCCGCCGCGTGGGTGCCCGCGACAAGCGCGGGCACGACGAGAGAGAGGAGGCTGACTAAACCACGACTCCCTTTAGCCGCGTCGTCACCGGACCTTCACGGCCCACGCCGATGGGCTTGCCATCGACCGCGATCAACGCCCGAATCCCGCTGGAATTGGTCAGGAACGCTTCCGTGGCCGAGGCCAGGTCGGCGGGGTTGAGTTGTGCCGTGGCGGCGCCCAGGCGGTCGATGACTTCGGCGCGCATGACGCCGGGCAAAGCGCCTTCGGCGACCGGCGGGGTCAGGACGTCGCCGTCGATGACCAGGAATAGATTGGCGATGGTTGATTCCACCAGCCGTCCCTGACTGTTGAGCAACAGGGCGTCGTCGGCCTGCTTGGCTGCCGCTTCGCGCCGGGCCAACACGTTGTCGAGATAGTTCAAAGTCTTGAAGCGCGAGGTCGGCGAGAACTCGTTACGCCGCGTCACCGTGGCGATGATCACGCGGGCCGGCGGCGGTTCGGCGGCGGCGGCGGCGGCGGTGATCAGCAAAGTCGATTTCACCGGATCGGGCGGCAGCAGGCCGCGCGGTCCGACGCCTCGGGTCAGGGTCAGGCGCAGCATGCCGTCGGCCAGATCATTGGCGGCCAGGGTGGCGGCCAGCGCCGCCGTCAGGTCTTTGTCCGAGCACGGGATGGGAATGCCCAGTGCGCCCGATCCGGCATGCAGCCGGGCCAGATGCGCCGACAGCCGCAAAGCCTTGCCGTTGCGCGCGCGCATGGTCTCGAACAACCCGTCGGCCAGCGTGAACCCGCGATCGGCGGGATCGATCCGCGCCTCGGCGGCGTCGATAATGTTTCCGTCCAACCAGACCTTCATCGTTCGTCCTCCAGGCTGGCCAACATGGCGCGCGCTTTGACCAGGGTCTCATCGTACTCCGCCTGCGGCTCGGAGTCGGCCACAATGCCGCCGCCGGCCTGGGCGGTGACCTTGCGGCCAGAGAGTGTCATGGTACGGATGGTGATGCTGGAGTCCATCGCGCCGTCATATCCTATCCAGCCTATAGCCCCGCAATAGGGTCCACGGCGGACGGATTCAAGCTCGGCGATGATCTCCATGGCGCGGACTTTCGGCGCGCCGGTGATCGAGCCGCCGGGAAACGCCGCGCGCAGCAGATCAAGCGGGCCGCGACCGTCCGCCAGCACGCCCTCTACCGATGATACCAGATGGTGTACGGCGGCAAACCGTTCCAGGGAGCACAATTCGGGCACCCGCACACTGCCCAAACGGCAGACCTTCGACAGATCATTGCGCATCAAATCGACGATCATCAGATTTTCCGCCCGATCCTTCGGCGAGGCCAGCAATTCGGCGGCAAGGCGGCGATCCTCGGCGGGGGTGGCTCCGCGCGGTCTTGTCCCTTTGATCGGGCGGGTTTCCACTTTTCCGTCGGGGAACAATCGAAGGAACCGCTCGGGCGACATCGACAGCAAGGCGGCGGCATCGTGCTTGAGGAAGGCGGCGAAGGGGGCGGGCGCCAGCGAGCGCAGCCGCCGGTACAGCATGAATGGGCACAGCCCCTCGGGCATCTCAGCGGTGAAGCGCTGCGACAAGTTGGCCTGGAAGATGTCTCCGGCATAAATGGCGTCGATGACCCGCTGGATGCGAGCGCGATAGGCGTCGGCGGTAAGGTCGGCGGTGAAGTGGGCTTGCCGGCTCCAATCAAGCGCGGCCAGCGGCGGGGCGGCGGTGATGGTGGCGGCCAGTTCGGCGGCCAAGGCGGGCGCGCCGATGACCCAGGCGCGTTTCTGCTGGTGGTCCCAGGCGGCGACCGCGTCGAACAGCCCGACGGCCATCGCCGGCAGCCCCAAATCGTCGGGCTGGTGGCGCGGCAGGCGCTCGACCTGATGGGCCAGATCATAGGCGAAGAAGCCGGCGGCTCCGCCTTGGAATGGCGGCAGGCCGGGCAGAGCGGGGCGGCGCGGTCCCAAAGCGTCGGCGATCCGGGCGAAGGGGTCGGCGGCATCGAACGGGCCGGCGGTCAGGACTTGGCGCGGGCGGACGCAAAGGAAGCTGTAGCGGCCTCGCTCTGGCGCGGCGCTGTCGAACAGCACGGCGAAGGGGTCGTCGAGGAAGGGGACCAGCGCCTTGAGCGGGTCGTCATAGGGCAGGGAGAGAACGGCGGGATCATCCCGCATGGCAAACCGCCGAAAGCAGCTTGGCCGCTCCGAAGAGCGGCCAAGCGGTAAACCTCAAACCTTAGAGCATGCTGGCCAGGACGCGGTCGGGCGGACTGTGGCCGTCCACATGCGTCTTGATGTTGATCAGCACTTTCTCGCCCATGTCCAGGCGGCCCTCGATGGTGGCCGAGCCCAGATGCGGCAGCAGCACGACGTTGTTCAACTCCAAAAGCTTGGGGTTGATGGCGGGCTCGTGCTCGAAGACGTCCAGGCCGGCACCGGCCAGTTCGTTCTTTTGCAGCATGCGGGTCAGGGCGTTCTCGTCGATGACTTCACCGCGCGCGGTGTTCACGATGTAGCTGTGCGGCTGCATCAGCTTCAGGCGTCGCGCCGACAGCAGGTGATAGGTCGCGGGCGTGTGCGGACAATGCACCGAGATGACGTCCATGCGGGCCATCATCTGGTCAAGGCTCTCCCAATAGGTCGCCTCCAACTCGGTTTCGATGTCCGGATGCACGCGCTTACGGTTGTGATAATGGATCGACAGGCCGAAGCCCTTGGCCCGGCGGGCGACCGCCTGACCGATGCGGCCCATGCCGATGATGCCCAGGCGCTTGCCCCAAATGCGGTGGCCCATCATGAAGGTCGGGCCCCAGCCGTTCCAGTTGCCCGAGCGCAGCAGACGCTCGCCTTCGGACAGGCGGCGCGGCACGGCCAGGATCAAGGCCATCGCCATGTCGGCGGTGTCCTCGGTCAGCACGTCGGGAGTGTTGGTGACCGTGATGCCGCGCTGGCGCGACGTGGCCAAATCGATATGATCGACGCCGGCGCCGAAATTGGCGATCAGACGCAGGGCGGGACCAGCCTGCGAGAGGATGCCAGCATCAATGCGGTCGGTGACAGTGGGGACGAGGACATCGGCGATCTTGGCAGCTTCAATCAGCTCGGCCTTGGTCATGGGCTTGTCGTCGACGTTCAGTCGAGCGTCGAACAGCTCCATCATCCGGGTTTCGATGGCGTCGGGAAGCTTCCTCGTGACGACGACCACCGGCTTCTTATGTGCCATTGGGTCTCTCCGTTTCCTGGACATTTTTGGTTGATCAAGGCTGTATCAAGACGCAGGGCACTTGTCCAGTGGATGTATCGGCTGGCACCCGCCTTGACCCGCCGCTTACACCCTGGCAGATATTGCTCAATCGAAATGACGAGGCACGATATTCCAGCCATGGCCCGACTAATCTGGTGCCTTTGCCTAGTATGCACTGTGGTGCTGACGGCTGCCCCGAGCTCCTGGGCGGCCGAAAGTACCGGTTTGCCTCTGCCCCGTTTTGTTTCACTGCGCTCGGACGAAGTGAATTTGCGCACCGGTCCCGGTGTGCGCTATCCGATCGACTGGATCTACACGCGCCGCGATCTCCCGGTCGAGATCATCGCTGAATTCGAAACCTACCGGAAGATACGCGACTGGCAGGGCACCGAAGGATGGGTGCATATGAGCTTGTTGTCGGCACGGCGCATGGCCGTGGTGGTCGGCAGCCAGCATCGTCTGCGCGCAGATCCCGACGAAAAGGCGCCCAATGTCGCGTTGGTCGATCCCAATGTGGTCGGGCATCTGCTGAATTGCCCGCACGCCAAAGACTATTGCCGGGTTGAGATCGACAATTTGCAGGGCTGGCTGAAGCGCGACGAGTTCTGGGGCGTCTATCAGGGCGAATCGATCGAATAGGCGGATTGGCCTAGTGGTTGCCGGGGGATCGCTCTTGCGGCAGTTGGGCTTTTTCCTCGCCGACGGCGCGGTGCAGTTCCTCGGCCATCTTCAGATGTTCCAGCAAGAGCGGCGCGGTGACGGTCGCCAAGGTCTTGATCGGCGGCACTCCGCCATGCGCCGCCTCGGTCTCGAAATCGCGCAGGGTCTTTTGATGATCCTGCACCATCTGCGCCGCATAGGCGCGGTCGAACTCGGCCCCCGACAGGGCGGCCAGCCGCGTGACGGCGGCGGCATCGGCGCCAAGCGGCTGCTTGGGCAGGCGCAGATGCTGGTGTGTCGCCAAACTGGCAAGCTGCTGATCGACCTTGCCGTGGTCGTCGATCATCCGTTGGGCGAAGTGGTGGACATCGTCACGCTTGGATTTCGAAAGCGCCAGTCGTCCCATCTCGATTTCGGCATGGCCGCTACTGGCGGCGCGGGCGGCGAACTGTAAGTCGGGGTTGGTGGTGTTGGACAGTTGCGCCTGGGCGGGGACGGCAACCCACAAGATGAGGGCGGCAACGAGGGCGGCGGCGACTTTCATGACGGTTCTCCGGTTGCGTCTGCCGGAGCAACAGAGGGCAGCGGGGTTTGTTCCCCGCCGACACGGTCACGGGACGACAAAGCGGTGAGGTGGGATGGACGAGGTGCAGACAACTTGGGCGATCGCGGGGAGCGCGGCGCTGTTCGGCTTATGTCTGTGGCGCGAGCGTCAGCCGCACGTCATCGGCAAGCCGCGCCTGTTCCCCTATATTCCGGTGATGCTGGTGCTGGTGATCGTGCTGTTCGGCCTGCTGGCGCATGCGGTCACTCTGCTGACCGGCAAGCCGTTGACGCCGCGCGGCTTGGGCGGCTGAGCCGCCGTCCATCAGTCGTTGACGGCGCGCAGAACCGGGCGTTCCTCGCCATCGTCGATGGCGGCCAAGGTCCGCAGATAATCTTCCCAGTTGTCCATGAACTCGGTCAGGGCCAAGTGCAGGCAGTCATCGACGCTACGCCCCAACTGAGCGGCCAAAGCGTCCAGGCGCTCTTGCGCTTCCGGGGTCAGGGTCAGGACCAGATCGCTCATCGCCGCCACACCTTGAAAAACAGAAAAAACTCACCGGCCCCATCATGGGGCATGGTCGTCGCATTCTAGCCGCAAATAGACGGTATGGCTATGGTGTCAGACAGCCCCCACTTCATGCTATAAGCCCCTCCATGTCTCCGCAGCACACCGGCCCCACCGATCAGGACCTCAGGGTTGCTCCCGAGGACCGTCCGATGCACCTCTCTTATTCGGGTCGCGGGCGGCCCGTCCGGCGTTTGGCCGCGCCCAAACCAAAGGCGCCGCCGAAGCCGGCCAAGCCGCCGCGCGCGCCCCGTCAAGCCAAGCCTCCGGCCCCGCCGAAGCCGCCCAAACCGCCGAAGGCGCCGCGTAAATCGGGAGGGGGCGGCGGGCGGCGGATATGGTTGCGCCGCATCATCGAATGGACCCTGACCTTGGGCATTTGGGCGGTCATCGCAGTGGCCGTGCTGGTCGCTTATTACGCCCATGACCTGCCGGAACTGGACAGCCTGACCTCGACCTCGCGGCGGCCCAGCGTCACCTTGCTGTCGGCGGATGGCCAGACCATCGCCGCCTATGGTGACGTCTATGGCGAGCCGCTGACCCTGGCCGACATTCCGGCCAGCCTGCCGCAGGCGGTGATGGCGACCGAGGATCGCCATTTCTACACCCATTTCGGTCTGGATCTGGTCGGTCTGGCGCGCGCCATGCTGGTCAATCTGCGCGCCGGCCATGTGGTCCAAGGCGGCTCGACGATCACTCAGCAATTGGCCAAGAATCTGTTCCTGACGCCCGAGCGCAACCTCAAGCGCAAGGTGCAGGAACTGCTGATGGCGCTGTGGCTGGAGCGCAAGTTCAGCAAGGACCAGATCATCACCCTCTATCTGAACCGGGTGTATCTGGGGTCGGGCACCTGGGGCGTCGATGCGGCGTCACATCGCTATTTCGACACCTCGGCGCGCAATCTGAACCTCTATCAGTCGGCGTTGCTGGCTGGCCTGCTCAAGGCTCCGTCACGCTACAATCCGCAGAACGACCGCGAGCAAAGCTATAAGCGCACCTCGCAGGTGCTGGCCAACATGGTGGCCTTCGGCACCATCACCCAGGAGCAGGCAACGGAGGCGTTGCGCACCGGCCCCGGCACGGTTAAGCAGATCTCGCATATCGGGCGCTATTTCGCCGATTACATCCACGATCAGGTCGATCAATATGCCGGCGGCGATCGCGACATCGTGGTGCAGACGACCCTGGATCTCGGCCTGCAACGCAAGGTCGAGGCCGATCTTGAAGATATGCTGGCCAAGACCGGCGGCAAGGCCGGCGTCACTCAGGGCGCGGTGGTGGTGATGAGCCCCGATGGCGCCATCCGCGCCATGGCCGGCGGCCGCGATTACGCCACCAGCCAGTTCAACCGCGCCACCCAGGGGCTGCGCCAGCCGGGCTCGTCGTTCAAGGCGTTCCTCTATCTGGCGGCGATCGAGGCCGGGTGGTCGCCCGATTCCACCATCGAGGATTCGGCGATCCGCACCGGCAAGTACCAGCCGGAGAACTACACCAACAAATACGAAGGCCCGATCACACTGCGCCATGCCTTGGCCAAGTCGAGCAACGTCGCTGCCGTCCGTTTGATCGAGGCCATCGGGCCGAGGCGGGTGGTGGCGGTGGCCAAGCGCCTGGGTATTACCTCGCCGTTGCGCCCCGACGCCTCCTTGGCGCTGGGCACCAGCGAGGTCAGTCTGTTGGAAATGACTTCGGGCTATGCCACCTTCGCCAATGACGGCAATGGCGTGTGGTCCTATGGCATTGCGCGGGTGACCGATCCTCAGGGCGAGGTGGTGTTTGAACGCCAGGGCACCACCAGCAGCGTGGTGGTCGAACGCCCTGCCTTGCGCGCCATGAACGACATGCTGACGGCAGTGGTCGAGGAAGGATCGGGCAAGGCCGCCCGCATCGACCGGCCCTCGGCCGGCAAGACCGGCACCACCCAGGATTACCGCGACGCCTGGTTCGTCGGCTTCACCGCCGATTACGTCGCCGGCATTTGGTTCGGCAATGACGATGGCACGCCGATGCACAAGATCACCGGCGGCAGCATGCCGACCCAACTGTGGCACACCATCATGCTGGCGGCGCATAAGGGCTTGCCGGTACGGCCGTTGCCGGGGCTTGGCCCCGAACCGGATTTGTCGGCGCCGTCGGCGGTTTCGACCCAGGATCAGGGAAGTGGCCGCTCGCCGATCCATCCGGCCGAGGATCAGGACAGCGTGTGGAACGGTCTGGTCAAGATGCTCGGCGGCTGATCAGCAGCAGATGGGCCAGCGCCGCCGCTACCAGCGAGGCAAGGACCAGACCGGTCATGGGCAGGGTGGTGCCGTTGTACAAGCGGCCCACCATCCAGCCGACGCCCGAGGCCAGCGCCATCTGGATGAAGCCGAGCAGGGCCGAGGCGCTGCCGGCGATGCGGGCATATGGCGTGATGGCCAGCGCCGTGCAGTTGGGCATGCCCATGCCGGCGCTCATATAGACGACGCTGGTCGGCAGGATGATTGCCGCCACGCTTTCGACATGC
>Ga0116225_1000997_pt1 | contig 21040 bp, 17 predicted proteins | sample Sb_taG_8_FD_88968 | JGI IMG/M metagenome (GOLD analysis project Ga0116225, IMG submission 88968) | Peat soil microbial communities from Weissenstadt, Germany - Sb_50d_c_BC metaG | ecosystem: Environmental > Terrestrial > Soil > Wetlands > Peat | place: Germany: Weissenstadt | collected 2010-09-21 | reverse complement strand
CGGTGCGGCTCGCTTGCGGCAGACGCCGATCAGTTTGGCCATCGCCATCGGCGGCGTATTGTTGCTGGGCTCCGGTCTGGCCCTGGCCTTTGCCGCCTTCAGCCTGTCGGCGGTCGGGCAGGTGGCGGTCGGGGTGTTGATGATCCTCGGCTCCCCCCGCCTGCGTCAGATGCGCTGGAGCGCCAAGCGCTAAAGCGGCTCCGCCCGCTCGGCGGGCAGGTGGATGATGAAGGTGGTGCCTTCACCCAGCGCCGAGAACAGCTCGATGCGTCCGCCGTGCAGCTCGACGAAGCTGCGCACCAGCGACAGGCCCAATCCGGCACCGCTGGGGCTGCCCGCCCCGCTGGGGCTTGCTTCGCCGCGATTGCTGCGGACGAAGCTGCCGAACACGCGGTCCTGCTCCTCGGCGGGAATGCCGCGCCCGGTGTCGGCGACGGTGAACAGGATTTCCTCGCCGTCGCGCATCGCCGCCAAGGTGATCTGGCCGTTGACCGGAGTGAACTTGACGGCGTTGGACAGCAGGTTGAACAGCACCTGACGCACCCGGCGGTCATCGGCGACCATCCAGCCGATGTCGAGCGGACAATCGAAATTCAGCACCAACTGCTTCTCGCGCAGCCGCTCGCGGGTCAACTGCAACACCCCGGTCAGCATCGCATGCACATCGACGGCGTTGAGGTTGAGGCGCATCTGTCCGGCCTCGATGGTGGCAAGGTCGAGGATGTCGCTGATGACATGCAGCAGATAGTCGCCGGCCTCGTGGATGCCGCGTGCATAGTCGTGCTGGCGGGGGTTGAGTTTGCCGAAATACTCGTGCGTGAGCATCTCGGCGAAGCCCAGGATGGTGGTTAGCGGCGTGCGCACTTCGGCGCTGACATTGGCGATGAACTCGCTTTTCAGGCGGTCGGCGGCGGCCAGGGCGTCGTTGCGTTCGCGCAAGGCCCGTTCCACCCGCGCCGAATCGCTGACATCGAGCCAGGTCGTCAGCACCGCGCCATCGGGCAGCGGCACCGAAGCGTAATCGAGGATCGAGCCGTCCGAACGTTCGATGCGGCCATGCCGGGGCACGCGCTCGCTAAACAGCGCTAGCATGCCGTCGCGCACCGCCGTCCAATCGGCGGCGGTGGTGAAGAAGTCGTGGTGACGCTCGACCAGTTCGGCGATATGCGGCTCGCCGGCCAGTTCCTCGGCGGTGAGCCGCCACACCCGGCCATAGGCGGGGTTGGACAGCCGCAGCCGGCCATCCGAGGAGAACACCGCGACGCCTTCGTGCAGATTGTCCAAGGTTTCGCGATGGACGGCCAGCGAGGTGTTGTGCGAGCGCTCCAGGGCCAGGGCGTCGGTGACGTCCTCATAGGTGAACAGCAGGCCGCCGAAGGGATGCGCCGAGACCACGCGGCGCAGGGTGCGCTCGTCGGGCAGGTGCAAAAGGTCTTCGCGCGCTTCCAGCAGCGAGGTGAATCGGCGCAGTTCCTCTTCCTTATAGGCGCGGTAATCGGCCACTTCGGGCAGGCGGCGATGGTCGCGCAACACGTCGAGCACGGCGCCGTAATTGGGCTGGGTCGACAGCCAATCGGCTTCCAGCCGCCACAACAGGCTGAACGCGGTGTTGAAGAAGGTCAGCCGGGTATCGGTGGAGAAGATGGCGATGGCGGTGCCCAGGTTCTCCAACACCTCGGCATGGGCGGCGACGTGGCGTTCGACCTGGCTTTGCAGCTCTTCCTGGCGGGTGTGGTCGATGGCCATGCCGACGGTCAGCAAGCCGTCGGCATCGCCGCTGGGCAGAGGGGCTTCGGTGATCTCGACCAGACGGCGGGCGCCGGCCATCACCAGATGGAAGCTTTCGCTACGCGGCAGGCCAGAGGCGCGGGCGCGGGCGGCCAAAGCGCGGGCCTCGCGCAGCACGGCGGCGGGGACCAGTTCGGCTCCGGCCTCGACGGCGTCGGCGGGCGAGGGGGCATCGACGGCGCGGGCATAGGCCTGGTTGCACGACACCAGGGCCAAATCGCCGTCTCGCAGCCACACCGGCAGCGGCAGCGCATTGAGCAAAGCCGTCAGGCGGTCGCGTTCGGCCGACAGGTCTCGGGTTTCCACCGAGAGCCGGTCCACCGCCGTCGCTCCTTCGGTGACGTCGCGCATCCACAGCACGGCGGCCAGCGGGCGGCCCTCGTCGTCGGCGGCGTGGCTGCCGACCACCAGCACGCGGCGATGGCCGTCGCGTAAGGACAGCTCCAACTCGAAGCCGGCGCCGTTCTGATTGAGCTGGGTGACCGCCGCTTCCAGCGCCTCGGCGGCATCGCTGGCGAAGCTGGCGCGGACATCGGCATAGCTGGCCGTGGTGCCGCTATACAACCCCAGCAGCACTGCCAGCCGGCGCGAGCAATGTTCGGAGATGACGCCGCCGTCAGCCGACAGGTTCCAGCGATAGAAACCATCGGGGGCGGCGGCGAGGATTTCCCCCAGCCGCGCCCGTTCGGTGTCCAGGCGCAAAACCTCCTCCACCGCTTGGCGCAGCTGACGGCGTAGCCACAGCACGATGGGCAGGAAGATCAGGCCGACCAGAACCACCGCGCCGATCGCCAGAGCGGTTGGATCCTCGGCCCGCTCGGCTACGCTTTGGGCCAGAGCGGCCTGTGCCGGCAGCAAAGCGAGGACGCCCGCATAGGAAAGCGCCTGCCGCCATGGGGCGGTCAATCTCGGTTGGGGTGGTTTATGGCGATGGTCCGTCATCCGGAGGTCCGGTCTCCTGAGGCTGGCTCAGCCTGCCCGTGCGGCGCGCAAAACACAAGCGCCCCGGCCGTTGCCGGCCGGGGCGCCCGAACTCGCGCGAAGGCGATGTGCTTAGTAGCGGTAGGTGTCCGGCTTGTACGGACCTTCCTGCGGCACCGAGATGTAGTCGGCCTGGGCCTTGGTCAAGGTGCTCAGCTTGACGCCGATCTTTTCCAAGTGCAGGCGGGCGACCTTCTCGTCCAGCGACTTCGGCAGGACGTAGACCTTACGCTCGTAGTTCTCGGCGTGGTTCCACAGCTCGATCTGCGCCAGCACCTGATTGGTGAAGCTGGCCGACATGACGAAGCTGGGGTGGCCGGTGGCGCAGCCCAAATTGACCAGACGGCCTTCGGCCAGAATGATCAGACGCTTGCCGTCGGGGAACTCGACCTCGTCGACCTGCGGCTTGACGTTGTGCCACTTGTAGTTCCGCAAGCTGGCAATCTGGATTTCGCTGTCGAAGTGACCGATGTTGCAGACGATCGCCCGATCCTTCATCGCCCGCATGTGGTCGATGGTGATGATGTCGACATTGCCGGTGCAGGTCACGAAGATGTCGCCCTGAGGAGCGGCGTCTTCCATGGTGGTGACCTGATAGCCTTCCATCGCCGCCTGCAACGCGCAGATCGGATCGATTTCGGTGATCAGGACGCGGGCGCCCTGGGTGCGCAGGCTGGCGGCCGAGCCCTTGCCCACATCGCCGAAGCCGGCGACCACGGCGACCTTGCCGGCGATCATGACATCGGTGGCGCGCTTGATGCCGTCGACCAGCGACTCGCGGCAGCCATACAGGTTGTCGAACTTCGACTTGGTGACCGAATCGTTGACGTTGATCGCGGGGACCAGCAGGGTGCCGGCCTTGGCCATCTCATAGAGACGATGCACGCCGGTGGTGGTCTCCTCGGAGATGCCGCGAATGTCCTTCAGCATCTCGGGATACTTTTCGTGCACGACCTGGGTGACGTCGCCGCCATCGTCCAGGATCATGTTCGGAGTCCAGCCATCGGGACCGCGCAGGGTCTGCTCGATGCACCACCAGAACTCTTCCTCGGTCTCGCCCTTCCAGGCGAAGACGGGGATGCCGGCGGCGGCGATGGCGGCGGCGGCCTGGTCCTGGGTCGAGAAAATGTTGCACGACGACCAGCGGATGGACGCGCCCAGGTCAACCAGGGTCTCGATCAGCACGGCGGTCTGAATGGTCATGTGCAAGGAGCCGACGATACGGGCGCCCTTGAGCGGCTTGGACTCGCCGAATTCGGCGCGCAGAGCCATCAGGCCCGGCATCTCGGTCTCGGCAATGCGAATTTCTTTGCGGCCCCAATCGGCCAGCGAGAGGTCGGCAACTTTGAAATCGGTAAACGTCATGAAGAGGCTCCTGGGTGGACCGTTTGACGGCGTATATCAGTGAGAGCGCGCCGGAGCAACTATCCGTTGGCTGGCTTAGCCGCTGCTGCTGTTGAAATCATCAAGTAACTGCCCGATTTTCGTCGAATCCGATTGATCCATAATGACGCGGGCACGACGCGTCGCGGCGACCAAATCCAGATTGCGGATGCGTTGCTTGACGCGCGGAATATTGGTCGCCGACATCGACAAATCACGGATGCCCAATCCCAGCAACAGCGCCGTATAGCGCGGGTCTCCGGCGATTTCGCCGCAGACGCTGACAGAGATGCGCGCCCGAAGAGCGGCTTCGGCGGCGAACTGAATCAGCCGCAGCACCGCCGGATGTAGCGGATTGTACAGATGCGCCACCGATTCGTCGGCGCGATCGATGGCCAAAGTATACTGCGTCAGGTCGTTGGTGCCGATGGCGAAGAAGTCGGAATGCCAAGCCAGGGCGTCGGCGGCCAAAGCAGCGCCGGGGACTTCGATCATGGTGCCGACGGGGGGCAGCGGGTTGGCGAAGGCGACATGGCGGCGCTTGAGCCTTCGTACCACCACATCCAGGGCGGCGCGCACCGCCAGCAATTCATCGACGGCGCAGACCATCGGCAGCAGGATCCGCACCGGGCCATGCGCCCCGGCGCGCAGGATGGCGGCCAGTTGGGCTTCCAGGATTTCCGGGCGCTTCAGGCTCAGGCGGATGGCGGGCAGGCCCAAGGCCGGATTGGTGCCGCCGAAATTGCCCAGCGCCGGAGCATGCTTGTCGCCGCCGGCATCCAGGGTGCGGATGGTCAGCACGCGGCCATCGAGCTTCAGCACCAGATCGCGCAGCACCTCGTATTGCTGTTCCTCGGTCGGCAAATCGGGGCGGTTCATATAGAGGAACTCGCTGCGCAGCAGGCCGACCCCCGAACAGCCCGAAGCCAGCACTCCGTCGATCTCGGCGGGCAGCTCCAGATTGGCCTGCAAGGTGATTTCCGCACCGTCGAGGGTGACCGCAGGCACCTTGCGCAGGCGATGCAATTCGCGGCGCAGGCGCAGGAATTCTGCCCGCTTCTTGCGGTAGAAGCACAACGTGTCTTCCGACGGGTTAAGAATCACCCGGCCTTCACTGCCGTCGATGATCACCGGCACGCCTGGCTGGATGCCGCCGATCACCCCGGTCATGCCGACCACCGCCGGCAATCCCAACGATCGCGCCATGATGGCGGTATGACTGGCGGCGCCGCCCAGCACGGTGGCCATGCCGGCGACGGTGTGGGGGTCGAGAAGAGCGGTGTCGGCGGGCGATAGCTCCTCGGCCAGGATCACCGCGTCTTTGGGCAGCAGCGAGAACGGCTTGTACGGCGTCTTGGTGAGGTTGCGCACCAAGCGGCGGCCGACTTCGCGGATGTCCTCGATGCGGGCGGCCAGATAGGCGTCGTCCATGGCGGCGAAGCCGCGCACGATGTCGCCGATCTCGCGCTGGACGGCGGCTTCGGCGTTGATGCGCTCCTCGGCGACGCGGCGGTCGACGCCGCGCACCAGCCGCGAGCCCTTGAGCATCTGCTGATAGGCGGCCAGCAAATAGCCCAATTCCTCGCCGGCCGAGCCTTGCAAGCCGCGCGCCTTGCTTTGCAGCTTGCTGATTTGGCGGCTGGCGGCGGACACGGCGTCGGTGAAACGCGCCCGCTCGGAATCGACCTTGTCTTTGGCGATCTTGTATTCCGGGACGGCGACGTTGCCGGCATCATGCGGATGCGCCACACCGATGGCGATCCCCGGAGACACCCCCTGACCGATGAAAATCTGCTCATCGGCGACGGGAGGCACATCCAGGGTGCGGTCGTCCGGCTCGCTGCTCATTGATGATGTCAGTCTTCGTCGAATTTGCTGTCGACCAGATCGACCAAGGCCTGTACCGCCTGGGCGGCGTCTTCGCCTGACCCCTTCATCTCGATGGTACAGCCGGGGCCGGCGGCCAGCATCATCAGGCCCATGATCGATAGGCCGGACACCTCCATGCCGCGCTTGGATACCACCACCTGCGCCTTGAACTGGCTGGCCAGTTTGACGAATTTAGCGGCGGCGCGGGCGTGCAGGCCCCGGCGGTTGGCGATGGTGGCGGTGCGCAGGATGATGTCGCCCGTGGCCGGGCTGTCATTGGCGGGCTGGGGCTCTGCTGCGGGGGGCATATCCGTCATTCTTAGTTGTTGTCCTGGGTCAACAGGCGCGAGGCGACGTTGATGTACTTGCGCCCCGCTTCCTGGGCGCTGGAAACGGCGTCGTTGAGGTTTTCGTGGTGACGCACGCTGGCCAGCTTGATCAGCATGGGCAGGTTGACGCCGGCGATGACCTCGACCTTGGCCTTGTCCATGATGGAAATGGCCAGATTCGACGGCGTGCCGCCGAACATGTCGGTCAACACCACCACGCCGGACCCATCATCGACCTTGGCGGTCGATTGCAGGATGTCCATGCGTCGCTGCTCCATGTCGTCTTCGGGGCCAATACACACGGTGGCCACGTTCGGCTGCGGGCCGACCACGTGCTCTAGGGCGGCTACCAGCTCATCGGCGAGGCGGCCGTGGGTAACAAGGACCATTCCAATCATTGATTGACCTTCACGTTATTTCCCCCTCCTCCAGCTCGCGATGCCGGAGGTCCACACGCTGACCATTCTCGCGCAGCCAGAGTGCCAGTTTTTCTGCAATCACTACAGAGCGGTGACGCCCCCCCGTGCAGCCGACGGCGATGGTCAGGTAACTTTTGCCTTCTGCGGCGAAGCGCGGCAGCAGCGGACCCAGCAGGGCCGTCACCGCCGTGAAGAATTGGGCGAAGTCGGGATCGTTCTCGACATGGGCGGCAACCTTGGGGTCGCGCCCGGTCAAAGGCTTCAGATCGGCGACGTAATGGGGATTGGACAGGAACCGCGCGTCGAATACCAGATCCGCCTCGCGCGGCAGTCCGCGGCGATAGGAAAACGAGGTGACGAACACCACCAGCCCCGGCTTGCATTCCAGGCTGAAATATCCGGCCAGCACCCGCTTCAGCTCGGCCGGCGGCAGCGAGGTGGTGTCGATGACCACGTCCGAGCGGCCCAGCAGCGGCGAGACCAACTCGCGCTCGTGGCGGATGCCGTCGATCAGCGGCCGATCGACGGCCAGCGGATGGCGGCGGCGGGTTTCGGTGTAGCGGCGGCGTAGCACCTCGTCGTCGCAATCGACGAACACCAGATGCATGTCCAGCTTGCCGGTCGCCATCAGCCGGTCCATCTCGGCCAGCATCGAGACGACGCCAAAGTCGCGGGTGCGGATGTCGATGCCGATAGCCAGCGGGCGTTGCAACTCGCCGGGGCGGACCAGAGACCCCAGCAGCGATAGCGGCAGGTTGTCGACGGCCTCGTAACCCAGGTCTTCCAGGGATTTCAGCGCCAGGGTTTTGCCGGCGCCCGACATTCCGGTCACCACCACCACACGGGCAGCGGCGGTGCTAGAAAGAGAATCGCCCATCGGTCCGGCGGGGGCCGGTCCTGCGGCGTTCTCGCCGCCCTGGGGCGCAGGCGCGTCGGTGGGCGCATCGGTCATCATTGCACCGACATTATAGTCCCCGTTGCGGCTTGCACCGCAAGGCGAACCTTGGCTGTTGCCGACACTTCCCAGGGGTTCAAGGCCAGAAGGGGCAGGATGGCGCCGAAAATCTCAACCGTTTGGGGATCGGGCAGGCGTTCGATGCAGTCGGGGGCAACCAGATCGACCACCAAGCCCAGCCCGGCGGCCGCGTGGTCGAGGCGAAATATCCCCACCCCGCGCACTTCCAGCAGTCCGGCGATGGACAATGGCGGACGACACCTCAAGCCCTGACCCTCCCGCGTGATCTCCACTTGATCGTCAGCTACCAGCCGTGCGCCGTCGTCGATCAGGCGCAAGGCCAGATCGGATTTTCCGGCTCCCGAGGGTCCGCGTAGCAGTACCCCGGTTCCGGCGACGTCCACACAGGTGCCATGGACCCTGATCATCTTAGCAAGGTGCAGTGGTCCTGGCCCGCTGTCAACGGCCTCCCTGCGCCACCGTCTCGCGCGCTGCCGCCGGAAGCCGCAGGGTGAAACGCGCGCCGACGATGCTGCCGTCCTCGGCGATGCGGTTGGCGGCACGTAAACTGCCGCCATGCGCTTCGACAATCTGCCGGGAAATAGACAGGCCCAGCCCCGAATGCGTTCCGAACTTTTCCGCCAGCGGACGTTCGGAATAGAACCGTTCGAAAATAGCATCGAGCTTGTTTTCGGGGATACCCGGACCGTCGTCCTCGACCTCGATGACCACATTGCCGCCATTGCGCCCCGAGCGCAGGGTGATGGTGCCGGTGGGCGGGCTGAACGACAGGGCGTTGGCGATCAGGTTGCGCAGCACCTGAACCAGCCGGCTTTCGATGCCTTGGACTTCCAACTCGTCGTTGGGCGGGCAGTCGAGGGCGAAGGCCACTCCGTCGGCGGCGCCGGTGTCGCGGTAGACCTCGGCCAGCGCCTCGATCATCCGGCGCAGCTTGACCGGCTCGGTTTCCGCCCGGCTCAACTCGGCGTCGATGCGGGACGCGTCCGAGATGTCGCTGATCAGGCGGTCGAGACGGCCCACATCGTCTTGAATGATCGCCATCAGCTTGCGCTGGTGGTCGGGGTTCTGCACCCGCGCCACCGTCTCGACGGCGCTGCGCAGGCTGGTCAGCGGGTTCTTGATCTCATGCGCGACATCGGCGGCGAAGGCCTCGACGGCGTCCATGCGCTGCCACAAGGCCTCGGTCATGTCGCGCAAGGCCCCCGACAAATCGCCGATCTCGTCCTGGCGGCGGGTCAAATCGGGGATGTAATGGCGGCGGCCATGGCCGCGCCGCACCCGGTCGGCGGCGGCGGCCAGACGGCGGATCGGGCGGGCGATGGTCCCGGCCAGATACAGCGACAGAGTTACTGTTACCGTCAGGGCGAAGGCGAAGGCCTGGAAGATGGTCAGGCGTACCTTGAACAGGCTTTGCGCGATGTCGTCGCCCGACGACGACAGCATCACCGCGCCCAGCACCTGCTTGTAATGCTGGACTGGAACCGCCGTGGTCAGCAGCAGGCGGTTGTTGCGCTGGCTGCGCACGGCCCAGGCCGATTCGCCAGCCAAGGCCTGAGCCACTTCGGGATAGTCGCTGGCTTTGGGGTGGGCGCGCTCGCGAAAGGTCGGCTGCGCATCATCGACCAATTGCGCGGTGGTGATGGCGTTGTAAAGCGAGCGGAACAGATTGACGAACCAGCCGCGTTCGGGCGGCTCCAGATCCTCGACTTGCACGGTGGTGTTGGCCGACAACAAGGTTCGACTGTCGGCGACCATGTCGCCGTCCTGGTCGAACAGGCGTGCCCGCACGCGGGCCGGCTGCGACAACCGCCGCACCATCTGGCGGGCCATCGGTTGTGACATCTCGGGAATGGCGAAGCCGTTGTCGATGACCGCGCCTTCGCCGACGGCGGCGGCAAACATCTCGGCGCGGATGCGCAGTGATTCGATCTCGGCGGCGATCAGCTCGTTCTTGTAGCGGTCGATATAGAAGAGTCCGCCGACCAGGATCACCGGGGCCAGCACGTTGACCGCCAGGATGCGCCGGGTCAGCGGCGAGGCCAAGGGAAGCCAGCGCCGGCGCGGCGCTTCACGCGGAGCACCGCCGTCGGCGCGCGGGGGGACGGGTTTGCTCACTCGTCTTCGCGATAACGATAGCCGACGCCATACAGCGTCTCGATATGACCGAACTCGGTGTCGACGTCGCGGAACTTCTTGCGCAGCCGCTTGATGTGGCTGTCGATGGTGCGGTCATCGACATAGATATGCTCGCCATAGGCGGCGTCGATCAACTGGTCGCGGTTTTTCACATGGCCGGGACGCAGCGCCAGCGATTTCAGGATGAGAAACTCGGTGACGGTGAGATCGACCGGCAGACCCTTCCAGGTGCAGGAATGGCGGCCCGGATCGAGGATCAATTCGCCGCGAACCACCACCTGGGCGGCCGAGGCCTCGGTGACGTCGCGGGCCAACTCACCCCGGCGCAGCAGGGCGCGGATGCGTTCGATCAGCAGACGCTGCGAAAACGGCTTCTTGATGTAGTCGTCGGCGCCCATGCGCAGGCCCAAGACCTCGTCCACCTCGTCGTCCTTCGAGGTCAGGAAGATCACCGGCACCGCCGAGGTCTTGCGCAGGCGCTGCAACAGCTCCATGCCATCCATGCGCGGCATCTTGATGTCCAGCACCGCCAGATCCACCGGAGTCGCGGTGATGGCGCGCAAGGCTTCGGCGCCGTCGCTATAGGTGCGCACCTTGAAGCCCTCGGCCTCCAGGGCCATGGATATCGAGGTGAGGATATTGCGGTCGTCATCGACCAAGGCGATGGTTTGGCTCACCTGTTTCAAGCTCCCAAAATCTCGCCGGAGTGTGGCCGCTTCCGCGGTTCTTGCCAAGGCGTCGAATGCGGAACATCTGACGGCGGCATTATGGCGAAATTACAGCGACTTGACGCGGCGTGGCGCTGGGCACACACTTTTCCGCATGAACCCGAACTCGAAACCGTCCGATCCCACCGGCGAGCCGGCCAGTCCCCTGCCCAAGGGTGACTTGCGCTTCGTCATCCGCTCTCTGGTGCGCTCGGCCAACACCGCCGCCCTGGCCACCACCCTGGCCGGCGAGGCGCGGCCCTATGTCTCGTTGGTCACCGTCGCCACCGACATCGACGGCAGCCCGTTGCTGCTGTTGTCGCGGTTGGCCGACCACACCCGCAATATCGACGACGACCGCCATGTGTCGTTGCTGTTCGACGGCACCGCCGGCTTCGCCAACCCTCAACAGGGACCGCGTGTTACCATTCTGGGCAAGATCGAGCATTGCAACGAGGCGCGCACACGCCGGCGTTTCTTGGCCCGCCATCCGGGGGCGGCGCTCTATGCCGATTTTGCCGACTTTGCCTTTTACCGCGTGCATCTGGATCGCGCCCACTGGGTCGGCGGCTTTGCCCGCGCGGTTTGGCTCGACGACCGGCTGCCTTGCGACTTTGCCGCCGCGTCCGATTTCGCCGCCGCCGAGCCGGAATTGCTGGCGCGGCTCAATGATTCGTCCGCCGATATGCTCACTGTGCTGGCCAATGGGCTGCTGAAGCGGCGCGGCAAGGGCTGGCGGATGGTGGCCATCGATCCCGACGGTTGTGACCTTGCCCACGGAAAAACCGTTCTGCGACTGGGGTTTAATGCCCCTCTTGGGCGAGCCGACGAGGCTCCCGCTACTCTGGCGGCGCTAGTGGAGAGCGTAACCGGAATTTCATGACGATATATCCGTAGCTTATCGTTGCTCCGGAGAGCGCCGCCAAGTATCCTTACTCATCCGTGTTCTAGACCCTGTCCGCCTTCATTCCATCCCGCGTTGCAGCATTCATGACCCATTCGGCGTCTCGCGCATCCGCATCGGTATCCTGCCCCCGGTGGTTTTCACCGAGCAAGACCGTGCGTGCCGAAACTTACCCATACGGTCCCCCGCGGCGGAAATTACGGTGAAATGCAGGACTACTCTTTATGGAGCGGCATTCATGACTAAGTTAAGTATCCGCGGCGGCACAACGACAAACGCCAAATTGCTGCAGTGGGTCGACGAAATTGCCCAGTTGACCAAGCCGGACAACATCCATTGGTGCGACGGCTCGCAGGCGGAGTATGACAGCCTCTGCCAGATGATGGTCGATGCTGGCACGCTGATCCGCTTGAATGCCGCCAAGCGCCCGAACAGCTATCTGTGTCGGTCGGATCCGGGCGATGTTGCCCGCGTCGAAGACCGCACCTTCATTTGCTCGCCCAACAAGGGCGACGCCGGCCCGACCAACAACTGGGTCGATCCGCGCGAGATGAAGGTCACGATGAACAAGCTGTTCGATGGCTCGATGAAGGGCCGCACCATGTATGTGGTGCCGTTCAGCATGGGGCCGCTCGGCAGCCACATCGCGCATGTCGGCGTTGAAATCACCGATAGCGCCTATGTCGCAGTCAGCATGCGCGTGATGACCCGCATGGGTCAGGCCGTGCTCGACGTGATGGGCACCGACGGCGATTTCGTCCCCTGCATCCATTCGGTCGGCAAGCCGCTGGCCCCCGGCGAAGCCGATGTGGCTTGGCCGTGCAACCCCAAGAACATCTACATCACCCATTTCCCCGAAGACCGTTCGATCTGGTCGTATGGGTCGGGCTACGGCGGCAATGCGCTGCTGGGCAAGAAGTGCTTCGCGCTGCGCATCGCCTCGGTGATGGCCCGCGACGAAGGCTGGCTGGCCGAGCACATGCTGATCGTCGGCGTCGAGAACCCCGAGGGTGAGAAGACCTATGTCGCCGCCGCCTTCCCGTCGGCTTGCGGCAAGACCAACTTCGCCATGCTGGTGCCTCCCGCCGGCTTCGAAGGCTGGAAAATCTGGACCGTCGGCGACGATATCGCCTGGATCAAGCCGGGTGCCGATGGCCGTCTTTATGCCATCAACCCGGAAGCGGGCTTCTTCGGCGTGGCGCCGGGCACCGGTGCCCATACCAACTACAACGCCATCGCCTCGTGCCGGGCCAACTCGATCTTCACCAATGTCGCGTTGACCGATGACGGCGACATCTGGTGGGAAGGCCTGACGGAAGACAAGCCGGCCCATGTGATCGACTGGAAGGGCCGCGACTGGACCCCGGAATCGCCGGAACCGGCCGCGCATCCGAACAGCCGCTTCGCCGCTCCCGCCGCGCAGTGCCCGTCGATCGACCCCGATTGGGAAAACCCGAACGGCGTGCCGATCTCGGCGTTCCTGTTCGGTGGCCGTCTTTCGAAGAACATGCCGCTGGTGTTCCAGTCGTTCAACTGGGCGCATGGCGTTTATCTGGGCGCCACCATGGGCTCGGAGGCGACTGCCGCCGCCGTCGGTCAGGCCGCGATCCGTCGCGACCCGATGGCCATGCTGCCGTTCTGCGGCTATGACATGGCCGATTACTTCAGCCATTGGCTGAACATCGGCCGCAAGCTGTCGAACCCGCCGGGCGTCTTCCGCGTCAACTGGTTCCGCAAGGACGACAACGGCAAGTTCATGTGGCCGGGCTTCGGCGACAACATGCGCGTGCTGAAATGGGTCGTCGACCGGGTGCGTGGCCGTGGCTTCGCGGTCGAGAGCCCGCTGGGCTTCATGCCGCGTCAGGAAGACCTGGAATGGACCGGCCTGGACTTCCCGGCCGAGAAGTTCCACGAGCTGATGAAGATCGACCGCGAGGCCGGTCTTGCTGAAGCGCGTGACCACGAAGTGCATTTCGACAAGTTCTTCGAGCGTCTGCCCAAGGAGTTCGTCGCCGAGCGCGAACTGCTGAAGGCCCGCCTGTTGCGCTCGCCGAAAGTGTGGGAGCTGCCGCGCGCCGAAGGCAAGTAAGCCCTGGTGACGTCAGTTTGATATGATGAGGGGCCGCCTGTGGGCGGCCCCTTGTTCTTTGGAAAAGGAAATCATGGTCGAGTCCCCTTGTGTCGATCGCTGCAAGATCATCCAGCGTACCGGTGTCTGCCGTGGCTGTGGCCGTACGTTGGCCGAGCTGAAGGCGTGGAAAGAGGCCAGCGATGCCGAAAAATCGGCGATCCTGGATCTGTTGCCGGCCCGCGCACCGTTGATGGTCGAATCAGAGCAAGAACAGTTCGTGCTCTGACCGTTTGGGTTTAGCTGTGGACCCGGTCCAGGCGATCGACCTCGCGCAGTTCCTTGAACCGCCACGCCCATAGCCCGACCACCACCAGTGTCCCGATTCCTCCGAGCACGACCGCCGGCACGGTGCCGAACCATGCCGCGGTCATGCCGGATTCGAACTCTCCCAGCTCGTTCGACGCGCCGACGAAGACCATGCTGACGGCGCTGACGCGGCCGCGCATGGCGTCGGGCGTGCCCAATTGCACCAAGCTTTGGCGGACATAGACGCTGACCATGTCGAAGCTGCCCATGGCGATCAAGGCCACCGCCGACAGCAGGAAGCTGGTGGACAGGCCGAACACCACGGTTGCCGCGCCAAAGCCGGCGACGCAGGCGAACATGGTCACGCCCGCCTTCTTTTGCAGCGGATGATGGGCCAGCCATAAGCCGCACAGCGCCGCGCCGACTGCCGGGGCGCTACGCAACAGGCCTAAACCCCAGGGGCCGATATGCAGGATGTCGCGGGCATAAACCGGCAGCAGCGCGGTGGCGCCGCCGAACAGCACGGCGAACAGATCCAGCGAAATGGCTCCAAGCACCACTGGCTGGGCGCGGACGAAGCGCACTCCCGCCAGCAAGCGGTCGAGCGTCGCTCCGCCCGACTCGGTGGGGCGCAGTTGGGTGGCCATGAAGGCTGTGGCGAATACCGACACTAGCAGCAGCGCCGTCACCGTCGCATAGACCACGTCGGGGCCGAAGCCATAGATGGCGCCGCCCACCGCCGGCCCGGCAACCACCGCCACCTGCCAGGCCGAGGAACTCCAGGCCACGGCGTTGGGAAAATGATGCTTGGGCACCAGCAACGGCACCAGTGACTGCATCGACGGGCCCAAAAAGGCGCGTGAGGTGCCGAACAGGAACAGCACCACGAAGATCGGCATGACAGACGTGATGCCGAAATGGGTCAGTGTCAGCAAGCCGGCGGCGCAAACCGCCTCCAGGCTCAGGCAGGTCAACATGACGGAGCGGCGGTCGAAACGGTCGGCGACATGCCCAGTGACCAGCGAGAACAGGATCTGCGGCAGGAACAGCACCAGCCCGACATAGCCCAGATCAAGGGGCCGGTGGGTCAGGTCGTAGACCTGCCAGCCGACCGCCACCGTCTGCATCAACTGGGCCATGTTGGAGAAGAAGCGAACCGTCAGAAACAGACGGAAATCACCATATTGCAGGGCGGCGCGCGGCGCGACCCGCTGGGGGAGTGGCTCATGGGTCATAACCCACACTGTAGCGCCCATGGCTAAGATAGGAAAAGTCTCTTGAGCGCAACCCTGCTTCGCTCCATCCTTCGGACGCCCCCCGTCATCGCGAAGGTCTGGTCCCATGGAAGTGAACGAAGTCGCCGAACAGATCGCCGAATTCGAGAAGAAGGAAGAGAAGGAGGACGGCTATCGCCGAATGGTCGCCGTGCTGATTTCGGTGCTGGCGCTGCTGTTGGCGATTACCGCGCTGGGCAGCAACCGCACCAGCAAGGAATTGTTCACCGCCAACATCCGCGCGTCGGACACCTGGAACTTCTATCAGGCCAAGACCATTCGCCAGACGGCATTCTCCCTGGCCGCCGACGAGGCCGAAAGTCTGGGTTCCATTCCCAACCTGTCACCCGAAGCCAAGACGGCGTTGGCCGCCAAGGCGCAGAAATACCGCGACACCGCCACCCGCTATGAAAGCGAGGCCGACGGCACCGGCAAGAAAGAGCTGATGCTCAAGGCGCGCGAGATCGAACACCAGCGCGAGGAAGCCGAGCACCGCGAGCATTATTTCGGCTTTGCCGAAGCCATGTTGCAGATCGCCATCGTCCTCGCCTCGGCGGCGGTGGCCAGCGGCGTGCGCTTTCTGGTCGGATTGTCGGTCGGGCTGGGGGTGTTCGGCCTGCTGCTGTCGATCAACGCCTTTACCCTGTTGGTGGCGTTGCCGTTCTGACAGCAGGCGGAGGAGTCAGCCGCCGCTGACTCCTTGCAACAGCTCTCCGGCGCGCTGGTCGGCCCCCGACGGCAGGGGCTGGCCAGGGTGCTTGATCCAAGCGGCGATGTCGGCCAGCACCAGCTTGGCCTGCAAATCGCGCAACAGCATGTGATAGCCGTTGGCATAGACCGCCTTGACCTGCGGCACGGGGTTGCTGGGCAGGCTGGCCATCATGCGATAGGTCGGCTCGGACGGCACCACTTCGTCATGCTCGCCATACAGCACCAGCGCCGGCACATGCAGCTTCGGCGCCGCGCCATAGGCGGCGTCCATCAAATCGCACAAGCCATGCATGGTATCGACGCGGGTGTCCTTGATCACCAGCGGATCCAGGCTGAGCCCGCGCAGCATCGCGTCGTTATCCGACGGGCGGATGTTCAGCCCGTTGCCGTTCAGCGTCAGCCAGGGCGTGGCATAGGAAAAGAACATCAAGGCGCTGCGCTCGAAGATGTTCATGCTGGAGCGGCTCCACACCGCCGGAGCCGACAGCACCACGCCGGCTACCGGAGGGGCGTCGGGGCGGGTCATGGTCAGCATGATCAGCGCCCCGCCCATGCTCTCGCCCAGCAGATAAAGCGGCACGTCGGGATGGCGGGCGGCGATCAACCGGGCGGCGGTGGCCAGATCCTCGGCCAAGGCGGCTTCGCCGGCCCAATAGCCGGGATCGGGGGCTTGGCCGAAACCGCGCTGGTCATAGGCGTAGACGGCGATGCCCTGTGCCGCCAGGGTCTGTCCCGGTCCCTCGAAGGCGTGGCTGTAGTCGTTGAAGCCATGCACCGCCAACACCACCGCGTTGGGCGTGCCGGCGGGCAACCACGAGCGCAACGGCAGGCGCAGGCCGTCGGCGGCAACGATGGCATCGGGTTCGATATGGGCGTCGGTCACGGTCGGGCCAGGGGTTAACACGACGGGGGCGCAAGCAGCGGCAGAGAAGGTCATGGTCAGAGTCAGAGCCAATGCAGGCAGGGGGTTCATCGAATGACCGGCTCTCCGACGGCGGGGGAGTGGTGGGTCAGTTGCAGAAAGATATCTTCCAAATCGGCCTGATCGGTGGTCAGGTCGACGACGCTCAACCCCGCCGCCTGGATGCCGGCCAGAATGGCGCCGACATGGGTTTGGCTGGGCTTGTAATGGATGACCAAACGCCGCCGGTCTTTCACTTCGGGGGCGAAAGCCAGCAGTTCGGGCGGCGGCGCGGTCAGGTCGCGGTCGGTGGTGATGGTCAGAACCTTGCTGTCCAGGCGGCGCAACAATGTTTGTGTTTCATCATGCGCGACCACGGCGCCCCGGTCGATGATGGCGATGCGGTCGCATAATTGCTCGGCTTCTTCCAGATAGTGCGTCGTCAGCAAAATAGTAGTGCCGGCGGCGTTCAGCCGCTTCACATAGGCCCACAATTGCTGCCGCAATTCGATATCGACGCCGGCGGTCGGCTCGTCGAGCACCAGCACCGGCGGAGAATGCACCATCGCCTTGGCCACCAGCAGCCGCCGCCGCATGCCGCCCGACAGCGTGCGGGCATAGGAATGCGCCTTATCGGCCAGCCCGACGGCGTCCAGGATCTCGTCGGTGCGGCGCTCGGCAGCCGGCACCCCGTAGAGACCGGCCTGCACCTCCAGCAATTCGCGCGGGGTGAAGAACGGGTCGAGGTTCAGTTCCTGCGGCACGACGCCGATGGCCGAGCGGGTGGTGCGCTCGTCGCGGTCGATGTCGTAGCCCCAGATGCGGGCTTGGCCGGAAGTCTTGACCACCAGCCCGGCTAGGATGTTGATCAAGGTCGATTTGCCGGCCCCGTTCGGCCCCAGCAAGCCGAAGAACGAGCCGCGCGGCACCGCCAGGGTGACGTTGTCGAGGGCCAGCTTGTCGGGCTGACGGCCGCGTCCGCGATAGATCTTGGTCAAGCCGTCGATCTCGACGGCGTGGGCCGGAAGGACAGGCTGAGACGACCGGTTGCTGGCGTTCCGCATGATCCCCTGAGAAGTCAATTGATTGGGCGGCTGCAATGGGTATCATCCGCCGGTCCGCAGGGCAACGTTAACCGGCCCCGCGCCCCGCTCCGTTTGCCGAAAGAGGTTCGAGATGGCCAAGGAAGTTGTTACCGTCACCAGTTCCACCGTCTCTTGCGAGGGCAACGGCCCGGCCACGGGACACCCTAAGGTGTATCTGACCTTCACCAAGGGCTCGAACGAGATCGTTTGCCCCTATTGCAGCCGCACCTTCGTGCTGGCCGAGGGTGCGAAGGCCGGTCACGGTCACTGAGTGGCTTAAAGGTGTTTGCTGCCCCCGAATGAATGGTCATGGCCGGACTTGTTCCGGCCATCCACGCCGACGAGCCGGTCAAATATTAGAAATACTGACTTAGGTGGCCGCCACGTGGATACCCGGCACGAGGCCGGGCATGACGGGAACGGGTTTGGGGCTTCTGATTTTGCTCTAAAAGGTTACGAGGGGCGGGCGACACAGCCCGCCGCCGGAAAGGATCACAATGACGGAAGCACCGCTGCGGCACGTCTATCTGGTGGACGGCTCGGGGTTCATCTTCCGCGCTTTCCACGGCCTGCCGCCGATGTCGCGCCCCGACGGGGTGCCGGTGAACGCTGTCTATGGCTTCACCACCATGCTGATGAAGCTGTTGCAGGACAGCGACGCCGACCATGTGGCGGTCATCTTCGACGCCGGGCGGGCGACCTTCCGCAACGAAATTTATCCGCTCTACAAGGCCCAGCGTCCGGAAACGCCGGAAGAGCTGGTGCCGCAATTCGCCCTGATCCGCGAAGCGGTGCGCGCCTTCAACGTCTCTTGCGTCGAGTTGGCCGGCTTCGAGGCCGACGATCTGATCGCCACCTATGCCCGCCAAGCGGTGGCTTTGGGTGCGCGCGTCACCATCGTCTCGTCGGACAAGGATCTGATGCAGTTGGTCGGCGACGGCATCGAGATGATGGACCCGCTGAAAAACCGCATCATCGGCCCCGCCGAAGTGCGCGAGAAGTTTGGCGTCGGTCCCGAAAGCGTGATCGATGTGCAGGCTCTGGCGGGAGACGCCAGCGACAACGTGCCGGGCGTCGCCGGGATCGGCATCAAGACCGCCGCCCAATTGATTCTGGAATATGGCGATTTGGAAACCTTGCTGGCTCGTGCCGGCGAGATCAAGCAGCCCAAGCGCCGCGAGAACCTGCTGGCCAGCGCCGATATCGCGCGCATCTCGAAACAATTGGTGAGCCTGCGCTGCGATGTGCCGGTGCCCGAGCCCATCGAGGGCTTCACCGTCCGCACTCCTGACCGCGACACCCTGCTGGACTTTCTGACCGAGCAGGGCTTCCGCACCATCAAGAGCCGCATCGAACAGAAATACGGCGCTTCGACCCGCGACCAACCCAGCCCCGCTGCCACCGCCAACGGCGCACCCGCCGCGCCGCCCGCCAGCGCCTATGAACTGGTCCTGACCCTTGATGCGCTGGACCGCTGGATCGCCGCCGCGCGCAAGGCCGGCATCGTCGCCGTCGATACCGAAACCAACTCGCTCGACCCCTTACGCTGCGATTTGGTTGGCGTATCGCTATCGATCGAGCCTGGACGCGCCTGCTATATCCCGGTGTTGCATTCCGACGGTCCAGCCCAGGGCGATTTGCTCGGCGGTTCGGCGCCGCAAGGCCCCAAGCCGCTGCCCAAACCGGAGATCGTCGCCCGTCTGAAGACCCTGCTGGAAGACCCGGCGGTGCTGAAGATCGGTCACAACATCAAGTTCGACATCCAGGTGCTGTCGGGCTGCGGCCTTGCCGTCGCCCCCATCGACGACACCATGCTGCTGTCCTATGTGCTGGAAAGCGGCGGTCACGGGCATGGCATGGACGAGTTGGCCGAGCTTTATCTGAAGCATAAGACCATTCCGTTCTCCGCGGTCTGCGGCACTGGCAAGACCCAGATTACCTTCGACCGCGTGCCGCTCGACAAGGCTCTGGCCTATGCCGCCGAGGACGCCGACGTTACCTTGCGCCTGCACCGGTCGCTGAAGCCGCGTCTGGTCGCCGAGCATATGGCCACTGTCTACGAAACCTTGGAACGCCCACTGGTCGCCGTGCTGGCCGAGATGGAGCGCCACGGCATCCATGTCGACAAGGCCGAGCTGCAAGGCATGTCGGTGGAATTCGCCGGGCGCATGGTCGAGCTGGAGCGGGAGGTCCATCGGCTGGCCGATCCGGCCTCGCCCGATGGCTTCGTCTTCAATGTCGGCTCGCCCAAGCAGTTGGGCGAGGTATTGTTCGAGCGGCTCAGCCTGCCGGGCGGTAAAAAGGGCAAGACGGGTGCCTATGCCACCGGGGCCGATGTGCTGGAAGCGCTGGCTCCGCTGCATGACTTGCCGCGCAAGATGCTGGAATGGCGGCAGATCGCCAAGCTGAAGAGCACCTATGCCGACGCCCTGGTCGAGCAGATCAACCCGGCCACCGGGCGGGTCCACACCAGCTATTCGATGGCGGCGACCAGCACCGGGCGTCTGGCCTCGTCGGACCCCAATTTGCAGAACATCCCCATCCGCACCGAGGAAGGCCGCCGCATCCGCCGCGCCTTCATCGCCGAGCCAGGCCATAAGCTATTATCGGCCGATTATTCGCAGATCGAACTGCGGCTGGTCGCCCATGTCGCCGGCATCGAGGGTCTAAAGCAGGCCTTCCGCGACGGCGCCGACATCCATGCCATCACCGCCAGCCAAGTGTTTGGCGTGCCGGTCGAGGGTATGGACCCGATGGTCCGGCGTAAGGCCAAGGCAATCAATTTCGGCATCATCTATGGCATCAGCGCCTTTGGTCTGGCCAATCAACTCGGCATTCCCAACGGCGAGGCCAAGCAGTACATCGACGCCTATTTCGCCCGTTACCCCGAAATCCGCGACTACATGGATCGCACCAAGGAAGTCGCCAAGGCGCAAGGCTGGGTGTCCACCCTGTTCGGCCGCAAATGCTTCGTCCAGGGCATCCAGGATAAGAACGGCGCGGTGCGCAGCTTCGCCGAGCGCGCGGCGATCAACGCCCCCATTCAGGGCGGCGCCGCCGATATCATCAAGCGCGCCATGGTCCGCTTGCCCGCCGCTTTGGCCGCCGAAAAGCTCTCGGCCCGCATGCTGCTGCAAGTGCATGACGAATTGATCTTCGAGGTGCCTGACGCCGAGATCGAACCGACATCGGCGGTCGTG
>Ga0116225_1000981_pt1 | contig 21251 bp, 18 predicted proteins | sample Sb_taG_8_FD_88968 | JGI IMG/M metagenome (GOLD analysis project Ga0116225, IMG submission 88968) | Peat soil microbial communities from Weissenstadt, Germany - Sb_50d_c_BC metaG | ecosystem: Environmental > Terrestrial > Soil > Wetlands > Peat | place: Germany: Weissenstadt | collected 2010-09-21 | reverse complement strand
GCCGCCCGGCGGTCGACCGCGCCGACCAATTGCTGGGCGAACTGAAAGCCGCCGGAAAACTCGACCTGGCCACCCTCATCGTCGCCAGCCACCAGTTCCGCGGCCTCACCGAAGGGTAAGGGAGCTTGAGTTTGAGCGTTCAGCCGGGCCGCAAGGCCATCATCTGCACCGCAGCCGATCGCGGCTATTTCGGCCTGCTGGCGGGATTGGTGGAATCGGTCAAGGCCGGATCCTTTTCCCGGACGCTGGATCTCGGCATCCTCGATCTGGGTTTGGACGAGGAGCAAAAAGACTGGCTGCGGGCGCGCGGCGCGGTGTTGGTCGAACCCGGTTGGGATGTCGATTTCCCGCAGCGCGACCGCGTGCCGTCGCATTACCGGGCGATGGCGGCGCGGCCGCATCTGCCGAAATATTTCCCCGACCACGACGTCATCCTGTGGATCGACGCCGACGCCTGGATTCAGGACGACAGCGTGCTGCCGTATTTCCTGCGCGCCGCCGAACAGGGAAAGATCGCCATCGTCCCCGAATTCGACCGGGGCTATTGGACGCTGTACAAGCCGCCCAAATTATGGGGGCAGAACCAGAAGGCCTTCGCCTGGAGCTACGGGCTTAAGGCCGGCTATCGCTATGGCCGCAACCCCATCCTCAATTGCGGGGTGTTCGCCCTGGCCACCCACGCGCCGCATTGGGCGCTATGGGCCGAGGCGCATCGCCAAGCGCTGTGCCGCCAGCGACGCGGTACCATGGTCGGCAATTTCAACTTCTTTCTGTCCGAGCAAACCGCCATCAACCATGTGGTGTTCGCTGGTAAGCAGCCCTATTCACTGCTGCCGGCGACCTGCAACTGGTTCTGCGGCAAGGGGACGCCGCAATGGGATGCCGAGCGGCGGATGGTGGTTGAAGCGCATGAGCCGCATGCGCCGCTGGCGATCATCCATCTGGCCGGCAAGGGTATGAAGGACCGCGTGTGGACCTTGGACAGCATGCAGGGCGGCCAAGTGACCACCCTTCTGACCTATGAGGCGGTGACGGCCCTGCGCGCCCAGGCGCTTACCGCCGCCGAGTAAACCAAGCGACGGTCTGGGCCAAGCCGTCGTCGAGGCGCACCGGCGGCACCCAGCCCAGGTTGTCGCGGATCACCGAGGCGTCCACCTGCAACGAACCGGTCAGGCGGTCGATGGCGCCCGACCGTCCTGTCAGCCGCCCCAGCAGCCGCAACAGCGCCACCGGCACGGGGATCAGGCGGGCGGGGCGGTTCATGGCGCGGGCGATGCGGCGGACTAATTCCGCTGTCGAAACGTCCTCGCCATCCGCCAGCAGATAAGTGCCGCACCGTCCCGCCGCCTGCTTCTGGAGTACGCAGGCTACCGAATCCGCCAGATTATCCACATGAATCAAGCTGCGGCGGTTGTCGATGGCCCCCAGCGGCAGCGGCAGGCCGCGTTGCACCGCTTTGAGCAAGGTGCGGAAATTGCCGCCGACTCCCGCCCCATAGACCAGCGGTGGACGCAGGATGGCGATGGTCAGTCCGGTGGCATGGGTGATTTCGCGCAAGCCGGTTTCGGCCTCGGCCTTGCTTTGGCCGTAGGGATCGAGCGGCGCGGCGGAATCGTCGGCGCGGAACGGTTGTTCGGGCGCGGTGGCCTCGCCGTTGACCTTGATGCTGCTGACGAACACCAGCCGCTGAACCCCTAGCCGCGCCGCTTCGCGGGCCAGATGCAGGGTGCCTTCGGTATTGGTGCGGCGGAACTCGCTCAGCGGATCGGCGGCGGTGTCGGCCATGACATGGACGCGGGCGGCGAGGTGGATAACGGCGTCGATGCCGGTCAAAGCCTCGGCCCAGCGGGTGTCGGGGCCAAGCGATTCGACCAGCCGCTGTTGCACGCCCGGCACCAACTCGGCGTCAGGACGGCGCACCGCGCCGATAACGGCATGGCCTTGCGCCAACAAGCGGCGGCAGACGGCGGCGCCGACGAATCCGTTGGCTCCGGTGACCAGAACGTTCATGGCGCGGTCTCCTTGCCCAGACGGGCCAGGGTGGTCAGCAGGACGGCGACAGTGACGGCGGTTCCGGCCAGCGCCACGGCGGGGCGATGGAGCGCCAGCACGGCCAAGGCGATCAACAGGATGTTCTCGCCGAGGATCAACAGCGCCACGTGGTCATGGCGGACGCGGCCGCCACGCAAAGCCTGTTGATAGAAATGTTGGCGATGCGCCTGCCAAACCTTCTCGCCGCGCACCGCCCGCCGGCCCAGGGTGATGGTGGCGTCGGCCAGATAATAGGCCGGCAGAATCAATGCCGCCGCTAAATGACCGTCGGCGGCGGCGTTCAGCAGCAGCCAACCCAGCGCGTAACCCAGCGGCACGCTGCCGGAATCGCCCAGAAAGATCTTCGCCGGGTGCCAGTTGAACACCAGGAATCCCAAAGCGGCGGCGACCAGCACGGCGGCTAGGGGCGCGCCCGTGCCGCCGGTCATCAGCGCCAGCACCACCAAACCACCGCCGATGGAGGCGGTCTCGACCCCGGTGATGCCGTCGATGCCGTCCATGAAATTGTACAGATTGAGGAACCACACCCAGCCGATGACGGCGGCGGTGCGGTCGGCCCACAGCGGCAGCAGGCCTTGGAACACCAGCCGATCCCCCGGCAAAGCGAGGATGCCGATGATGGCGACGCCCAGATGTACGCTTAGCCGCAGCCGTGGCGACAATCCGTTCTTGTCGTCGATCCATGACAGCGCCAGCAAGGCGGCGGCTCCACCGATGACCGGCCACACGGCGGCAGAGACAACACCGGTCGCCGCCAGCACCGCCCAACTGGCCAGCACCACCGGAGCGATGGCCAAGCCGCCGCCGCGCGGAGTCGGCTGGCTGTGGCTGGAGCGCTCGTTCGGATGATCGAGAATGCGCTTATGCCGCAGCCACGCCAGCACGGCGCGGGTGGCGAGGATCGATAGCGGCAAGGTCAGGAAAAAGGCGAGGATGGTCGGCATGGGGATCCCAGGTCTAAGACCGCTCCGCCGGAACGATCATTCGGCAAGCGGCCGGTCAGGCCAGGCGCACGGTGATTTGTCCGCGCCAGGGCAGGTTGGCTTTGGGGCTGACGAATTCGATGACCTGGACCGGAACCCGTCCGCCTTCCGCCGTGCTGCGGCTGCCGACGCCCAGAATTGCCGGCATGCCGCCATCGACGATCAACCGCAAACTATCGGGGCCGGTCAGCAGCACGGTGCCGTCTTCTTGCAGGCTGGCGGACAGCGGCGTGACCAGCCGGCGCACCAGTTCGAAGCGCCCGGTGCCTTTGAGGAAATCGTCGATGACCAGCGAGTCGTCGGTGAAACGCCAGCCGCGCACACATTCGCCGGGTCCACCCAGGCGGGAAAAGCCGTGAAAAACCAGCGAAGCGCCGTCGAACTCGGCGCGCAGGCGGGGCGGCGGTCCGGCGATGTCGCGGCGGAAGGCGGCATTATAGAACGAGCGCGAGGGCGGATAGGGGCTGCGGCCATTGAGCTGCAAGCCGTTATGCACGGCGGCTGACCGGTACAGCCCCGCCGCCTTGGCATCGCCGTTGCCGGGATCGACGAAGATCGGAATGCCTTCGTAATGAAGGTCGAAGCTGGCGATATCCTGGTGACCATGGCCGGGGCAGAACGGCCACCCCTCGACGGCGGCATGCCACAACCCCGCCCAGCGGCGAAGATCGACGCGCAGCCAGCCATCGGCGCGCAAGCTTTCCAGGTCGCACAGCGGGCGGCTGTCGCGCAAGGCGGCCAGGGCGGCGCGGTCGTCGGCATTCAGAGTGGCGGTCCAGCCGTGGTCGAGCGGGGCATCGCGGTGCAAACCGGTCAGCAAAGCCGGGGCGTCGCCCGGCAGCACATCGCCGACCAGCGGCATGCCGCCGGGCAAGGTCAGCGCCGGAATGACCGCCAGCAGGCGGCCAGCCAGGGCTTGCAGGAGTCCCGCCTCGGTGCGGTTCCGCCGCCGCGCCGCCAGCCAGGCATCGACGACGGCGCGCGTATATAAGAGATGGGCGTGGCTGGAATCCTCGCGCAGTACCCCGGAGGGCGTCACCAGCCGTTTGGCTTCCTCGGTGATGACAGTCAGGCCGAGCCGCGCGGTGTGCTCCATCCCCAAGTCCAGGCCCAGACGATAGAGCGCATGGCCTTGTGCGGCCAGACTGCTGGAGGTTGCGTGCGGCCCCCAATAGTCCAAATGGGCGATCAGGAACGCCGCATGCGCCGCCAATACCTTAAGGCTTTGCGCGCGCGGGCCGGGCAGGCCATGACGGCGGGTAACGTCAAGGATGGCGGCAACGCGCGCGGCGGCGACGTCCGGCGCCCATACCGGCGATTCCATGTCGATGTCGCCATGGTGGGCGCACCACGCCTGCCATAACGCGCCGATCCAGGCGGGGCCGATGTCGGCCTGGCCGACCCAGGCGAAGCCATGCGCGGCGGCCATCGCCGCCGGATCGTCGAAGCCGCGGTCGAACAGGCGGTCGAGCGTGGTGGCTTCCAATTCGACGGTTTGCGCGCCCAGATGCAGGCCGACCCGACCTTGCGGCGCCGTCTGCGGCAGATCGGCCAGCCCGACCGGCTGGGGCTGCTCGTCCTCGGCGGCGGGCAGGTCGTCAAGATAGGGTGGATGGTGGGGAACCACCTCTTCGGTCTCGGCCTCCGGCCAGCGGTTGCGCAAACGCCCCCAGATCCAGCGGCGCAATACCGAGTCGGCAAAGAAATGGCGGGTTTTGTGGCAATGGGAAGGAGGCATCCCGATGGTCCGTTCTTGTTTAGGGTGCGCGGCGGCGCCCCGTTGCCAGCACCTTAGCCCCGCCCTTCCGCAAGCGTCAATCGGCGCTGGCGGTCCCTGGCGGCGGGGGGCAAATTCCTTGCGCCGCCGCTGTCGTTCCGGTAAGCCAGCGAAGACTTCCGCGAGGGGGATTCCTGAAAATGACCGTCAGTACGCTTTCGATCGTCATTCCTTGCTACAACGAAGCCGCCACCTTGGAGAATATCGTTGTTCGCGTGCTGGCCGCCGACATCTGCGGATTGCGGCTTGATCTGCTGATTGTCGATGACGGCTCCACCGACGGCTCGGTGGCGGTGGCGCGGCGGCTGGCCGCCATCCATCCCTCGATCAGGTTGTTCGAACACGCCGTCAACAGGGGCAAGGGCGCGGCGTTGCGCACCGGGTTCGCGGCGGCGACCGGCGATGTGGTGCTGGTGCAGGATGCCGACCTTGAATATAACCCGAAAGAGTACCCTCGCCTGCTTGGCCCGATTCTCGATGGCCGCGCCGATGTGGTCTATGGCTCGCGGTTCCGCGGCGGGCTGGAGGTGCGGGTGCTGTATTTCTGGCACAGCCTGGGCAATGGCCTGCTGACGCTATTGTCCAACGTCTTCTCGAATCTCAATCTCACCGACATGGAAACTTGCTACAAGGTGTTCCGCCGCGAGGTGATTCAAGCCGTCGCCATCCAGGAAGACCGCTTTGGTTTCGAGCCCGAAATAACCGCCAAGGTGGCTCATCTGCCCGGTCACCCCCGGATTTACGAAGTTGGTATCAGCTATGACGGACGCACTTATGGCGAGGGCAAGAAAATCAGTTGGAAAGATGGCATCCGCGCCATCTGGTGCATCCTGCGCTACAACCTGCTCCGCTCCTGAGCCTGTCCATCCGGCGCGCATGATGGGTATGAACGAATGAACGACGATATCTCTCTTTCCTCCGCCGCCGCCTCCGCCTCTGTCTCGGTCCTGTCCTCCGGTCCGTTGGCGCGCCCCTCGCGCGCCGCCGTGGTTCTGGCCTTGGCCTTGGGTTTGGCGCCGGCCTTGGCGCTGAGCAGCGCCTTGGCGATGGCGCCGCTATTGGCGCTGACGGCGGTGGCCATGCTGGCGGCGAATGGCTGGCGGCGTCCGGTCTTGGTGTCGACGCGCGCCCAGGCGGTGCTATTGCTGGCGCTGTTGGCCTGGGCGGCGGTAACCAGCCGGTGGTCGCTGGATGAGACCTTTGCCGGACGCAACATCGCCATGCTGATCGGCACCGTGCTCGGCGGGGTGATCGTCCAGGCCGAGGCCCGGCGTCTTGACGAGGCGGGGCTGGCTCTGGTGGTGCGGGCGCTGAGCCTGGGGTTGCTGGTGGTGGTTCCGGCGATGCTGTTCTGCGGCATTCTGGAACAGATGCATGTGCTGGATACCGAAACCACGCAAAAGGTCATCGAGGCGGTGGTGCAGCGGATGAATCGCGGCAGCACCGTCTGCGCCATGCTGCTGTGGGTGGCGGCTTTGGGGCAGGTCCGGTTCGGCCGGCCCCGGCGAGCCGTCGCTCTGGTGCTGGTGGTGCTGGTCGGGGTGGTGGCGACTCATGATCTGGCAGCCAAGTTGGCCATTGTCGGCGGTGTTGGCGTTTGGGCGGTGGCCCGGCTGACACCCCGCCTCGCCGCCGCCGGCTTGGGCGTGCTGATGCTGACGGTGGTCCTGCTGGCGCCCTTGGCGGCGTTGCATCTGCCGCCCCCACGTGACAGCATCTATATCAGCTGGCTGCCGCGTTCCGGGCATCACCGGATGACCATCTGGAGCTTTACCGCGCAGCGTATCGCCGAAAAGCCGCTGCTCGGTTGGGGGCTGGATTCATCGCGGGCAATCCCCGGCGCCAAGGACGAAATCTTTCTGATCGACCGCGCCGGCAAGCTTTTCAGCGAGGCCATGCTGCCGTTGCATCCGCATAACGCCGCACTACAGATATGGCTTGAGCTGGGCGGCATCGGCGCTGGATTGGTGGCGCTGTGTCTGGTGACGTTACCCAACAGTCTGGCCCGTGGCACGGCGTCGCGGAACGCCAAGGCCTTTGGCGCGGCGCTGCTGTTCGGCGGCTTCTTGATCGCCTCGGTGTCGTATGGCGTCTGGCAAAGCTGGTGGCTGTCCACGGTGTGGCTGGCCGTCGCCGGTCTGGGTGCTCTGAGCCAAGCCGCCAAGGATGCCCGCGCCCCGCTCTGAGCGGGGCCGCACCCGACTGTTCGTAGCCTTGGACAACCTCGTTGGCCTGGGCTAAGGTCCGAGCCCGATGATGACTAAACTGCGAATCACCCGCGCCCAGATTGCCTTCCTCCATGACGTGATCATGGCGGCGCTGTCATTCCTATTGGCGCTGTGGTTGCGCCTGGGCGATGGTCTGGTCGAAACCTGGGATGGCGAGCGTCTGCTCTGGGCCACCGGCCTGTTTACCGGGGTGGCGGCGGCAGTGTTTCTGTCGCAGCGTCTGTATCGCGGTATCTGGCGTTACGCCTCCACCAACGATCTGATGGCGCTGACCCGCGCGGCGACGCTGACCATCCTGGTATTTCTGCCGCTGCTGTTCCTGTTCAACCGCTTGAACGATCTGCCGCGTTCAACCCTGCTGATCAACTGGTTCGCCTTGCTGGCCTTGCTGGGTGGTCCGCGCTTTCTCTATCGCATGTTCAAAGACCGCAGCCTTGGCGCCAAGGCTGATGGCGAGGGCGGGCGGCGCATTCCGGTGTTGCTGGTCGGCGCTGGCGATGCCGCGGATCTGTTCATCCGCGCCACCATGCGCGGTGATTCCCAGTACCGTGTGGTGGGGCTGCTGACCGCCAAACAGAATCGCGTCGGCATGAACCTGCACGGCGTGTCGGTGTTGGGCATGCTGGAAGACATCGAAGCGGTGGTCGTCGGACTGAAGAGCCGGGGCCAGGCACCCGAGCGGCTGATTGTCACCCATGACGGCTTCCAGGGCGCGGCGGTGCGCCATCTGCTTGATCTGGCCGACGCGCAAGGCATGACGTTGGCCCGCCTGCCCAAGCTGACCGACCTGAAAAGCGGCATGACCGACAAGCTGGAGGTCAAGCCCATCGATGTCGAGGATCTGCTTGGCCGTCCGCAGGCGGTGCTTGACCGCGCCGCCATGCGCAATCTGGTCGCCGGCCGAAGGGTGCTGATCACCGGGGCTGGCGGCAGCATCGGCAGCGAGCTGGTGCGGCAAATCAGCGATTGCGGCCCGGCGGCGTTGATCCTGTTGGAAAGCAGCGAGTTCGCCCTCTATTCCATCGACATGGAAATCGCGATGCGCCATCCCGAACAGCCGCGCATCGCGCTGATTGCCGATGTGCGCGACCGCAGCCGCATCAATCAGGTGATGCAGACCCATGCGCCGGAACTGGTGTTCCATGCCGCCGCGCTCAAGCATGTGCCGATGGTCGAGATCAATCCCATCGAAGGCGCGCTGACCAACGCGGTGGGCACCCGCATCGTCGCCGACGCCGCCCGCGCGCATGGCGTCAAGCTGATGGTGCTGATTTCCACCGACAAGGCGGTGAATCCGACCAATGTGATGGGATCGACCAAGCGCATGGCCGAAACCTATTGTCAGGCGCTGGACATGCTGACCGCGCCGGGACAGGGTACCCGCTATGTCACCGTTCGCTTCGGCAATGTGCTGGGTTCGACCGGTTCGGTGGTGCCGCTGTTCCAGAAGCAATTGGCCAAGGGCGGGCCGATCACCATCACCCATCCCGACATGACCCGCTATTTCATGACCATCCGCGAAGCGGTCGAACTGGTCCTGCAAGCCTCGGCGCTGGGCTTCGGCAATCCGGCCAGCTACCAGGGCCGCATCTTCGTGCTCGACATGAACGAGCCGGTGAAGATCGTCCATCTGGCCCGCCAGATGATCCGCCTGGCTGGCTTGCGCCCTGACGAGGACATCAAGATCAGCTTCACCGGCCTGCGCCCCGGCGAGAAATTGTTCGAGGAAATTTTCCATGGGGCCGAAGCGCCGGTGCCGACCGAAGCCGACGGCATCCTGGTCGCCTCGGTGCGGGCCAATGACGCCGCCGAGATCGGCGCTCAGCTCGACCGGCTGGAAACCGCCTGCCGCGCCCTTGATCTGGATGGGGTGCTTGGCGTCATCCATACCCTGGTGCCCGAATATTCGGGCACGCCGGGAAAAGCCATTCTGCCGGTCTGAAGACCTGACCTGCGCCGAACGAACGCCTTTCCGCGCAGGAAGCTGCTGCGCGGGCGGCGTGGTTCGTGTTATACCGCGCTCGCAATCATCCATATCTCGCAACACACCGCAATTTTCCTTGGGGGAGTTCTTTCTCATGGCCGAGCCCGTCATCCGTCGCGCCCTGATTTCCGTTTCGGACAAGACCGGCCTGGTCGAGTTCGCTAAATTCCTGGCCGACCGGGGCGTCGAGCTGCTCTCGACCGGCGGCTCGGCCAAGGCTTTGCGCGATGCCGGCCTGCCGGTGAAGGAAGTCGCCGACCACACCGGCTTCCCCGAAATGCTCGATGGCCGGGTCAAGACCCTGCATCCGACCGTGCATGGCGGCATCCTGGGCATTCGCGGCAATGCCGAGCATGAAGCGGCGATGGCCGCGCATGGCATCTCGCCGATCGATCTGGTGGTGGTGAACCTCTATCCATTCGAGAGCACGGTCGCCAAGGGCGCCGCTTTCGAGGATTGCATCGAGAACATCGATATCGGCGGTCCGGCCCTGATCCGTGGCGCGGCCAAGAACCATGACCATGTCGCCGTGGTCGTCGATCCCGAGGACTATCAGGCCGTCATGGCCGAGATGAGCCAGAACGGCGGCGCGACCACTCAGACCCTGCGCCGCTGGCTGGCGGCCACCGCCTATGCCCGCACCGGCGCTTACGACGCGGCAATTTCCGGCTGGTTCGCCGGTCAGGTCGGCGAGGCCTTTCCCCGCCGCATCGCCGCCGGTGCTCAGTTGAAGCAGATGCTGCGCTATGGCGAGAACCCGCATCAGCAGGCGGCTCTCTATGTCACCGGCAAGCAGCGTCCGGGCGTCGCCACCGCCGAGCAGTTGCAGGGCAAGGAACTGTCCTTCAACAACATCAACGACACCGACGCCGCCTTTGAGCTGGTTTCGGAATTCGACGCGCCGACCGTCGCCATCATCAAGCACGCCAACCCCTGTGGCGTGGCGTCCGGTACCAGCATGGTCGAAGCCTATCGCAAGGCCCTGTCCACCGATCCGGTCAGCGCCTTCGGCGGCATCATCGCCCTGAACCGCCCGCTCGACGGCCCCACCGCCGAAGAAATCGCCAAGCTGTTCACCGAAGTGGTGATCGCTCCCGAAGCCGATGACGCCGCCCGCGCCATCTTCGCGGCGAAGAAGAACCTGCGTTTGCTGGTCACCCATGGCTTGGCCGATCCCGCCGAAGTGGCGATGACCCTGCGCACCATTTCGGGCGGCTATCTGCTGCAAAGCCGCGACAGTGGCCGCGTCACCGAGCAGGATCTTAAGGTGGTGACCAAGCGCCAGCCGACCGCGCAGGAACTGGCCGACATGCTGTTCGCCTTCCGTGTCGCCAAGCACGTCAAGTCGAACGCCATTGTCTATGTCAAGCAGGGCCTGACCGTGGGCATCGGCGCCGGCCAGATGAGCCGTGTCGACAGCTCGCGCATTGCCGCCTGGAAAGCGCGCGAGGCGTCCGACGCCGCCAAGCTGGACCAGCCTTCGACCATTGGGTCGGTGGTCGCCTCCGACGCCTTCTTCCCCTTCGCCGACGGCCTGTTGGCTGCCGCCGAAGCCGGGGCCACGGCGGTCATCCAGCCGGGCGGGTCGATGCGCGACGCCGAAGTGATCGCCGCCGCCGACGAAAAAGGTCTGGCGATGGTGTTCACCGGCATGCGCCACTTCCGCCACTAAGCGGCCGCGACGGGGGGCGAGGTTTCGCTCTCCGTCCCCCGCTCTCCTTTGGAACCGATCCCCCTGGTGGCTCCGACCGTCCCCCGTATCCTGTTCATCACCTCGAACCGCATCGGCGATGCGGTGCTGGCCTCGGGCGTGCTCGACCAGTTGGTGCGTCAGTATCCCGACGCCCGCGTGACGGTGGCCTGTGGAGCCTTGCCAGCCCCGCTATTCGCCGATCTGCCGGGGCTGGAGCGCCTGCATGTGATGACCAAGCGCAAGCGCGGCGGCCACTGGTGGGATCTGTGGAAAGCATGTGCCGGCACGCGATGGACGGTGGTCGCCGATCTGCGCGGCTCGCTGTTCGGCTGGACCGTTTGGTCGGGACGCCGTCAGGTTGTGCGTGCCGACAAACGTCACGAACATCGGGTCGAGGAACTGGCCCGCATGCTGCGCCTACCCAGCCTGCCCGATCCTCGGCTATGGGTGTCGGACGACCGCGACCGCCGTGCCGTGGCGCTGTTGGGCGGCGATGTTCCGGTGCTGGCGGTGGGGCCGACCGCCAATTGGGGAGCCAAACAATGGCCGGCTGAGCGCTTCGCCGAGACGGTATTGCGCCTGACCGCCCCCGACGGCATTCTCCCCGGTGCCCGCATCGCCGTCTTCGGCGCCCCTAACGAACGCGCCGCCGCCCAAGCGGTGTTGGACGCCGTGCCGAACGAGCGGTTGCTGGACTGCATCGGTATGCCTGATTTGCTCGACGCCTTCGCCACCCTGCGCCGCTGCCGCTTCTATCTGGGCAATGATTCCGGACTGATGCACATGGCCGCCGCCGCCGGCACGCCGACCCTGGGGCTGTTCGGCCCCAGCCCGGATTGGCGCTATGGCCCCTGGGGCGCGCGCTGCGCCGTGGTCCGTACCCCGGAAAGCTTCGAGCAACTGGTCTATGCCAGCAGTTTCGACCACCGCAATCAGGACAGCTTGATGCTCAGTCTGAACGTGGACAGCGTGATCGAGGCGGCGGACGATTTGTGGAAGCGCGTCAGCGCTTAAGCCATCCACCGGCTGCGCCATTCTTCCAGCATAAGAACGTCCCACAGCAGATGTTGGCGGTTCCACCGGCCCGACAGATGCTCGGCCCATAGCCGGCGCACGGGGGCGGGATCGATCAGTCCGGCGTCGCGCAGGCGGGTCTCATCCAGCAAGGACTCGGCCCAATCGCGCAAGGGGCCGCGCAGCCACGGGCCGATGGGCAGGCCGAAGCCCATCTTCGGGCGCTCCAGCAAGGCGCGCGGCACATGGCGGTACAGCACCTGCTTCAGCAGCCATTTCCCGCCGCCGTCGCGCAATTTCAGCGACTGCGGCAGGCTCCAGGCGAATTCGTACAGCCGGTGGTCGAGCAGCGGCACCCGCGCCTCCAGCGACACCGCCATGGTGGCGCGGTCCACCTTGGTCAGGATGTCGTCGGGCAAATAGGTCAGCGCGTCCAGCACCTGCATGCGGTCCATGCCGTTGGGAAAGTCGGTCAGCATAAGGGCGTCCCAAATGGCTCCGTGCGGCTCATGCCCGCCCACCACCATTTGGTCGGGGTTTTCCCAATGCGAGACCAGCCGGCGATAGCGCCCCATCTCGTCGAGTTCCAGCACGCCGGCCAGCTTATGCACCTTGTCGCCCAGTTGCGGCAGCCGCAGCCGCGCCGGGATCAGTCCAGCCAGCTTGTCCCAGGCGGACGGCGAGGCCATGCGCAACGCGTTCGCCACGCCGCGCCGGGTCGCCGGCGGCATCTTGCCCAGGATGCTTTGCAGGCGGCCCGACCAGAAATAGCGGTTATAGCCGGCGAACAATTCGTCTCCGCCATCGCCCGACAGCGCCACGGCGACATGCTGGCGGGTCATCTTGGCCAGCAGCAGGGTGGGGATCTGCGAGGAATCGGCGAAGGGCTCGTCATACCAATCAGCCAGATGCGGCACCAGATCGAGGGCATGTGACGGCTCAACGATCAGTTCGGTATGCTCGGTGCCCAGATGGCGGGCGACCGCCGCCGCATGCTGCGATTCGTCGTAACCCTCCACCGGGAAGCCGATGGAAAAGGTCCGCACCCGCGCCCCCGGCTTGGTCCGCATCAAGGCGACCACGGTGGAGGAATCGATCCCTCCCGACAGAAACGCCCCCAGCGGAACGTCGGCGACCATTTGCCGATGCACGGCGTCGGTCAGCAGGGCTTCCAACTGGTCGGTGGCCTCGGCGTCGGACCAGTCGCGGCGGGTGGCGATGCCATCGCGCGCGGCTAAGCGGGCGTCCCAATAGACGCGGTCGTCGATCACGCCATCGGGGCCGATGGTCAGGATGTGGCCCGGCTCCAGCTTGGCCACGCCTTGATAGATGCTCAATGGGGCGGGGACATAGCTATGGCGGAGGAAACCGGCCACGGCGTCGCGGTTGATCTCCGCTTGCCAGCCGCCGCAGGCGCGCAGCACCTTCAGCTCGGACCCCCACAGCACGGTTTGGCCGAAGCGGCCCCAGAACAGCGGCTTGATGCCCAAGCGGTCGCGCGCCAGCGACAGCCGCCGCTCGGCGCGGTCCCACACCGCTATGGCGAACATGCCGTTGAAGCGGCGGATGGTCGCCTCGACGCCCCAGGCGGAGAAGCCTTCGACCAGGACTTCGGTGTCGGAATGGCCGCGGAAGCGGTGGCCGAGCATCGCCAGTTCGGCGCGCAACTCGTCGGCGTTGTAGCCCTCGCCGTTATAGACGATGACGAAGCGCCCATCGGCCGAAGCCATCGGCTGCGCCCCGGCCGGCGACAAATCGATGATCGACAGGCGGCGATGCCCCAAGGCGATGCCCGCCGAAGTATCGATCCAGCGGTCGCCCGCGTCGGGGCCGCGATGCACCATGCTGTCGGTCATGGCGGTGATGCGGGCGGTCAGGGCGTCCTCGCCGGTCGCCCGTCCCAGGTCCAGCAGGCCTGCGATGCCGCACATTGGTTCGGTTCCTCTTAGCGCCGTGATCTAGACATAAGAATCGCGTCTAATCTCTTTTTCGTCATGCCCGGACTTGTTCCGGGCATCCACGCGGATGCATCATAACATATTGTTTATAATGCAGTTTAGGCTGAGCGGCGTGGATGGCCGGGACGAGCCCGGCCATGACGGGGGGGGGGACTGTCCCACGCTTTTTGAATGGGCCGAAGCACTACGCGATCAGCCGTTCGAAGGCTTCGGCGGCCTGCGGCCAGCCCCAGCGGCCTTGCAAGCTCAGCGCTTTGCGGTGCTGGTCCAGCCACAGCGTGTCGTCGGTCAGCAGGCGGATACCGGCCTTGGCGAAGTCCTCGGCCCCGGAAACGACGAAGCCGGTTTCGCCATCGACGATGCGTTCCTTCATGCAGGCGATGTCCTCGACCACGCCGGGCAGGCCCATGGCCTGGGGTTCGGCGACGGCGTTGCAAAAGGTCTCGCCGATGTCGCCGCGATAGAGGAAGCAGCGGGCTTGGCGCATTTCCTCGACCAATTGGCTTTTCGGCACCGGCCCGCGCAGGATCACACCCTGCCCCGCCATCGAGGCGGCGCGGTCGAGAATCGGCGTCATCTTGCCGGCCTTGGCGGCTCCAGCGGCGCCATAGATCGAGGCTCCGGCGAAGATATGCAACTCGCCGCCCGGCACTTTGGGGGCAATGCGCTCGGCCCAGACGTCGAGCAGCCAATCCAGCGAGCGCAGCGGGTTGGACAGGAACACCGCGCGCGGCGGCGGCGCTTCGCTGCGCTCGGCGGCACCGAGAAAGATCGGGGTGATGCCATAGGGGATGATCACCCGCTGACCGGCAAAGGCCCAGGATGGATAGGTGGACAGGTGACTGTCGCCGGAAAATACGATCACCGGGCGGCGCAGGAACAGCGGCCACTGATAGCGCGGCTTCAACAGATAGCCGGCGGGATTGTGAATCCAGAACACCGTGCGCCGCGCCCCCCGGCACAGCGGGATCAGGTGGTTCGAACGGTTGGCGATGTAAAGGTCGGCGGACTCCGGCACACCCTGATCGAGCGGCGACCAGCGCACGCCCTTCCAGGTCAGGGATGCGTCGCAGCGGTTATGCACCGACACGTCATGGCCGCGCGCGGCCAGCACTTCGGCCAGTTCGGCGAAAGCGGATTCGGCTCCGCCCAACGGCTTCTGGTCCTTGACCTGCCCGTCGAAGCTGATGCCGTCATCGGTCATGACCACGCGCGCCATGGTTATTCGTCCTCGTATTTGGCCTTGAGGTAGGACACCAGCGGGTAGATGGCGGCGAACAAAGCGATCAGGAATCCATGCCCGCCCTCGCGCCAGCCGCTGCGGCTGATATAGCAGCGCCAAAAGCGCGAGACGATGCGCCGGGCATTGTGCGGACCCGAACCGATCTTTCCCGACTCGCGCAAATCCTTGGCCCGCGCGGTGGAATAGGCGTCCAGGCGGCGGATCATATCGGAAATGTTACGATCGACGTAATGCTGAACGCGGTTATGCAGCGCCGGCCCTTTTTTGCCGATCAGGGTCAGGCGCGGATGCACCCGGTCATTGCCCCAGCGCTTGGCTTCCTTGCGGAACAGCCCCGGATAAGCGGGCTTGCCGAAGGACGCGCCCCAGCCGCGCCGGACTAGCTTCTTGCCGATCCAGTTATCGACGGGGATGTCATGATAGGCATAGGTCGAGTTGTCGGCCATGCCGCGCAGTTCGGCGGCCAGGGCCGGAGTCGCGTGCTCGTCGGCGTCGAACTCGACGATCCAATCGCCCCGGCAGAACTCGATGCCGGTGTTGCGGCGCGGCCCCTCCAACTCCCACGATCCTTCGACGATGCGGTCGGTGAAGCGTTGGGCGATGGCTTTGCTGCCATCGGTGCATTTATCGAGGACGACGACGATTTCGTCGGCGAAGGCCAGCTTTTCCAGGCAGGCGGCCAGACGGTCTTCCTCGTTATGGACGACGACCAGGGCGGACAGCATCATGACGCGGTGCTCCGTGCGGTTTGGGCGGTCCCGACCATTCGTTCGATCCAGGCGGCGGCGGCGGGAAGGTCATCGACGACCACGGCGGGGGCGCAGTTTTCCGCCGCTTCGGTCTTGGCCCCATAGCCGGTGCGGACCAGAATGGCGGTGGCGCCAACGGCTTGGCCCATCTCGATGTCGAGAGCCTTGTCGCCGACCAGAAAGGCCAGTTTGGGGTCGAAGCCATGCTCGGCGACGGCTTGTTCGACCATTCCCGGCAATGGCTTGCGGCAGCGGCAATCGTCTTCGGGGCTGTGTGGACAGATGTAAATGCCATCCAGGGTGACGCCTTCGGCGGCCAAAAGTTCGGTCAGGCGCTCATGCACCTTGGATAACATTTCGAGGTCGAAATATCCTCGCGCGACGCCCGATTGGTTGGTCACCACGGCAATGCCGAAGCCCAGTTCGCTCAGCCGGCGCAAAGCCGGGCCGACACCGGGATAAAGCTCCAACTGATCGGGGGAGGACAAATAGTTCCGCTCGACATTGACGGTGCCGTCGCGGTCCAGCAGGACGAAGCGGCGTGGACTGGCGGGGGCTTGGGTCACAGTCGCTCCAGGCGTGCGGCGAAGAAGCCATCCATACCACCTTTCTCCGCCATATGGCAGGGCAGGCTGCGCAGGTCGCCGACGGCGGTCACGCCTTCGGACCAGCCGCCCAAATCGGCGGCGGTGATGGGGATGCGGCGCGCCGGAGCATGTCCGGCCAGCAGCGCGTCGATGCGCTCGGCGCCTTCCTCGTATTGCAGGGAACAGGTGCAATAGACCAGCGTGCCGCCCGGCTTCAGCATGTCCAGCGCCGCCAGCAGCAGGCGGTCTTGGGTGGCGGCCAGCTTGGCGATATCGGCGGGATGCTTCAGCCACAGCGCATCAGGGTGGCGGCGCAGGGTGCCGGTGGCCGAGCACGGCGCGTCGAGCAACACGGCGTCGAGCGGCGAATCGGGACGCCACACGGCGGCGTCGGCGGTGACCACCTCGGCCCACAGATCCAGCCGGTCGAGGTTCTTCATCAGCCGGTCCAGCCGCTTTTCCGAGCGGTCGAGGGCGGTGACCCGCGCCCCGGCAGCGGCCAGTTGCGAGGTCTTGCCGCCGGGTGCCGCGCAAAGATCGGCGACCCGTTTGCCGGTGATGTCGCCCAGCAGGCGGGCGGGCAGCGCGGCGGCGGCGTCTTGCACCCACCATGCGCCCTCGGCATAGCCGGGCAAGGCGGAGACCTGACCGCCAGCGGCGCGGCGCAGGGTGCCGCCGGGCAGGATTTCCGCCTCTAGCGGTCCGGCCCACAAAGCGGGGTCGCCTTTGACGCTGATATCCAGCGGCGCTTCATGCAGATGCGCCTCGCCGATGGCCCGCGCGGTGGCGGCGCCATAGGCGGCGCTCCATGATTGCCACATCCACGGCGGGGTGTTCAGGCGCGGAGCATCCTGGGCGTCGGCCAGCGCGCGGCCCTCGCGGGAGATGCGGCGCAACACGGCGTTGATCAGTTTCTGATGCGCGGTCAGCTTGGCGGCCTTGGCCATGTTGACGGCGGTATCGACGACGGCATGCGGCGGCACCTCAAGGAACACCAACTGCGCCACGCCCATGCGCAGGATGTCCTGCGCCAAGCTGGCCTTGGCCGGCAGCGGGTCTTTCAGGCAATGGGCAATCAAGGCGTCGATCTGGCCCAGGCGTCGCAAGGTGGTGGCGACCAGCAGGCGGGCGAAGCCGCGCTCGCGTTCCTCCTCCAGCCCGCTCAGGTCGAGGGCGTCGTCGAGCGCCAGCCGGCGGCGCAATACATTGCTCAAGCCGTTGAGGGCGACGGCACGCGCGCCGAACGCGTCGCGCGAGATCAACCGCGTGATCCGGGACGGGAGGCGGCAAGGGTCGTGGGAATGCTCATATCTTTTTCGATCCGCGATTGATCCGCCGGGCGGACATGAATAAGTATGCCGGTCTCATCGTTCAAGAGGTTCGACGCCATGACCAAATCTCCGCAGCCGTCGTCAGAGGATGTCAAACCGGCCAAGGAGCCGACCGAAACGCCGGCCAAGCCAGCCGATCAGGCTCCGGAGGTCGGTGGACGGCAAGGCCCCGATCCGACCCGCTACCAGGATTGGGAACGCGGCGGCCGCTGCATCGATTTTTAGACGGCCTCAGTCCCGCCCCTTGTTCGACGGCGTGTCGCTGAAGCCGAAGCGGTCGCGCACGATGAACAGCGGGCGGCCCTTCACCTCGTTGAACACCCGGCCCAGATAATGGCCAAGGATGCCCAGGGTGATCAACTGCACGCCGCCGAGAAACAGCACGATGACGATGATCGATTCATAGCCGGGCACGTCGATGCCGTAGATCAAGGTGCGGATCAACCGCACCACGATGTAGAGGAAGGCAAAGCCGGAGATGATCGAGCCGATCACCGCCCAAATGCGCAAAGGGTAATCGGAAAACGCCACCAGCCCGTCGAAGCCGAAGCGCAGCAGATTAAGGAAGCCCCATTTGGTTTCGCCGAAAAGGCGTTCTTCCTGTTCATACGGAATGCCGACTTGGCGGAATCCGACCCAGGCGAAGATGCCCTTCATGAAGCGGGTGCGTTCGGGCATGGCGTTGATGACCTCGACCACCTTGCGGTCGAGCAGGCGGAAATCGCCCGCCTCGCGCGGTAGCGGGACTTCCGACAGCTTGTCGAACACCCAATAGAATGCCTTGGCGAACAGCTTCGATAGCAGCCCCTGGCCGGTGCGCTGGCTGCGCACGGCGAAGACCACGTCATAGCCTTCGCGCCATTTGTCCAGCATCGCCGGGATCAGCTCGGGCGGATGCTGCAAATCGGCGTCGATGGGAATCACCACATCGCCCTCGGCATAGGCCAGCCCGGCGGACAGCGCCTGTTCCTTGCCGAAATTGCGCGACAGCCCGACGACTTTGATCCGCGCCTCGCGCTGGTGGATGGCGACCAGCTTGTCCAACGTGTCGTCGCGGCTGCCGTCATTGATGCAGATGACCTCCCAATTCAGGCGAATGCCGTCGAGCACCGGCAGCAAGCGCTCGAAGAAGCGCTCGACATTGGGCGATTCGTTGAAAAAGGGGACGACAATGGACAGGCGGGGAGATCGGGTCACGACAGCATCTGTTCTGGGAATGGGATATCAAAGGTCATAGTAGAGAAGGCCCCGGTGTCTGCAAAGCCATTCCGTCGCCATCGCCCGGAACCAGCATTTCGGCCAGCGGATCGTGGGCGTGAAAGCGCGCCTTGGCCAAGCCGGGGCGGTTGACCGCATAGCAATAGGCGCAGCCATGCGGGCAGCTGTCATAAGCGCCAATGTCGCGGCTTTCGGCGCAAAGACAGCCGGGGCGGTTGCCCTTGGTCTTGGCGATGATGGGGTGTCCGGCGACATCGGCCAGCCGTTGGGCGTCGATGCAGCGGGCGGCGGCTACACCCTCGATGGCTAAGTCGGGCTGGGTGCATAGGGTCAGCGCCATGCCGAAGCCTCGGGCGATGTCGGCGAGGCGGGCGATGGCTTGGCGTTTCTCCTCGGTGGCGGGATCGCCCCAGGTGAAACCATGGGCTTGGGTGGCGGTCGCCATGTTACGGGCGGTCTTGCGGTAGCTTTGGACGAAGCTGACCACCACCTCGTCGACAGACCCCTCCAGGGTGCGGGCCAGGGCGGTGAAATTGTTCACGTGCCAGGCGGGCGGTGTCAGGTCGCTGACCACGATCGGATCATAGCGCCACACCACCGCGCGCGGGCCGAAGCGCTCGGCCAGTTGGCGGATCAGGCTGACCGAGCGGCATGAGCCAACCACCGAGCTTTCCAGCGCGCGCGGATAGCCGGTGACGGTGTACTGCACGATGAACGGCATGCCGGCCTCGGCCACCTCGTCGAGCATCGGCAGGAACGGGCCGATGTTGCGGGTCCAAAACATCATCCCATCGACGCCCTGGCGCAGCGGCACCGTCGAGACCGGCCCGCCATAGGGACTGGCGACGCGGGCGAAGCCGGCGCGGAAGCGGTTGCGGAACCACGGGCCGTAAAAGGCGGGGATGTCGGTGCGGACGCTGGCGGAGACGATCATGGCACCTCCGGCAAGGCGGGTTTGGTCAATCCATCGGGAAGTGGTCGTGGAACACGATCGGCCCGCCGCGTCGCTCGGCCTGACGTCCAGCCCACCAGAAACCGCCGACGGCAATCAGCAGGCAAGCCAGCGCCACCCAGCCGATAAAGGCCGAGTTGAACACCGGCTGGGCCAGGGCGGCGATGAAGAAGGCGATGCCCATCAGCAGCAGCATGCCGACCTGCAACAGGCGATAGCGAATCCTTCGCCGCGTTGCCGGGTCCATCCTGCCGTGCTCTGTCACGCCGGTTCCTCCTGGTGGTGGTCTGTCGGGGTTGGGCCGTCGGCCCGGTTTGCCGCACCGCAGCGTTGTGGCGCGCATTCAACCAAAGCCCAGACAAATGCTCAAGCTTTCAGCGCATGCAAACAGCATGTAAATGAAAAAACCTGGGGCTCAGACCGCCTGCGGCGGCGGATTTGCGGGAGAATGCGCATCGGGTCTTGGCACTCACCAATCATGAGTGCTAACATTCGCCTCAATCGGGCTGCGCCGGGGGGTCGGTTGCGCCCCATCCGGAAGCGCCTTATATACCGCACTGTGATCAAGACCCGGAGCCCCGCGAGGGGACATCCATAGGTGACAACCGAAGGCGGGCCCTGTGGTTGCTTGATTTTAGGACCGTGGGCACCGGCCGCAACGCAAGAGGAAGCAATGAGCAAAGTCATCGGTATCGACCTGGGCACGACCAATTCCTGCGTCGCCATTATGGAAGGCAAGACCGCGAAGGTGATCGAAAACACCGAGGGCGCGCGGACCACGCCGTCCATGGTGGCCATTGCGGATTCGGGCGAACGCCTTGTCGGACAGGCGGCGAAGCGTCAGGCGGTGACCAATCCGTCGAACACGCTGTTCGCCATCAAGCGCCTGATCGGCCGGCGTTTCAACGATCCGGTGACGAAGAAGGACGCGTCGCTGGTCCCCTATCATATCATTGAAGGTGACAACGGCGACGCCTGGACCGAGGCTCAGGGGAAGAAATACAGCCCCAGCGAAATTTCCGCCTTCATCCTGGGCAAGATGAAGGAAACCGCCGAGAACTATCTGGGCGAGAAAGTGACTCAGGCGGTCATCACCGTCCCCGCTTACTTCAACGACTCGCAGCGTCAGGCCACCAAGGACGCCGGGCGTATCGCCGGTCTGGAAGTGCTGCGTATCATCAACGAGCCGACCGCAGCCGCTCTGGCCTATGGCATGGAGAAAAAGGGCGCGGGCATCATCGCGGTCTACGATCTGGGCGGCGGCACCTTCGACGTGTCGGTGCTGGAAATCGGCGACGGCGTGTTCGAAGTCAAGTCGACCAACGGCGACACCTTCCTGGGTGGCGAAGACTTCGACGCCCGCATCATCGACTACCTTGCCGACGAGTTTAAGCGCGAGCAGGGTATCGATCTGCGCAAGGACCGTCTGGCCCTTCAGCGTCTGAAGGAAGCCGCGGAAAAGGCCAAGATCGAGCTGTCGGC
>Ga0116225_1000957_pt1 | contig 21540 bp, 20 predicted proteins | sample Sb_taG_8_FD_88968 | JGI IMG/M metagenome (GOLD analysis project Ga0116225, IMG submission 88968) | Peat soil microbial communities from Weissenstadt, Germany - Sb_50d_c_BC metaG | ecosystem: Environmental > Terrestrial > Soil > Wetlands > Peat | place: Germany: Weissenstadt | collected 2010-09-21 | reverse complement strand
TATGTTGTTGCCGCCGTGGGTAGCGATGAAATCGCGGCCGACGATGGTGGCGGCGCCGAAGCCGAGGAACGTGGTCATGATATGGAAGCTGCCAATGAGCGCCATGGCCCAGATGATGCTGTGGCGCGCGGTCTTGGCGTCGGGAACGGTGTAGAAGCGCACGAGGATGTGCGGAAGGCCTGCAGTGCCGAGAATCAGCGCGAGACTCAGAGAGATTAAATCGAGCGGGCCGTACGGGGGCTTGTAGCGAAGGCCGGGCTGCAGAAAATCTTTCACTACTTCGCGGCCTTGATCGTGATAGGTGACGTGGCCGATGGCATCGAAGAAGGAATAGAGGCTGAAGTGGAAGTGGGACATTACGAGGAAGCTGAGAAGAATCGCTCCGATGGTGAGAAGGATGGCTTTGACGATTTGCACCCACGTGGTGGCTAACATCCCGCCGAAGACGACGTAGACGATCATCAGCACGCCGACCCCGATCACTGCGGTGCTGAAGGAAATGCCCGAGCCTTTGAGGAGGAGGGCGACGAGAGCGCCGGCGCCGACCATTTGCGCGACCATGTAGAACGTGCAGATGGTGATGGTACTGAGCGCGGCCATCGCGCGCACGGGACGAGGTTGCAAGCGGTACGCGAGAACGTCGGCCATGGTGTACTTGCCGGAGTTACGCAGCGGTTCGGCGACTACCAGCAGTAGCGTGAGATAGGCAACCAGCCAGCCCACCGAGAACATGAAGCCGTCGTAACCCTGGAAGGCGATGATGCCGGCAATGCCGAGAAAAGAGGCGGCGCTCATGTAGTCGCCGGCTACGGCGACACCGTTTTGCCAGCTTTTGATCTGGCGGCCCGCGGCGAAGAAGGCGTTGGCGCCGGCGGAGCGCCTGGAAGCCCAGTAAGTGATGCCGAGGGTGATGGCGATGAAGATCAGGAACATTACGAGAGGGGCGGACATGACTTATTGGCCGCCTTTCTCGTCCTTGGGCTTTTGCGCGGCTTCGATGATGTCGCGGGAGAGGGCGTCGAAGCGATCGGCCGCGCGAACGTAGAGTGCAGCGACGATCCAGGCCATGAAGAATTGCGAGAGCGCGAACAGATAGGCGAGATTGACGTCGCCCCAGACTTTGATGGTCATGAAACTGGGGGCGTAGCCGACCAGGATGGGGAGCAGAAAGTAGAAAACCATGAAGAAGATGAAAGCTGGGACGATGAAGATCTTCTTTGTGGCCATGAGGTCGCGGAATTCCCGGCTTGCCGCCACACGATCCCAGACGGTCTGAGCGTTTTGATCGAGCTTCGTATCGTCTGGCATTGATCTCCTCTGCGTCGAGAGTTTCGGCTAGTTCAGTGTTCGCCGGTCGGGCGCGTGAGTTGAGCGGCGCGAATCCTACAACGATTTCCGACGAGCTGTATACAACCTCTGAGCTCGGCACCCGGCGTTTCCTGATTGATGCCGACGCGTAGTCGGATTTGAGATCGCAGATCGTGGCGACAGCGAATTCGAGGGAATTTCCGCCGGATCGCGGAAATAGATTGTGGGAGGACGTTGCCGGTAGCGAATTCCCTGACGAGCCGTTGCGCTTCAGGAGTGCGAAAATCAGACAGTATCCAGCCCGCGGCTGACGTGGCTAACGCGGGGGTCTTGTTGCTCTCGGGTGCGCGGCGCAGACATGGGCTGCAAACTCTTTGTCGCGCTGCTGCTGGTATTGAATCATCATCTCGTCAATCGTTTTGCCAACGGGCGGCCCTGTCGGGTTAAACACCCACGCGCAATCTGAGCAACCCCAGCCCTGAAAATTCTGTTGGACAAGCCATACCAATTTGCGACGCCTCGCCTCCATGGCCCACCTCGAGATTCGGTGCGTTTATGTCCGTTTGCAAAACGATCGATCCGTGGACTTCGACGGCACAGCAACGACAAGCGCCTCACTTTTCATCGCCCTGAGCGAACTTCTACCGAAGTCGCTGCTTTTCGAGCGCACCTGAAGATGCAGGTGGATAATCAAGGCGGTAGAGACTAGCGATAGAACGGGGTGGTTGTCTGTCGGTTATCCAACACTGGGAAGAATTGCTATCTCAATCCGAGGTCATCCTCGAACTGCCGAATGACGCTGTAGCACTCACAGGCGGATTTTTCGAGTTTCCTGCGGTTCAGAATCTTTACCGCACCGCGCACGTATTCCAGGATTCCCTTTTTTTGGAGCACGGACGCCGCCAAGCTTACACTGGATCGATCTGTACCCATCATGGTCGCAATGAAATCGTGTGTTATCGGCAGCATTCCGGAATCCACCCGGTCCTGAGTCATCAGTAGCCATCGCGAGAGGCGTTGCTGTATATCGTGCAGGCGGTTGCACGCCGCCGTCTGTGCGACTTGCATGCCTTGAAGTCCGGAATGTCTGTTCAACATCGTCTGCAGCTGCGGAGCCGACCGCAATATGCGCTCCAGTGCACTGCCCATCATTCGCGAGGCGTCACCGGCGATCTGGATAATTTCGCGCACTGGGCTTCTGCTCAGGCCGGCTGCCAATCCGGCCCCGACATAGCCCTCGTTACCCACGACACCCACTTCCACGGTTCGACCGTCTTTGGTGACTACAACTTGAGAAACCATCCCGCGGTTCGGGAAATAGACGAACTCGATATTTTCCGCCGGTTCGTGGAGACTGAGATGATGCGGCAAGTTGATATAAGTCAAGTCGGGCCGCATCAATTCGTATTCACCGTCGGGCATGGCCAGCAGAATTTTGTTCCTTACCGGTTTTCCGGCGATGTTGGTTCGCTCGTCTGCCTGCGCGGCTCGAAAGTTTTTTCCAGTCATGTCACCCTCGAACACGGTTAGACACGCGAGTCCAAGCCGACCCACTGAACCGGTTACGGCTCATGGCGCGAAAAGCCTGTTTGACTCGCGGCCGCAAAAGATAAGCCAGCATCCAGACGGCCGCTGCCATCACGAGCAAATGGCAAACGATCATCGGGCCTGCCGGAATCACAAGATAGCCCATGAACGTGAAGAGGCTGAAAATCGTACAGGCAACACCGACGGCGATGGCTACGATGGTTACGATCCGCGCCCACTCACGCAAGTTCAACACGCCAACGGCCACATAAACGGCAACTCCTGCGAGAACCAGCAGTGAGAATCCTCCCGCGCCTCCCATCCCGGCGATCGCCACTGAGGCCGGGTCTCCCGCATCTCCACCAGTCATTCCGACGACGGCAGCGAGGAAGAGCGCCAAAGAGCCCAGTGCGAGAAGCGCCGCTCCGAAGAATGTCAGAATTGCGACGATGGTCACGCCGGTGGGGCGCTTCATAGTCTTACTTACCTCCAGCACTTCGCATCACATTGAACGCAGAGTCACACTGCTCGTCCAGAGCACGGGCAAGCAGCGTGACTTTCGGCTTTCTCGTCCAGCGAAACGCCATTCTTAATCGTGATCTGGATGGCTGTGGCGCCAGTTCCAGTAATTCCTCTGATTCTTGTGCTTCTGCTTTTCGTACGGGCGATATTCCTCGTGCCGCTCAACCAGATAGCCGCGGTAGGCGCGGTCTTCACGGTCATCCCAGTTGTGATAGTCGTGGTGGTTCGAGTCGTAGACTCGGACCTGAACGCTGGCTTGCGGCGGCGTTGCAGCGGCCGCGATGAAACCGGTTGCCGCAAGGGCAGCTGTTAGGATTAGTGCGTGTACGACTCGATGTGCACGGTGCATGTAAGAGTCCTCCGGACCGCGATTCTTGGATTCCCAAGTTTGAAACCACGGTAGCGCCTACTGTGCGCCTCGCGCAGGTGCAAAGATGTCCTGTACAGCACACATGGAGAGAAAGATGGCTAACTGGACTTGAGATCCCAAATCGTGGCGACGGCGAGTTCGAGGGAATTGCCGTCGGGATCGCGGAAATAGATCGAGGGAGGGTTGTTTCCGAAAGCGAATTCCTTCTCGATGGGGATGCCGTGCTTTTGCAAGCGCTCGCGCCAGGCGGGGAGTTCATCGGGCTCGACGCGGAAAGCTGCGTGGCCGGCGCCGGTGGTGCCGTGCGGAGGCAACACGCCAGGCAGCTGGGTCACGTCGGCGCGGAAGATCAGCAGGACGCTTGGCCCGTTGCCGACTTGAAATGCGGCGCCACGGTCTTCGGGGAAGACGGCATCGTTCATGAGGCGAAGACCGAGCACATCGCGATAGAACGCGACGGCGCGCGTTAGGTCGGTTATACACAGCGAGGTCTCAAGGATCGCGTGGATGCGCAACATAGTTGGCTGCATTTTAGCCGAGGTTTCGCCGGTGAACCACTCGATGCGCTTTGCTGCACGATGTCGAGACTGAAATTGAAAGGAGACCGCCTGCGGCTAATTCCAGTGATGGTAATGCCACCAAACCTTCTGCAAGTCGAACGTCGCGCCACGGCAGAGATAGATGGGAGTATTCTCTTCGGCCATGCTGAAGCGCTCGTTGTGGTCGAAGGCCTGCCACGAAGTGCAATTGTCCTGAACATCTTTGAGGCTGAACTGCAGAAAAATTAGGTTTTCGTAATGCTCTGCGGGTGGGCCCCAATACCAGTAGTTTTGGTGGCGGGAGTAGGCGCGGGGCAGGCCTAACTTAGGACCGAACGTATCGATAGCACCGGCCTCTCCGTAATTGCCGGCTAAGATGCCGGTCTTGGCGCGCTCATCAGGTGGCAGCGAGTTGTAGATGCCGGCGACTTCGCGGACCATCTCCGGCCAGCCAAACTGGTCGCCGAGTGGCTGCGGTAGAAGTCCCTGATGGTTTACTTCGTCCTTGGCCGGTTTGAACCCGATGGCTTGCGCGTAGGCCAGGAAATGTTCCGGCGAAAGCATCCAGGTGTCGAGCGGAAGCATGGGTAAGGTGCCGAGAAGAACGATCGCCACCACGGCGGCTCTGAACCAGCTTACGCGTGGCGCCAGGCAACGCTCGATGGCCACCACGCCAGCGGCTAAGACCATGGGATAGATGGGGAATAGGTAATATTCCTTGGCGTGCGCGAACTCCATGGTCACGAAGAAAATGATGAAGGTCAGGCCGAGCATCCGCCAGCGCTTTACCCATAACAGCCAGCCACACCCGAGCAGCGCCACCAGAAACACCACCGGATCTATAGTGAGAATCTGCTGCTTAATGAACGCTAGGGGCCCGAGGATAACGTTCTTTCCCTCGCGGCGAACGTTCTCCAGATCTTCCAGCGTCGGAAAGTGATGGTGAACCTGCCAAATTAAATTTGGCAGGAACAGCGCAGCCGCAATGGCTAGCGCCAGCCAGATCCACCGATTCAGCAAGTCCCGGCGTTGGCGCGACAATAGCAATGCAACGGCCACCGAGAACCCGAAGAACAGCGTGGAGTGCTTGTTCTCGAGCCCTAGTCCGGCGAGCAGGCCGAACCACAGCCACAGCCTCGACTCGCCGGTGCGCAAAATCCGGGCCACCACGAGGATGCAGCCCATCCAGAACAGCGGCTCGAACGCGTTCATGGTCATCAGGCTGTCCGACCACAACATGGCGGGGCAGAGCAGCACGCAAAGCCCGGCGAGGAACTGGGCGAACCTTCCGCCTCCGAGCTCGCGGGCGATTAAGATGGCAATAGCCACCAAGGCCGCGCCCGCCAGCGCCGGGAGAATGCGCAGCGCCGCCATTGAACCGCCCATCCACAGTGCCATCTTCGCGTACACGGCGACGAGCGGCGCGCTATCCACGTAGCCCCAATCGAGATGGCGGGCCATATCCAGGTAATAAAGCTCGTCGCGGAAGTAGCCGTAGTGCCGGAGGCTAGTGAAGATATGCAGCAGCAGCTTGGCTGCGCAGAGGCCAATCAAAATCCCACCTGCGAGAGGCGAAAGCGCCGGACTGCGTAGCGCTTGGCGCAGCGGATCTGGTACGGGTTGAGAAGTATCCGAGAAAACCATAGCCAGAATTATGCTCCTCACCGGAGGCGCTTCTAGCGAGACGTTAGAACTCAGCAGGAGCGTCGCATCAACTTCCAACTAACTCTGAATTTTGAGCCGGAATCTCGATTTCGAATTCCTGGCTGTCGCAAAACGTACACGCGATCCTGGCGGTATGCAATCTTCCCGGCAGATGCCAATGAATCGTGGGGACCGGGCGACGGCGCTCCTAGATGCAATCGATTTGTCTGGTCGGCCCTCTAAGCGGCGACTGATCGAACACCGCAGGGGGCATCCCCTTGACGCGCTGTGGAATCGTAAACTATTGTCGAGAATAGGCGTGGACAGAGAATTGAGAATCGGGGCTTCCCAAGCGACTGCGCGCACGCGGGCCCGGGCTAGCTGTGCCGCGCAAGAGCCGCGGTTCGAACTGCACCATTTCCTACTGCTTGCCGCGATTGCTGGACTGCTGGTTGGCGTGTTTTGGCTCTCGACCGCTTCACGCAGCGATTTGGGGTTTGAGGCCGGTTCTCACCTTCGTTCACTGGCGCGGGCTCACCGGGTTGCCGAGAGCGATGGCCAGGCGATTCAAGTTACACACTCTGCTGTTCGTGTAGTTTCCGTTCTGCACGAACAACTCCTGTTCGAGCGTTTCCTTCCAATTGAAAAGGGCGCAGCCAGGGCCGCCACAACGCTTGCCGGCTCTCGGATTTCGCGTGCCCCTCCCGCGCAAGCCTCCTGAAACTCGCAACCGCCTCTCACTAGAACTACTGGAACGAACCGCGGCTTGAGCGATGGCGCTCGGGCAGGCCCCCATTGAATCGGTCACCGAATGCTGCGAGGCGGCAATTCGTGTGATCGCCAGTTCGTGCAATGTCAGAGCGCACTTCTAAGGTGTGAACATGAATGACAGTTCTCGAACTACCGGGCGAGCGAGGCGCGCGGCGCTGTTTGCCGCCGTGGCGCTGGCCGGCGCGGCCGTGATTTGCGGCTGCGGAAAAACGGAGCATGCAGCCAACGCGGATGCTGTGGCCGTCGCCGTTGTGCCGGTGGTACGAGGCGATATGAACGAAGACTTCGATCGCGCGGGCGTATTCCGGCCGTATCAAGAGATCAATCTATACGCGAGAGTTTCCGGGTACGTGAAGCGCATCAACGTGGACATCGGCGACCGAGTGAAGAAGGGGCAGGTCATGGCGGTGCTCGAGGTTCCGGAGCTGGTGGCGGAGATGGAGCACTCGAAGGCTGCCGTGTCGCGGAGCGAGGAGGAATTGAAGCGGGCGCGAGGCGATCTAGAGCGGACCAAATCGGCGCATGAGGTTGCACATCTGGCGTACGCGCGACTCGCGGAGGTGTCGAAGACACAGCCGGGCATCGTGGCCCAGCAGGAATTGGATGCGGCGCTTGGGCAGGACCGCGAGGCAGAGGCGAGTGTCGCTTCCTCAGAGGCGGCGGCGGCCGCGGCGGAACAGCAACTTGTGGTGGACAAGGCGGAATTGCAGAAAGACCAATCGATGCTGGATTACGCGCAGATCGTTGCGCCGTTCGATGGCGTGGTGACGCAACGGTTTGCGGATACGGGCGCGATGGTCGCGGCGGGAACTTCGTCGGAGAAGCAGGCGCTGCCGGTGCTGGAGCTGGCGCAGAACGATGTGCTGCGGCTGGACATTCCCGTGCCCGAATCGGTGGTGCCGAGTATCCGCGAAGGCGATTCTGTGCAGGTGCACGTGGGGGCGCTGAACAGCGACTTCGAAGGAAAGGTGGTGCGGTTCTCGCGCCAGTTGGACGCATCGACACGCACGATGGTGACGGAAATTGATGTGCCCAATCCGAAGCTGACGCTCGTGCCGGGGATGTATGCGGACGTGAAGATTCGATTGCAGCACCAGCAGAGCGTGCTGTGCATTCCGATAGTCTCGATCGTACGAGGCGATGGGAAGCCGTTCGTGCTGGCTGTGGACGCGACGAATCACGTGGAGCGGCGCGAGATCGTATTGGGTATCGAAGGGGCGAAGCAGGCGGAAGTCTTGTCCGGGCTGCGCGAAGGGGAATTTGTGGTGGCGGCGAATCAGGCGGAACTGCGGCCGGGGCAGCTGGTGAAGCCGAAGCAGGCTGCGCTCGCGGATGGCGGCTCGAATCCGGGAGGCGAGAACTAATGCCTACGTTCGCCATCAAGCATCCTTTTTTTATTTTAGCGCTGTGCCTGATGACCGCGGTCGTCGGCGTTGTGACCGTAGCGCGCATGCCCGTGGATTTGTTCCCGGACATCAATATTCCAGTGGTGGTAGTGGCGACATTTTATGCGGGAATGCCGCCGCAACAGGTCGAATCGGACATCACGGACAGCTACGAGCGATTTTTTACGCTGGGGAGCGGGATCGATCACATCGAATCGAGATCGCTTCCAGGCGTGAGCTTGATTCGCATTTATTTTGAGCCGGGCACGGATCCAAACGCCGCGGTCAGCAACATTTCGAATCTGGCGATGGCGAACTTGCGGCGGCTGCCGCCCGGGACGCTGCCGCCAGTTGTGTTGAAGTTCGATGCTTCAAGTCTGCCGGTCTGTCTCGTGACGCTGAAGGGCGAGGGATTGAACGAAACGCACTTGAAGGATTTGGCGCAATTCACGGTGCGCAATCAAATTGCCAATGTGCCGGGCGCATCGGTGCCGCAGCCTTACGGCGGGCGGTACCGGCAAATCATGGTTTACGTGGATCCGGCGAAGCTTGAGGCGCACCAGCTCAGCTTGATGGACGTGGTGCACGGGATCAATGAATCCAATTTGATTTTGCCGGCCGGCGACGTGCGCATCGGGCCCAAAGATTTCGATATTTACGCGAATAGCCAGGTCGCGGTCGTGGACGATATCAACACGATCCCGCTGAAGACCGTTGGCAACGCGTCGATTCTCGTCGGCGACATCGGACACGCAGAAGACGCCGGGCAGTTGCAGACGAACATCGTGCGCGTGGACGGGCAACATTCGGTTTATATCCCGGTGCTGAAGCAAGGCGGCGGAAGCAACACGATTGCGATCGTGAGCGGAGTGAGAAAGTCGATCGCGCACCTGCTGGATATTCCGAAAACTCTAATCACTGATGTCGTCTTCGATCAGTCGGTGTTCGTGCGGATTGCGGTGAAGAACTTGATCAATGAGGGCACCATCGGATTGGTTCTCACGGCTCTCATGATTTTGTTGTTTCTCGGCAATGTGCGCGGGACGGTTGCCGTTTTGATTTCGATTCCGCTTTCTTCGCTGGCGGCGTTCATGGCGCTGAGCCTCGGCGGTGGGACGATCAACACCATGGTGCTGGGAGGATTGGCGCTGGCATTCTCCCGGCTTATCGACAATTCGGTGGTGGTTCTCGAGAACATTTTCCGGCACCTCGAATTAGGCCAACAGCCGACATTGGCAGCGGAAGACGGGGGCAGGGAAGTGCAGCTCGCGGTGCTGGCCGGGACAATCTGCATCTGCGTGGTGTTCTTCCCAGTCGTGTTTTTGTACGGGGTGAGCAAGTACCTTTTCACGGCCCTTGCGTTGGCCGTGGTCCTCGCGCTGTTTGCATCGTTCTTCGTGGCCATGACAGTTGTGCCGCTGTTTTGCTCGCGCTTTATCGGCCGCGGCGGGGAACATGATCGCGGCGGTGAGGTCAACGAGCAAGGCGAGTGGCAAGTGGAATCGCACAAGGCGCGGCCGAACTTTTTTGAACGCGTGATTCTCGGATTCAATACGTACTACGGACGGCTGCAGCAGAAATATGACAGGTCGCTCGACGCGTGTCTGCGGCGGCCGGGACTTGTTGTGAACGCGTTCGCCGCATTTGTCGTGCTCAGCCTCGCGGCCTATCCGTTTGTGGGCGTGGCGTTCTTTCCGCGGACCGATCCCGGGCAGTTTGTGATTCGAGTGAAGACGCCGGCGGGAACGCGCATCGAATTGACGGACCAATATCTGGCGAGGATCGAGCAGGACATCGAAGAAGTAGTGCCGGCACGGGATCGCGAAATGATTGTCTCGAACATTGGAATCACGCCGGACCTTTCCGCGATTTATACCAGCAATTCGGGAATGCATACGGCATTCGTGCAGGTGAGCCTGAAAGAAAACCACAAGCTGGGCTCGTACGAATATATGGAACGAGTGCGGCGAAAGCTCGGCGACGATTTGCCGCAGGTGGCGACTTATTTTACGGCGGGCGGACTGGTCGATTCGGTAGTGAATCAGGGATTGCCGGCGCCGATTGACATTCAAGTGAGCACGAACGATTTGCAGCGGGGCTACAACGTGGCGCGCGAAATCGCCGCGCAGTTGCGAGGCGTTCGCGGCGTGAGTGATGTCTTGATTCCGCAGGATCTCGATTGTCCAGGGCTCGAACTGGATATCAATCGCGAGCGCGCCAGCATGGCGGGACTGACGCCAAAGCAAGTGGTGGACAATGTGATTACGGCGCTGACCTCGAACGGCATGATTGCGCCGAGCTATTGGATCGATCCGAAGTCGGGGAACAACTACATGCTGACGGTGCAGTATCCGGAAAAGGAGATTCAGACGATCAACGATTTCGAGCGGATTCCGCTGCACGCATCAACTGCCATCGGCACGACGCCGCTCGATTCCGTGGCGGATATTCGCCCGATCAACACGCCGACGGAAGTGGATCATTACCAGCTTCGACCGGTGATTGACGTTTACGTGATGCCTTCGAGCGAAGATCTCGGGCGCGTGAGCAGCAAGGTGGACAAGCTATTGGCGGGGTTGAAGAAGCCGGAAGGGATACTGGTCACGGTGCGAGGAACCGTGGTGGACATGCATGAATCGTTCAAGAGTTTCGGGGTCGGGCTATTGCTGGCGGTGATCCTTGTCTACCTGATTTTGATGGCGCAGCTTGCGTCGTTCAAAGACCCGTTCATCATTTTGCTGGCGGTGCCGCCGGGAATTTCGGGGGTGTTGATTTTCCTTCTGGTGACGAATACGTCGCTGAACATCATGTCGCTGATGGGCATCATCATGGCCACGGGAATCGTGGTGTCGAACAGCATCTTGATCGTGGATTTTGCGCAGTCGCTGCGGAAGCAAGGAAAGCCCGTGAAGGAAGCGATTGCCGAGGCTTCGCGAATCCGGCTGCGCCCGATTTTGATGACCACGCTGGCGACCGTGCTCGGGCTGATTCCGATGGCGCTGGTGCTCGAAGCCGGGAGCGAGGCTTATGCACCTCTGGCGCGGGCGATTCTGGGCGGGCTGACGGTCTCCGGAGTTGTGACCGTGTATCTGGTGCCGGCGGCGTTCTTGCTGATGTACGGCAAAGAGAAAAGCGCGGCTGCGCCCGGCTGGAACGAGACATCCGAGGTGCAGAAATGACGCGAAGATTGATCATCAGCGCCGCTTTCTTTTTTTTGAGTTGCGCATCGCTGCCCGCGCAATCAATAGTGTCGCCGGTGGGAGTAATTCCGGCCGCAGGCCAGATGCAGCAGTCGGAAGCAGCAGCGCCCGCCGCCACGCCGCAGAACGCGAAGCCGTTCACCTTGGGTGAAGCGGAAGCCATTGCGTTGAAAAACAATCCGCAGATCACCGTGGCGCGGCTCGAGGCGCTGGTGGCGCATCAGAATGTGCGCGTGGTGAGATCGGCATTCTTTCCGACGGCCACGTTGAACATTACCGGCGTGGGCGCGGACCAAGGCAGCCGCATCTCCGCCGGGGCATTGAACAATCCGGTGATTTACGATCGCGCGGCTGCCGGAGTGAACGTGGGCGCGATTCTCACGGACTTTGGCCGGACGGCAAATTTGACCGGCAGCGCCGAGGAGCAAGCGAAGGCCCAGGACGAAAATTCGGCCGCCACTCGGGCGCAGATACTGCTCGCGGTGGATCGGGCATTTTACGAAAGTCTCGAAGCCCAGGCGTTGTTGCGCGTCGCGCACGAGACGGTGGACTCGCGCGCGCTGGTCGCCAAGAAAGTGGGGGCGCTGACCGACGCGAAATTGAAGTCGGATCTCGATCTTAGCTTTGCGAACGTGGATCTTGCTAAGGCGCGGCTGCAATTACTGGAGGCGCAGAATAACTTGCAGGATTCGCTCGCGACGCTCTCCGCGATTCTGGGCTATCCCGATCTTCAGAATTTCGATCTGGTGGAAGAACAAGCGCCAGTGACCCCGCCGCCAGCCGATGCCGCGCCGCTGATCGCGGAAGGACTGCAGCAACGGCCGGAAGTTGCGGCGCTGCGGCATGAGCTGACTGCATCGCAGAAGTTCAGCCACGCAGAGCACGATCTTTCACGGCCAACCGTGAGCGCGTTGGGAGCAGTGGGTCTCGCGCCGGTGCGCGCCAATCAGCTCACGAATTGGTACGGCGCGGCGGGCGTAAATGTAAGCATTCCCATCTTTGACGGATTTCAATTCGACGCGCGGGCCAACGCCGCGGATCTGCAGGCGGACGCATCGCGCCAGCGGCTCACAAACTTGCAGAACAATGTGGCGCGCGACGTGCGTACGAGCTGGCAGGCCTCCAGAAACGCCTACGACCGGCTCGATGTGACTAAGCAGCTTTCGGATCAGGCGAATTTGGCGCTGCGCCTTGCCCAGGCGCGTTACAACCTGGGACTGAGCTCGATCATTGAATTCAGCCAGGCAGAACTGGACAAAACTGAGGCCGACATCACGGATACCGACGCGCGATATCAATACCGCATGAGCCAGATCGTCCTGGCCTTCACTCTAGGTCGCAAATTCTGATCGCGCCTTGCCCTCGGGCGGGTAAACCATTCTCAGGGACGACGAATCAAACCTGTAGTCTGCTCGTTTAGACACCGGCTAGCTCATTCTGCGAAGTCGCCCAGTCCTCCCGGGAGATGATTAATCCTTATGAACGTAAACTCTTCGAGAAGAGGATCATGTCAGAACGCTTTGAGCCGCATCTTCTGGAGCTCCCTTCTTGGTCCTCGGAGCCTGGTCTGGTTGAGTCTAACTATCCTGCTTTGCGGCTTGCCGGCGTTTGCTCAGTCTCAGCCGCCTCCAAGGGTCCCGGGAGCGGGGAGCAGCCGGCCTGACACACCGGCAACGGCGACATCAGTCGACGTGGATTTGCCTGAACGGCAATTGCCCGGAAGCATGAGCGGAATAATTGTTGATGAAACCGGGGCCGCTGTCGTTGGCTCGCAGGTCAAGCTTACCCGTGGAGATCAATCCAAGATCCAGGAAGTCGTCTCTGGTGACGACGGCCAATTCTCATTTGAAAATATCGCTCCCGGACCCTTCCAACTCACGGTTGCATCGGCAGGATTCACGACCCAAACATTCACTGGAACGCTTCATTCGGGCGAGATTTTCGTTGTCCCGCAAATCAAGCTGGCGATTGCGCCAAACGTCACTGTGGTGCGCGTGGGGCTCACAAAGACCGAAGTGGCGGAAGTTCAGATAAAACAAGAAGAAAGGCAGCGCGTACTTGGATTTATGCCGAATTTCTACGTGAACTATGACCCCGACCCTGTTCCGTTGGACTCGAAACAAAAATTTGAGCTGGCCTGGAAGACCACGGTGAATCCAGCCAGCTTCGGTATCGTTGGAGCCATTGCGGGAGTTCAGCAGGCAGACAACAGTTTTAGCGGTTATGGACAAGGCGTACAAGGCTATGCCAAGCGCTACGGCGCTGCCTATGCCGACTTCGTCAGCGGAACTTTTATTGGAGCTGCGATTCTTCCATCGGTACTTAAGCAAGATCCTCGCTATTTCTATAAGGGAACCGGCAGTAAGCCGTCGCGGATTCTGTATGCCATGGCCAACGCGGTGATCTGCAAGGGCGATAACGGACACTGGCAGGCAAATTACTCGAATATCCTCGGAAGTCTCGCCTCCGGAGGAATCTCAAATCTGTACTATCCTTCGACGGATCGCGGAGCAGAGCTAACGTTTGAAAACGCAGGAATAGGAATTGGCGCCACCGCCGTCGCCAATGTCCTTCAAGAATTTATTGTCCGGAAGTTGACGCCCCATCTTGCCGATCGCGATCCCGCCAACCCCTGAAGCACAATCCGGGGACGTCGCTGGCCCGGCCTCGTCTCGCGGTGCAACCAGTCGAAGGTGTTGTGAGTCTAATGGTTGGAGGGCGCTGCGGGGTTCGTATACGCCATCATCATTCCTTTCTAATTTCAACCTCCCGCAGCTGGCCGGAAGTACAGGTAGGAGTTACATCACCCCAGCCCACAAGTCCCGTCGCGCAGTCGGCGATCGGGCGCTACGCTGACCACTCAGCCCTCAGTGCGAAGCCGGAAGGAGCGGAATTCCATTGCGAGGATTGGACGCAGCGCCGAAGTGTATCGGGGCGGCCCAAGGGACAACCGGACGTGCGGCCGGGCAAACGCTGGCCGTGATTTCGCGGTGGTGTGCCGTGGCGCTGCTGCTGGCGTGCGTCATTGTGCCGCGTGCATATGGCGACGCGGGCGTAATTTTGAACGAATCGCTCGATACCAGCGTCGCAAGAATCACCGGCTCGGGGCACAGCGCTATTTATCTCTCTCGCGTTTGCCCGGCGGATTCGCCGGTGAAACTGCGGCTCTGCCGCCCGGGCGAACAGGGTTCGGTGATCAGCAATTACACCACGCTCGGCGAGGACCAGCCCTACGAATGGAACATCGTGCCGTTGAGCGTGTTTCTCTACGGCGTCGAGGACCCGGAAAACCGGCCGATGATCGGCTCGCAAAAAATCAAGCATCTGCTCGAGGAACGCTACCGCGAGAAATTCCTCGCCGGCTATTGCGACTCCGAATCTTGCCGGACGAGCGGCAAGGCTGAGTGGCGAGAGATGGTCGGCGCGACGATCTCTCGCAGCCTTTATATTTTCGTAGTGAAGACCTCGGTGGAGCAGGATGAAGCGCTCATCGCCGAGTTTAATTCCACGCCGAATGTGAATCACTTCAATGGCGTCACGCGGAATTGCGCGGATTTTACGAAGCGCGTGATGGATTTCTATTTTCCGGGCGCGGCAAAATCGGATTACGTGAATGATTTCGGCATGACCAGCCCGAAGGCTATCGCGCGCTCCTTTACGCACTTTTCGCTCAAGCATCCGGAAATGGATCTGACGGTTCTTCACTTCGCGCAAATTCCGGGAACCTACAAGCGCAGCAGCGAGGCCCGCTCGGGCACCGAGCAGCTATACCGTTCGAAGAAGCTGCTCGTGCCGATGGTGATCTTTGCGCCGCACGAATTGGGCGTGGCTGCGGGGACGTACCTCCTGACGGGGCGATTTAATCCGCTGAAGGAATCGGAGAAGTATCCGACGGCCGACGTGGCTGAGACTCGTCAACAGATTGCACTGGCGAAAGCAGCGGGCGATGACGTGCGCGTCAAGCAGCTGAAGGCGGCCGAGCGCCGGGAGAGGCAGCGAGTCACCGGCACGTCGGAAGAGTGGAAGGACTACCGCGGCGATCTCGATGCGCTGGTGGCGGAAGCCGTCCGCGAAGAAGCGCTGGCGAACCGCCGGGATTTGAAGCAACAGCTGAGGCGCATCGAGGAAAAGGGCGCGCTACGCATCGACGACAATGGCGCGCTTTGGGTGGCGATGCCTGATGCAGACGGCGGCGCCGAAGCTGGACTGAGCGCGAGCAATATTCTGGAATCGGACTCCGACTCGCAGCTTGCCTACCGCGTGATGCTGGCGCGCACGGCGCACAGCTTGAGCGCTCCAAAACACAGCCGCGAGAACATGCCCGAATTCAAGCAAAACTGGACCGTCCTTCAAGACGCCCGCTCGAAGAACGCTGTTTCGAGCTCTCGAAGCATGCCCGCCGCCAGTAGTACGGGCAGTTCTAGCCTGATCGCCGCCGGGGAAAATTGAGAATCGATTGACCGGTTTTTTACCTGCGGTCTGCACGCTGCGGTGTGCGCGGCGAAAGTTTTTTCCTGGCTCTTAAAGCGATATCTTCTCCTGCGTGCAAACCTACATTTGATATGATGGTCGCAATCGTCATGCTGCGATTGCGCATTGCGACCGGCGCTCTCTCCTTCTTGTTACTGGGGAGTGTTGTCTGGTGCCAGCAAGCTGCGGTGCGCGCCGTTTCCACAAACCCGCCTTCGAGTGGCCCTCAGAATATCGTGATTGGTTTCGTCGGCGGATTCATCAGCCATGACAATGCGGTGCACGGTGGCGTGAAGCTGGCAGCGCGGTTGCGCGAGGATTATCCTTCGGGCGCGTACGTGAAAGTTTTCGAGAATCACCGCGGAGATGCGGCGCATCGGGAAATTCTCCGGCTGCTGGACACCGACCACGATGGGACGCTTTCAAGCGAAGAAAAGCAGCGCGCGCGGATTGTTATCTACGGTCACAGTTGGGGCGGCTCGGAAACCGTCGCGCTCGCCCGCCAATTGGAAAAAGACGGCGTTCCCGTGCTGCTGACGGTTCAGGTGGATAGCGTCGGCAAAATCGGCGAGAACGACGAAGTGATTCCACCGAACGTGACGCAAGCCGTGAACTTCTATCAATTGAATGGAATGTTGCACGGACGAGCGAAAATTCGCGCGGCGGATGCCTCGCGCACACAAATTATCGGGAATTTCCAATATGACTATACAAAGAATCCGGTGAGCTGCCGGAATTATCCCTGGCTCGCGCGTCTGCTCGAAAATCCGCACATCGAAATCGAATGCGATCCGGGACTCTTGGACCACATCGAAGCTCTAATCCGCTCAAAATTGCCTGCGGTGACGCGGGACAATGTGTCTCAACCGGCCAGCCAGTAATCCGATTACCCTCAACTTTGCGAACCTGAGTAATATCTCTGGCGCTCGCCCTGCATGTCACAAGATTGCGTGACGTACGTCATACAATAAGTGTGCAAATTGGCGCAAACTGGCTTATTAGAGAAAGGAACGAAAGAGGGGGCGCTATGAAAGTCCTTCTTGCAATCGACGCTTCGGAAGCTTCGCAGAAAGTCATTGATGAAGTGCTGGCGAGGCCGTGGCCAAAAGAGACCAGCTTTTGCGTTTTGCATGTTGTTGATCTGAGCGGCACGTACCGCGTGCCGGCGATGATTGAATTGGATAAGCGCACGGGTTGGGAGATTGTGCGAAAGGCGGCGGAAAAAATTGGGCGGACGGGGCACGAGACGAGCTCGGACGTCCTAGTCGGACCGCCGCGGCGCTCCATCGCGGAATACGCCAAGGAATGGAAGGCGAACTTCATCCTGGTCGGATCGCATGGCCAGGGAATGCTCTCGCGGTTACTCCTCGGCAGCGTGGCGCAGGGCGTGGTGCGGGCAGCTCATTGCTCGGTGGAAATTGTGCGGCCAAGCAAGCACCACGGCGCTGAGACGGTGCCTGGATTGAGGATTCTGCTGGCGACGGACGGCTCGGCCTCTGCATCGGTGGCCGCTGAATCCGTTGCCAAGCGCTCCTGGCCGGCTGGAACGGAAGTCAGAGTGATCAGCGTCGTCCAGCTTTTGACGCCTGAGAATCAGTTGACTATCGGTTCGCCATCGTCGGTTTATCCCGCGAGTTTGCTCGAAGAAGTGCTGACCGAATCAAATGTCCACTCGCAAGATGCGGTGACGAAAGCCCAAAAGATGATCGTCGCAGCGGGGTTGAAAGTGGCCGATGGGGAAGCGACGCCGCTTGGCGATCCGCGCGTCGTGATCGTCGAGCAGGCGAAAAAATGGGGATCGGATTTAATCGTTCTCGGTTCTCATGGATGGCGCGGCGTCGATCGCGTGCTCATGGGCAGCGTCTCCGAATATGTAGCGATTCATGCGCCGTGCTCGGTGGAAATAATTCGCGCGTAGCCCACGTTACCGAAACTTGGATTTAGTGCGTAGCGGCGACGCTGTGCCTATCAGCGGAAGGCACGCCTCGCTCGTTCTTGATGGCTACGTCAGAGTTAAGAGAAATTGAGTCGGTTCCTCGCCCGACTTTGCGTCCAGCGACTTGAGGGAAGTTCGAAAGCGACGCGCCGCCGATTCCGATGGCTTCCCCGGCGGCGTGCGCGGCCCGAATTCGCGCCTGCAGGATGAACAGCCCGCCGGTAATTCCATCCTTCGCCCATTCCATTTCCATCGGCTGATCATGCTGGGCCAGTGCCGAGAAATGCTCTTCAATCTTGCAGGCCCACGTGGCGAGTTGGTGCACGTCTGATTCTCCGAGGCAGAAGCGGGCACGATCCCCGGGAGGCGTGGCTTCGCTGCGAATCGATCGCGTATCCGCATCGTACGCCAGTCGCACTTCCTTTGATCCGAGGCGCCGGCCAACGATGGATTCGATCCCTTTGCCCAGCATGCGCTTAGAGACGCGCCATTCATCAGGAACCACCGCGCCTTGTGCGAGAAACTCGCCGCGACCATAAGACGCGGAAACCTTTACGACATCGCGCGATCCGGATTCGATGTCGCCCGTGACAATGATGCCCGAGCATGCCAAGTCAGAACTCACCATGGGCATCACGCCGACGGAGAGCGCTACTTTGAGCTGCGGATATCCGTGAAGCGCGCGATAGCTGACGGCGCTATCGGTAAAGAGAGAAGCAAAGCATTGATGGACGGCGCGAAGCAGGCCGTCTTCGCCGCGAACATTGAGGAACGTCTCGGCGGCGCCGGCGAAGGATGCTTCCATAGGATCTTCGGCGCTGGCCGAGGAACGCACAGCCATCTCGGGCTCGTGCTTTAGCCGCGTCACCAGCTCGTGATACGCATCGAGAATGTCCTCGCACATATCGTCGGGAAGCTGCGTTTGTAAGATATGGGTTCGCGCGGCATAACCGGCCTCGGCCAGCTGCGCGAGATTATCGGGATCGAGATTTGACAAAACGTCCTCGAGTTTCCCGCGCAGATTCTGCTCTTCGAGGTGGCGCCAATAGGCCTCAGTGGTGATGGCGAATCCGTCCAGAACGCCGACACCTTCGGGCTTCAGGGTGACGAATAATTCGCCCAGCGACGCGTTCTTTCCGCCAACGCGCGTCACGTCGCTCATTCCAATCTCGGAGAAGTGCAGAGTGTAAGCCGATTTCATACAAGTCCTTTCCATTGCGGCACTCACCTAACGAACCACACCCCCAGCCCCAACTCAGATTAGGCCGTTCTAGTGTTTACGGATGCGATTTCGATCACGTCCGGCGGTGATGAGGGTCACAGCCCGCGCGCGGCGGCAGAGATTAAATGGGAGAGCGAGAGGTGGACTATGAAAACGATGCATGCCTTGACGCCGGTCGATCTGAAAAACATCTTGATTTGCACCGATTTCTCGCAGGCCTCAGCGGATGCGTTCCCCTATGCTGCGGAATTGGCAAAGCACTTCGACGCGAAACTCGAGGTATTGCATGTGAGGCCGTCGGACCTCTACTCGCGCGTGCCTCCGGAGGGATGGGAAGCGCTTGCCGAGGCCGCCCGCGAACAGGCGCGCGAGAAAGCATGGACGCTATTGCGGCCTTACCCGGGAATCGCGCACGATGTCGTTGTTGCCGAAGGCGAGATTTGGTCTGAATTGCAATCGGAGATCGAGAAGAAGAACATAGATCTCATCGTCATCGGAACGCGCGGCCGGACTGGACTCGCGAAGCTGGTGCTTGGCTCGACCGCCGAGGAAATCTTCCGGCAGGCGCCGTGCGCGGTCTTGACGGTTGGCCCATTCACGCCGCGCGAGCCGCAGCGGGAAGGCGAAATTTCGGACATACTATTCGCCACGGATTTCAGCCCGGAGTCGATGGCCGCCGCTCCATTCGCGTTTTGGCTCGCGCAGGAATATCAGGCGCGGCTGACGCTTCTGCATGTGATTGACGATCAAAAAGCCGGTGAGTTCGTCGCGCCGACGGATCTCGTGTCGGCATCGGAACGACTCCTCCGCAATCTGGTTCCAGCGGACACGGAGCTATGGAGCGAGCCGAAGTGCATCGTGGAACGAGGAAATTCCGCGGACAAAATCTTGGCCGTTGCCGGGCGCACGAGAGCGGACCTGATCGTACTCGGTGTGCGGAAGCCGGGCGGCGTGGTTGGTGCGGCAACGCATCTTCCCATCGCGACGGCGCATAAGATCGTATCTCATGCGCGGTGCCCGGTGCTGACGGTCCGTGGCTGAGGATTCAGAGATTCGAATTTGATCAGTTGCTGTCAGGGGCCTGTAGGCTGAGAGTCGTAGAGGTTGACTGCAGTTTTTATCTTCGGACCGAAAAAAAGATCGGCCGGGCTGGGCGCCGGCCGATCTTTTATTTCAGCTGACAAATGTTTGAGCCGTGTTAGGCCGCAGCCATGGCTTCGAGCGCCGGGCGATTTCGAATCACGACGCTCGGGCCGTTCGTGGTGATAAGCATCTTGTTGCGCATTTCCGTCAAGGCTCGCGTCACCGTCTCGCGCGAGATGCCGATGATTTGCGCGATTTCTTCGTGCGTCAGGCTCAGATTGAATCGCACGCCCAGCTTGGTCTCGTGTCCCTTGCTCGCCGATTCCAGCAGGAACCGCGCCAGCTTCTCCGTGGCCGAATGAGTGAGCGCCAGATAGCGTATCTGTTGGCAGGCGCCGCGGTAAAAATTGCTGAGCTGCGTCATGGCGTTAACGCAGGCCTCATGGTTGTTACGCATTAATTTCGTGAAATCCTCGCGCCGGATAAAGTTCACCTGGCAGGGCTCGAGCGTTTCCGCTGTGACCTCGAACGGATCGCCGGAGAGCGCGGAGTGCAGGCCGAGCAGTTCGCCGGCCGCGGCGATACGCACGATCACGGTCTTGCCTTCGAGCGAAGTCATCGTCAGCTTCACGCGGCCCTTACACATCATGTACACGCCGCGCGGCGCTTGTCCTTCAACGAAGAGCACGGCGCCGCTCGGATAAGAGCTCGTGAACTTGACGGTCTCAAACGCCTTCATCGGGATGGGCGAGAGCTGGCAGAAGAAGCCATCCTTGTGTAGTGCGCAGCTGTGACAATCTTCCGTGAGTTGCATCCCGTATGGTGCGTTCATTTCGTTCCTCCCGTCAGTTCTCGTACTTCAGGCCGGTCCCAGCTGGGCCTTCCAGCATCTTGCTTAGAAAGATCGAACCCCCCACCAACTCGGCGCCCTGATTCCGCATCTCCTGCAGCAGCTTGCGGCCCCGCCAATCGGCAAAACTTACGGCACTAAGATCAACGACGAGTGCTCGGCCGTCAGTCCTCGATTTCAGCGCCGCCTGCCATGCCTTCTCGAGTTCTACTACCCAGGGGCCCTTAACGCGACCTTCCAGGATGAGAGAGCAGCCGTCGTCGCTTTGCCGTGTTGTCACTCGAAGCACCTTGTTTGTTCCTGCTGTGTATCGGCAAGCAGTGCGCCAATCAGGAGGGGAGAATCTTATGCCTCGTAAGCTATTGAAAATAGACTGGATGGATGTAACAACGGATAGAGGAATCGGGCGAGCTGCAGCCGATGCGACGACGAGTGACGAGACGAAATATCGCCACTTGGCGGCATCTCGTCACTACACCCCCGACGTCAGCTACGCAGCGGTTTCTGCATCCGCCACTTTCGAGTGATCCAGCAGCGCCCGCACATCGTCATCAGAGAGCTGCGGGAAGTCTTCGTAGAATTGGCCAACCGCGCGACAATCGCGTGGTGTCAGCAGCGCGACGAGTTCGTCCGCTTCCGCAGAAAGCAGCATCGATGTTGACAGCGGCGCGACGCCGGTGGCCACGATGACGCGCGCCGGACCGAGTTGCCTC
>Ga0116225_1000920_pt1 | contig 21908 bp, 21 predicted proteins | sample Sb_taG_8_FD_88968 | JGI IMG/M metagenome (GOLD analysis project Ga0116225, IMG submission 88968) | Peat soil microbial communities from Weissenstadt, Germany - Sb_50d_c_BC metaG | ecosystem: Environmental > Terrestrial > Soil > Wetlands > Peat | place: Germany: Weissenstadt | collected 2010-09-21 | reverse complement strand
TTGAAATCTTCCTCGGCGTGGGCAAGGGATTCCTGATACATGGCTTCCACCTGCTCGTCCGTCAGCCCATAGCTCGGTTTGATCTCAACCGTCTGCTCCTTGCCGGTGCGCGCATCTCGCGCCGTCACGTTCAAAATGCCGTTTGCGTCGATCAGGAATCGCACCTCGATGCGCGCCATTCCGGCGGGCAGCGGATCGATGTCTTTCAAATCGAATCGCGCCAGGCTGCGGTTGTCCTTGGCCAGCTCACGCTCGCCTTGCAGCACGTGGATCAGCACGTTGCGCTGCCCGTCCACCGCCGTAGTGAACGTTTCGGTAGCACTGGCGGGAATGGTCGAGTTGCGGTGAATCAGTTTCGACACCACTCCGCCCATGGTTTCGATGCCGAGCGAAAGCGGCGTCACATCCAGCAGCAACTGGTTCTCGACCGTGCCCGAAAGAATACCGGCCTGCACCGCCGCACCCAAAGCTACCACTTCATCGGGATTGAGATCGGTGTGCGGCTTGGCGCGGAACAGCGCCTCCACCGCATTGCGCACCATCGGAATGCGGGTCGATCCGCCCACCAGCACGACTTCGTCGATCTGCTCCACCGTGACGCCCGAATCTTTGATGCAGGTGCGGCACGGCCCCAGCGTGCGGTCCACAATGTCGGCGATCAGCTTTTCAAAAACCTCGCGCCTGATCTCACGTTGGTAATGCTTTCCCTTGTAGTTCAGCTCGATGTTGGTCGCGGGCACGAAAGAGAGCCGCTCTTTAGCTTCAATCACCGCGCGCCGCAGCGTCTGCACGGCATCGCCGTAGTGCGAGATATCTTTGCCCCACTCGCTGTGAATGTCTTCGAGCGCGATGTGAATCAGCCGGTTATCGATATCATCGCCGCCCAGGTGCGTGTCGCCGTTGGTGGCAAGCACTTCGAAAATGCCGTCATGCAGCTTGAGAATCGAAATGTCGAAGGTGCCGCCGCCTAGATCGTAAACCGCGACGATGCCTTCGTGCCGCTTATCGAGACCGTAAGCCAAAGCCGCCGCTGTAGGCTCGTTGACGAGTCGCAGCACTTCCAGGCCCGCGATGCGTCCGGCGTCCTTGGTCGCCTGGCGCTGGGCATCGTTGAAATAGGCGGGAACAGTGATCACCGCCTTCAAGACGGACTCGCCAAGAAACGTTTCCGCATTTTGCTTCAGCTGGCGCAAAATGTGAGCGGAGACTTCGGGCGGTGTAAACTGCCGGTCGCCCAGTTGCACCCGAATCACCGCTTCGCTGCCCTCCGCAATCCGAAACGGAAACAGCTTCAACTCTTCCTGCACATCCGCCACGCCGCGACCCATCAGGCGCTTGATGGAATAAACCGTGCGATCCGGTTCATCGATCAGCGCCGCACGCGCCTTGTTGCCGACGACAATATCGCCCTTGCGCGTGAGCGTCACCACGCTGGGAACGAGTTTGTCGCCATCGGCGCCCGGAATCACGCTGGGGTGCCCCGCCGCGTCCAGATACGCAACCAGGCTGTTGGTAGTGCCCAGGTCGATACCGACCACGCGCTCCGACTTCCCGAAATCGATCTGGACCGGCGTCATGCCATCGCCCCCGCCAACTCTTTCTCCACCTCGTTCACCAGATTGCGCACGTACCGCCGCCGGTTCAGCATCCCGCGAATCTCCGCCAGGATGTTACGGTCTCGCGCCCCGTCGTATTCCGCAAACTTTGCTTGCAGCTCCCCGTCGATCTCCTCGCGCATAGCGATGAACTTGTCCCGCGCTTCTTCCAACCCCGCCCGAGCCGACTCGTCTCCGCCGCGCAATTCCTCCAATGCCATGTTCAGCTCGAAGACTTCTTCCAACAATTCCGGCGGAACGTTCTTCGTCCCCTGTTCCCCGATATCAAATCCGTACTGTTTGAGCAGATACTCGGCTCTTGTCAGCGGATCACGCAGCGTGCGATACCCGTCGTTCAGAATCGCCGTAGCATCCAGCGCCACCTGCTGCTCTTCCGCGCTCTTGAGCGTAAACCGGTCCGGATGATACTGCCGGCTAAGCGCATAAAACCGCTTCTCCAGATCCTTCAAGTCAAGATCTAACTTGTGCTCAAGTCCAAAGAAGTCGTAGTAATTCGAAGCGAGCACACTCATGGAATTGGTTTTTCTCGGCGTCTCTGCGTCTCGGCGTTGAAAAAAACTCTTACGCCGAGAACGACGTCCCACACCCGCAGTTCTTCTGCGCGTTGGGGTTCTCGAATACGAATCCCGACTGCATGAGCGACTCTTTGTAATCGAGTGTCATGCCGTGCAGATAAAGCAGGCTCTTGGGATCGACGACGATCCTGACGCCGTCGAATTCGAAAATCTTATCCGTCGGGCGCGGCTTGGTGTCGAACTTGAACTGATAGCTCAGACCCGAGCAGCCGCCGCCCAGCACGCCCAGGCGCAACACGCCCTCGACACCTTGCTTGGCGAAAGCCTGCCGGATTTTCTCGATCGCTTTCGGCGTCGCGTGGACCACCGGCTCCGTCTTTACAAGCGGCGTGAGAGCCACGAGTTCTTGGACTTCAGCCATTACGCCCGCGCTTCCACCGGCTTTCGCTGATCCTGCTTCTTCTTGTAATCGGTGATCGCCGCCTTGATGGCGTCCTCCGCCAGCACCGAGCAGTGAATCTTCACCGGAGGCAGGCTCAGCTCGTTCACGATGTCCGTGTTCTTGATCGCCAGCGCTTCGTCGACCGTCTTGCCCTTCAGCCACTCGGTAGCCAGCGAAGAACTGGCAATCGCGCTGCCACATCCGAAGGTCTTGAACTTGGCTTCGGCGATGACGCCGGTTGCCTCGTCCACCTTTACCTGTAGCTTCATCACGTCGCCGCACTCCGGCGCGCCCACCATGCCCGTGCCCACGTTGGGGTCGGTTTTATCGAGCGAACCCACATTGCGCGGGTGATTGTAATGATCCAGAACCTTGTCAGAATAAGCCATTGCGTCTCCTCTTTAATTTTATCGCCAGCGGCAAACTACTCCGCTGCCCAATGAACTTGACTCAAATCAATGCCTTCCTTCGCCATCTCGTAGAGCGGCGAAAGCTCACGCAGCTTACGCACGACTTCAATCACGCGCGCCGCCACGTAATCCACTTCTTCTTCCGTGTTGAAGCGGCCCAAGCCGAAACGGATCGACGTATGTGCCAGATCATCGCCCACGCCCAGGGCCTTCAGCACGTAGCTGGGCTCGAGCGTGGCCGATGTGCACGCCGAGCCGCTCGAAACCGCGATATCGTTGATTCCCATCAGCAGTGACTCGCCTTCCACATAGGCGAAGCTGATGTTCAGGTTGTGCGGCAGCCGGTGTTCCATCGTGCCGTTGACGAAGACCTCGTCCAACTCGGTTTCCAGCTTATTTTTGAGCTTGTCGCGCAAATACCCCAGACGCTTCGATTCCTCCGCCATCTCGCGATGGCAAATCGCGCACGCTTCACCCATCCCGACGATTCCAGGCACGTTCAGCGTTCCCGACCGCATGCCGCGCTCGTGCCCGCCGCCATCCATTTGCGCAGTGATCTGCACACGCGGGCTCTTGCGCCGCACATACAAAGCGCCCACGCCCTTCGGTCCGTAAATTTTGTGCGCGCTCATCGACATCAGGTCAATATTGTCCTTGATCACGTTGACCGGGACCTTGCCCACCGCCTGCACGCCATCCGTGTGGAACAGCACGCCGCGCTCATGCGCCAGCTTGCCAATCTCCGCAACCGGCTGAATCACACCGATTTCGTTGTTGGCATACATAATCGTGATCAGAATGGTTTTGTCGGTGATGGACTCGCGCAGCATATCGAGATCCACCAGCCCATCCGCCTTCAGCGGCAGATACGTCACGCGATAACCGTGCTTCTCCAGCTTCTTGCAGGTATCCAGTACGGCTTTGTGTTCCGTGGCCGCCGCAATGATGTGGTTGCCCTTCTCGGCATACATCTCCGCCACACCTTTGATTGCCAGGTTGTCGGATTCCGTGGCGCCGCTGGTGAAAACGATCTCCTTCGAGGTTGACCCGATCAGGTCCGCGATCTTCTTGCGTGCGTCGTCGACCGCCTTTTCCGCTTCCCAGCCGAAGCTGTGGTTGCGGCTCGCCGCATTGCCGAATTTCGTGGTGAAGTAAGGCAGCATTGCGTCCACCACCCGTGGATCGGTTGGCGTCGTCGCATGGTTATCAAAATAAATAGGCGTCTTCATAAATATCCTCAAAGAACATGTAATGTTGATTCGAGCCGTTCCATGGCGATAGGCGGAGCGCTGGGCTCCGAGGCTTCGCCGGCCATCTCAGAAATCGTGATCTTACCCAGCAGATCGATAATCGCTTCGTGCACTTTGCGCAAGGGTTCGCGGACCGTGCATTTGTCGGACTGATCGCAATGGCCGTGCGCGGTGAAACAGGTCGTCAGAATGATCGGACCGTCGATCGCGTGAATCACTTCGAGCGCGCTGATCTTTTCCGGCCGCTTCGCGAGTTTGTAGCCGCCGCTCGATCCTGGCAATGAAACGAGCAGCCCGGTCTTCGTCAACTTTTGCAGAATCTTAGCCAGTAAAGGCAGAGGCATGCCGTAAGCATCGGCGATTTCCTTGGCGCTCGCCGCGCCCGCACGGCCAGACATCGCCAGATGCTTGAGGGCGATGAGTCCGTAGTCCGCCTTCTTGGTCAGCTTCAACATACTATCTACGACTGTTTGGGTCTGATATCAATATACTACCAGATCTCTATACCGGTCAACTAGTTAAATTGCGACCAGTTGTGTCGCATATGATACTCTGGGTCATAATGTTTCAGAGGCTGGTGGACAGGATAGTTCTGGGAACAGTAGGTTTTCTTTACGGAATTGCTGTGACCGTCCTGCGCCGCATCAAGCGCACCTGAATGATCCGGAACATTATCAGCGTCGACGTCGAAGAGTACTTCCATCCCACTGAGTTGGCGAAATATGTCCGCCAGGATGAGTGGACTTCGCTGCCCTCGCTAGTCGAACCGCAAACCCGCCGCGTTCTGGAAATTTTCGATCGCCACCAAGTGAAGGGAACGTTTTTCGTGCTGGGCTGGGTAGCCGAGCGCAATCCAGCTCTGGTTCGGGAAATCGCGTCGCGCGGCCACGAAATCGCCTGCCATAGCTTTTTTCACCGCCTGGTTTACGATCTGACCCCCGACGAGTTCCGCCAAGACACGCGCCGCGCCGTCGAAGCCATTGAAAATGCTTGCGGAATCAAGCCAAAAGCTTACCGGGCTCCCAGCTACTCGATCACGGAGAAGTCGCTGTGGGCGCTCGAAGTGCTTGTAGAATGCGGGTTTACGCATGATTCCAGCATCTATCCCATTGAGCATGATCGTTATGGGATTCCGGGGTTCGGGCGTCACTGTCGCGTGATGGCGACACCGTCTGGTTCAATTGTCGAGGTTCCAGTCGCCACGGTGCATCTTTCAGGGCAGAATGTAGCCCCGGTGGGCGGAGGCGCGTATCTGCGGCTGCTGCCTTATCGGTATACGGCGGCGGGTGTCCGGCGTATCAACGGAGAGGATCACCAGCCGGCCTGCATGTATTTTCATCCGTGGGAGTTAGATCCTGACCATCCACGGCTGGCGCGCGGCTGGGTCTCACGCCTGCGCACCTATACCGGGTTACGCTCGATGAGCCGCAAAATCGACAGGCTGCTTGGCGATTTCGAGTTCGGGACGTTATCCGGGTAAATACCTGATACATCTGGTTTTCCGAATCCCAAAACGTGTTCCAGTGTTCTAACTTGTGGGAGTTGGCAAACTAGCCCCACGGCTAACCCAAGGATAGTAAAGAGACATACATTTTGGTGTTAGAATTGCCAATCCAACAGATAACAACCGTGTCACTTGTCTGGATGCCGGTGGACGCCGGGGAAAAACCGCAGAAGCAGCGCTCGGGCCTGGCGATTCTTCGCCAAGTGGTGATGCGTGTGGCGCGCTGGCTCACCGACCGTATCCGGTAACGGATGTCCCGGTTTTTGTGGAAGCTGGCGTGGTTGGCGTCGGCGCTGGCTGTCGTAGCTGCTGAAATCCTGCCGTGGTCGAACTTTCAGGGTCATTCCCATTGGGCAAAGGTGTGCTGGATTCCATTTAGCGATCACCAGCTGCCGGGATTCTGGCTGGATGTGTGCCAGAATATCGTGCTGGTCGTGCCATTCGGATTTATGGGTATCCAGGCTCGAGTACGGCCGGCACAAATTGTGATTCTTGCCGCGATCCTGATGGCATCCGGGGAACTGTTTCAGGTTTACTGCCATAACCGGTTTCCCTCCATGACGGACGTCACCAGCGGAACGGTGGGCGGCTTGATCGGAGTCTTGATCGGACTGAGATGGAAATTCGGCCGCTAACCCCCGGGGATCGCGAACGATGGGATGGGTTTGTCCAGGCTCATCCGCATGGCAGCCCCTTTCATTTGATCGCGTGGAAAAAGTCCATGGAGGAGGTCTTCGGATATGCTCCACGCTACCTGATGGCGACAGACGGAAACTGCATTCGCGGAGTGCTGCCCTTGTTTTTGGTCAAGAACTTCATCATGGGCAAGGTACTGATCTCATCGCCGTTTGCCGTGTACGGGGGAATTCTGGCCGAGACGCCTGAAGCCAAGCAAGCCATGGGCGAGCAAGCCATGAAGCTTGGGAGGGAACTGGGGGTGGAACACATCGAACTACGGAACGCCCATCCGGAACAGGTGCTGGGGGTGCCCAACGTTTCGCGGTATGTGACCTTCACACGAGAGGTGACGCCGGACGAAGACGCGATTTTGGCCGAACCGACCTCCAAGAAGCGGCGCAACACGGTCAGGAAGGCTCTAAAGGCCGACTTTTCGATCCGCATCCAGCACAGCGATTATCGCGCGTTCGAGGATTTGCACTCGCGCACGCTGCGGCGGCTGGGAACACCCAATTTCCCGCCGCGGCTGTTTCCGGCGCTGCTGGCGAATTTCGGGGGAGCGGTCGACATCCGCGAGGTTGTGCTGGAGAACAAGGTGGTCGCGGCGAGCATGAATTTCTTCTTTCGCGATCAAATGCACACGTACTACGCGGCGTCGGATCCCCGATATCTAGCGCTGGTGCCGAATGACTACATGTATTACGAGCATTTGCGGTGGGCGGGCAAGAATGGCTACCGGACTTTCGATTTCGGGCGATCGAAACTCGGAACGGGGACAGCGGATTACAAACGCCACTGGGGGGCCACGATGCGCGAGCTTCCTTACGAAATCCTGCTGGTGAAGCGGAAAGAAGTGCCCAATTACAGCCCCCAGAATCCGAAGTTCCAGTTGGCGATCAAGATTTGGCAGCAACTGCCGCTGCCGGTGACACGCGCGCTGGGTCCTCAACTAGTGAAGCTGTTTCCGTAGATAACGGCAACTACTGTCGGCAACCAAGTCTAAAGTTTGGCACGAAATCCGAAAGTTTTGTTGCGTGGATGAGAGGGGCGGCGTGATGGTCCGCGATAGTTGTGGTTTGTAGGCGGGGTGGACGGAGTAGCCCTATTTTTCAAGGGGGTAGGAGCCTGGCCGGAAAGCGGGTCGAGTGCGGATTTGGCCACCGGATTGCACTCGTCAAGTCCCCAGACGGCGGAAGTCCTTGCCGGGCGGGCGTCACTCTAACGAATGATCCGCATATTCAGCCAATACGTCTCACCCAAAAGCTTGGCGCTGATGGCCATCGAGAGCCTGCTGATGTCGCTGGCTCTGGTTTGCGGCGTGTTCGTGCGTTTTTGGAACCAGCCAGTAGAGTTCGATTCCTTCGTTCAGTTTCCGGATTTCGCCATCCAGATCGTAATTTTCGTCACCATTTTCCAGATCTGCTTTTACTACAGCGATCTATATAACGTGCACACGACCCGGACGCGCTATGAGCAGCTGCTGTGCCTGGGACAATCGCTAGGGGCGGGTTGTCTGGCGCTGGGATTGGTCTACTACATTTTTCCGAGCCTGCTGATCGGACGTGGCGTATTTTTCATCAGCACGGCGCTGGCGGCGACGTTCGTCATAGTGAGCCGCATCGCTCTGGACAGGGCCTGGCAATTCGCGGCTCCGAAACAGAACGTTCTGATTCTGGGAACGCAAGAGATGGCGGTTACGGTAGCGCGCGAACTCACGCGCCGGGGCGATTTGAATCTGAACCTGGTGGGCTTCATGCAAACCGCAGGCTCACCGGACGACCAGCAGGAGCTGTTTGGGCACCCCATCGTGGGGAGCGCGGACCGGCTGGAAGAGATTGCCACGGAGAAACGCATCGCGCGCATCATCGTGGCGCTGGAAGACCGCCGGCTCAAGATGCCGACGCGCGATCTGGTGAAGCTGCGCGTGCAGGGCGTGAGAGTGGAGGATGCGCACTCGACTATCTCGTCGCTCAGCGGGAGGGTTTGGCTCAACACGGTACAGCCGAGCTGGTTCGTTTTCTCGGACGGGTTTCACCGGTCCAAGACAACGCTGGTGTTGAAGCGCTTCATCGACTTGAGTTGCGCGCTGGTAGGGCTAACGTTGTCGCTGCCGATCATGCTGATCCTGGCAATTGCCATCCGGCTGGACTCCAAGGGCCCGGCGATTTACCGGCAGAAAAGGGTCGGTTATCGAGGCAAATGCTTCGATGTGCTGAAATTCCGATCGATGTGCGCAGATGCGGAGAAGCTCAATGGCGCGGAGTGGGCTCAAAAAGATGACCCCCGTGTCACGCGAGTCGGACGCTTCATTCGCAAATTCCGTTTAGATGAACTGCCGCAGTTCATCAACATCATTCGGGGGGAAATGAGCTTCATCGGCCCACGACCGGAACGGCCGGTGTTTGTCGAACAATTGCGGCAGCAAATCTCCTATTACGATGAACGCCACTCGGTACGGCCGGGCCTGAGCGGATGGGCGCAAGTGCAATACGGTTACGGAGCCAGTTTAGAGGATGCGATCCGGAAGCTGGAGTACGACCTCTTCTATCTGAAGAACATGTCGGTGTTCTTCGATTTCGCGATCATGCTCCAGACCGTGCGCATTGTGGTGACCGGGCACGGGGGAAGATAAGTTATCGGGCCGGAGACGGGCCTCGGCAATCTACGCCGGGAGCCAGTTCCACTCTGTTTTTTTCCGGCTAGCTGCAGGTCGGGTCAGGCCTGAAAAAGCGTGCCGCGGCCCAGCAGCCAGTGCGGATCGAGCCTGCTTTTTGCCTCACGCATCGCCTGAATGTGCTCCGGCGCATATTGCAGCGCAAGCAGAGCGGCTTTGCGCTTGCCCAGACCATGCTCCGCTGAAACTGTCCCGCCCAATGCCACCGCCTGCTGGGCGAACTCGGTCAGCAGCCGGCTCGACGCCGCGGATTCCACCGCGTTCGCCGGCAGCATGTTGACGTGCACATGCGCGTCGCCGATGTGCCCGTAGATCACGTAACGGCCCGGTAATTCCTCCTCCAGCCGCCGCCGGTAATAAGCGAGCATCTCGCGATTGCGGCTGATCGGCACGGCGTAATCGGTCCCCATTTTGAGGAAGCCACCCGGAACCACCTTGGCGATCACCATCTCCGGCAGTGCATGGCGAAACTCCCGGAATCGCTCGCGATCCTTCGCCGTCGTCGCGAACCACGAAGCCTCCGTCAACGCCCCGGCGGAAGCAAGCCGAGCTTCCCACGCATCTATGTCATCGCCCTCGGCTTCGATCAACAGCGCCGCCCCTGCCGGAGCCGGAATGTCCGGATATCGCTCCAATAGCAGATCGAGCGAGTTCCTGTCCACGTACTCGATCATGCGCAGCTCCCCAATGGGCCGCCATGCGTCCACCGCGTCCAGCGCGCGTTCATCTGACGGGAAGAAGACCACGCCCGCGAATAAGCTTGCCGGGATCGGCAGCAGTGCCAGCTCCGCTTCCAGCACCACGCCTAGCGTGCCCTCCGATCCGCAGAACAGGTCAATCCAATCCATTCCGGGCTCCAGGCGATAACCAGCAGTGTATTTGGTCGTGTCCGGGACGGGAATCGCCGGAACCGCGAAGTCGATTCTGTCGCCCCGCCGATGTTCCATGACGCGGCCCTCCATCAGCGCCACACGGAGCGCCAGCACATGCCGCCGTGTGCTGCCGTATTTGAAGCTGCGCGATCCGCTGGCGTTGGTAGCGATTGTCCCGCCAACCGAGGCCGTGATCTCGGTCGGATCGGGAGCATAGAACTGCCGCGTGGGCCTCGCCGCCTCGCGCAGTTCCAACAGTGTGACCGCCGCTCCCACCCGAACACGCCCTTCGCCGATTTCGAGCCGTCGGAACTTTTCGAGCGACAGCACCCATCCGCCCTGCGGCACCCGTGCGCCCGTCAGCCCAGACCCCGCACCCGCGAGTGTAATCGGCGTCCGTTGCTCGCGCGCCGCGTTCAGAACCTCGATGACGCCCGCCTCATCCTCCGGGACGAACAGTTTACTTCCGCTGCCTGTGTAGCCCGACGCGTCAGTCAAATACCGCGGCGGAATAGAATCAATCGAGCTGGCGCGCATGGCACTCACTATAGCTTCAGTCCGGCTCCTCCGTCGCCGCCGGAGAAGTCATGGATTATGGACATCCTGGCCCGAAAGAGTAACAAAAAGCCGGCGAGTGGTCGCAGCATCCGCGGCTTTTCCCTGCTTTTCGAGCACGGCTGCCCGCAGCAGCAGCAACCGAGGAAACGCCAGCCCAGCAAAGAGGTCCGGCGTCGGGTTGGGTATCGGATTCCTCTGGACAAAGCGTGCGGCATCCTCGATGTGTCCGGTTTCTATCTGCGCCCACGCCACGAGGACCGGCAGAATCTCCCGCGGTTCGGCTGCGGAGTGCTGATACGCCTCGGACAGCACGGGCGCGGCGGCTGAGAACTCATTTTGCAGCAGAAGCGCATAGCCAAGCATCAGGTTTCGTGTGGGCTCTTCTTCCGGACGGGGCAGAAGTCCGAGTGCTCGCTGTCTCCATTCTGCCGGTGGCGCCGGCGCCTGGCACAGAAAGCGAGCCACGGCCGCCACTGCCGAGCCGCGCGGCCCCTGCGCTCGCTGCGCAAATTCGCGAGCCCGTGTGCCATCCCCCAGTTCCAATTCCCATACAGCGAGCTGCGCATTCAGTTGTGGCACAAGGCCGCTCGCAAGTGCCAGAACGTCGTGCGTGTATGCTTCCAGGCGTTCCACGGCCCGCTTCCGCCGGCCCGTCACGAATTCCCATTCGGCGCGCCGCAGTTGCGGGAGCGGGTCGTTGCGCCTTGCTTCCAGGTATTGATTGAAGAGGGTGTCCGCGCCGCTGATGTCGCCTGTCCGCAAGCGCGCGTGCGCTGCTTTCATCAACGCGCCACCGCCGTTGAAGGCGTTGTCCTTCTCGAACGCCTGACGATAGTACTGCTCGGCCTGCGCAAACTGGCCGAAGTAGAAGTTCACATCCCCGAGCGAGTCGAGCGCATTCGGATCAGCCGGCCGGATGCGCCGGTATTCGTCGAGCGCCATGGTAGCCGCGGTCAGATCGCCGGCGAACATTTCGGCATAACCCAGGTCGTTCCATAACTCAGGATTCTCCGGCTCAACTGCCAGGGCGTTTTTGATGCTCTGCGCTGCCTCGTGATACCGCCGGGCGTTCAGGTTGGCTTGAGCCAGCCTGCGGAACAGGCCGATGTCCCCGGGATCGAGCCGTGCCACGGTTTCGAGCGCCCGCATGGTCCCAGCCTGGTCGCCGCGCAGTTCCGCCGCCAAGGCAGTGATACGAGCCCGCTCCAGCTCTTGAATGGCACCGCCGCGTGCTGATGCGAGCGTCAGGACTTTTTCTGCTTCAGCCCGGTCATTCTGCCCGGCGGCCAATTGTGCCCAAGCGACATACGACTGGCCGAAGTTCGGGTCAGCCGCCACTGCTCGGGAAAAGGCCGCAGCCGCGGCGTGCGGATCGGAGGATTCAAGGCCGGCACAATACTCGCGAAGCGCCTGATCCTGCGGTGTTCCAAAAGTCCGGACGGGGGCGGCCAACTGTTTTGCCAGAGAATCCGCCAGCCGGATCACTCCATCGGATTCGGGGACGGTTGCGGATAGCACCCGCTCGATCTTCCCGCGCGACCCATCGAACAGCTCGGCATCGAGCCGAAGGTTCGTGCCCACGCGCGACAGGCGTCCGTACAGAAGACGGTTAGCCCCCGCTAGCAGGGCGGCGGACCGTTCCGTCGAGATCCCCGGAGCCGCGATAGGCCGCGGTCCCAAACTAAGATCGGATGCGTGGAGCTGGCGGAAATCGATGACGGAGACCGCGCGCGAACCGGCGAGCTCCGCGTCCATGACTTCGGACACCGCACGCCCCATCCAGTTGAGCGAATCGTCGCCCGTCAGATTTTCGAATCGAAGGATCGCCAACCGCCGCGTGCCGGCCGGCTTCTGTTGGCAATTGGAAAGAATCAGGGTTGTGAATAACGCGAGAACAAGCGCGCCGCGGGCGCCGCTAGAGAACACGCGGTTCCATCGCGAGTAGCTCCTGGAACTCCGGCATCTGATGGAGTGAGGTGAATTCGGGGTCTTCCATCATCTTTTTGCGATCGGCGTAGCCTTCCTCCAGCGCTTTGCGAATGTAGGTGAGGGCGCGGTCGTTCATGCCTGCCTTGGCGTAAGTCTTGGCCAGATAGTAGTGAAACTTGGCGCGCTCATCGACGCTGCGTTCCTGCAACAGGACGCCCCAGGAATTGCGATGCTCGAACACGTCCGGGTCCAGCGCCAGCGCCTTCTGGTAAGCCACGATCGCGCTCTTGTAGTTCTTGCGCGCGAAAAACGCGGTGCCCAGGTTGCTAAAAATCGAAGCGGAATTCGGCGAAAGCTTCAGTGCCCTCTGGTAGAGCTTGGTAGCCCGGCGGAAGCTCTTATTCGAGTAGTAGATGGTCCCGAGGTTGTTGACGGCCTCGGGATAGTTGGCATCCAGTTTGATGGAACGCTCGTAGTATCGCTTGGCGAGGTCCATTTGCATCATCTGGTGGTAGGCGATGCCGATCTTGTTCTGAATGATGGCGGAATCGAGCGGTCCCTCTTTGTAGGTCTCCGCTGCCTCCCGGTACATCTTGCGCGCCATCAAAATATCGCCGCGCTTTTCCGGGCTCAACGGCACCAGTGCAGGCGCGGTTGGGGCCGTTTCCACGTGATCAGGAAGTTTGGAAGCCTCCAGCAGCGTATTCTGTGCCGGAATCATTGCCGGGAGCCAGAGAACCGAAGTGAAGCAGAACCAACGAGTCGAGACCATACGGCCTCCTTGGCTCTATTTAAACACATCCATAAGGCGCCGGAAAAACCCCTTATGCTTTTGCTGCTTTTGGTCCTGTTGGTCGTGCGGAGGATCGTTGGGAGGCGCCGGACTTCCGGCCTGAGGAACACGGCGCAACCGTGGATCGGCGGAAGCGAGTTGGGTGCCGTTTGCCGGCGCGACAGGCGGAGCAGCGGGAAGCTCCCATCCCGCCACATGCGTGGCTCCCGGGCTCGAGCCGCCATGCAGCGGGCAGGTGCCCACGGGCTGCGTTCCGGCGATGAATACCTCGGTTTTACGAATGGGGCAGAACGGAGTGGCCGGCATGCCTGATTGCGGATCCATCTCCACCGAAACCACACCGTCAGGCGCTGGAAACGGCTTGGCGTCGCGATAACCGCGGAAGGCGAGAGCGCGCTTCATGAATTCCGCCCAGATAGGCGCGGCCGAGTGCGCGCCTTCCAGGTTCAGTTCCCGGTTGTCATCGAACCCGACCCAGACCACGCACAACAGCTCGGTCGTGAAGCCCGCGAACCAGCCGTCCCGATCAGACGTCCCGGTCTTGCCGGCTGCTGGAACGGTGAATCCGCCGGCGCGCACCGCCGCGGCCGTTCCCGAGCGCAGCACCTCTTCCAGCATGCTGACCATCAGATACGTAACGCGCGGATCCAGCACCTGCCTGGACTGCGGTTTGTCCTGGAGCAGCGTGGAGCCGTTCTGCGCGCGGACGCTCGTGATCCAGTAGGGTTTGAGATATGTTCCCTGGTTCGCGAATAGCGTGTAGGCGCCAGCGATCTCCATGGGCGTTGTGTCATAGGAGCCGATGGCCACGGCCGGCGTAGCCTGGATGTCTTCGTTAAGCCCGGCTTTCTTCGCGAATTGCACCACAGCGTCATATCCGACCATCTCCGCGACCTTGATGGTCGCGATGTTCATGGAATGCGCCAGTGCCTGCCGCAGCGTCACTTCGCCGTAATACTCATGCTTGAAATTGTGGGGCTCGTAGGGTTTATTGTCGAACCAGAAGGTTGTCGGCGCGTCATCCACCATGGTCGCGGGCGTGATGATCTGCTGCCCGCCTTCCACCGCGGTGTTTAGCGCCGTTGCGTAGACAAATGGTTTAAACGAGGATCCCGGCTGGCGCATGCTCCACACGCGGTCCAACTGGCTGGTTCCGTAGTTGCGTCCACCCACGAGCGCCTTGACTGCTCCGGTGTGGGGATCGATCGCGATGAGGGCTACTTGCGGGTCCGGGAACGCCACGTTCTTGAACCGGCGCTGTTTCTTCAGTTGCTCATCGACGTGCTGCATTCCCATGCGCACGGCTTCCACCGCCGCCCGTTGCAGATCCAGATCGAGCGTGGTGTAGATGCGGTAGGTGCTGGCCTGAAAATCTTTGTCCTGGAAGCGCGTTTGCAGATCGTCGTTCACCATGTCAACGAAGTAAGGAGCCTCCGACGATTCCGATACGCTGCTCACGAGCTGGATGGGAGTGTCGCATGCCAGCGCGTATTCGCGCTCGCTGATGAAGCCGTTCTGCCGCATCAGCGCGAGAACCACATTGCGCCGCTCACGCATCCGGTCGGGATGGCGGAAGGGGTTGTAGTAGCTGGGCCGCTGGACCAGGCCGGCGAGCATGGCCGACTCGGGGATCGTGAGCTGCCGGATATCCTTTCCGAAATACGCCTGCGCGCCTTCGCCGAATCCACGGATGCCAAAAGTGCCGCGCTGGCCAAGGGGGATTTGGTTGCAATAGAACTCGAAAATCTGCTGCTTGGAGAGCTTTTGCTCCAGCTCCAGCGTGATCATCACCTCGGCGGCCTTGCGCTTCCAACTCTTGTCGCTATCCAGCCAGAACTGCCGCGCAAGCTGCATGCTCAGCGTCGATGCGCCTTCCGCCCTGCGGCCTTCCTTCAAGTCGACGTAGGCGGCTTTCACAATGCGAAACGGGTCGAACCCCGCATGCTGGAAGAAGCGTTTGTCTTCGGCTGAGATGACGGCCTGCACCAGGACCTGGGGAATATCGGGGTAGTGCACGATACGCCGCTTCTCGCGGTTGCGGTCGTATAGATTGGTCATCAGCTCCGGTTCGAGCTGAAATTGCTCGCGATCCGTATTGTCCTGGAGCGAAATGATTTGCGAAATCCGGCCGTTGGCGAATTTGATGACGCCCGCTTCATCGCGGGAGTAGGAATCGGGCCCCGGAAAGACTTCAATCGCGTCGGGCCGGATATTGAACCAGCCCATGGGATTGCCGCGGGAATCGCTGTAGCCCGCGCGGCGCAGATCGGCCACCAACTCATCGGGTGAGATGGTGTCTCCCACCCCGATCAACTTGGGTGCCGCATAAATCTTTGAGGTATTGGCGAAAGGTCCCGCTCGGAGCTTCTCGTCGATGAGGTGCGAGTACCTGACGTAAAAATAAGTGAAGCCGATCAAGCCGGCCGTGACCAGCAGAATGAAGCCGGCCAACAGCACTTTTCCGGCAGGCCCCATAACGAAGCGGGCCAGCCTGGCATTTTTCGGGACCCGGACCTTCATTTCTTTCTTCTTACGGGCCATGCGACGTTCTCATTGTAGCAGCGGGATCTAAACCAATGATCTGTGAGTGTCCGCATTCGGACACTGAGCCTATCGCACTTCTGCAATGGTAGACGAGAAATGCAGGTCCACCGTGTACAGCGGGAAGTTGACCCGCACCACGTAGTGGACGTCGATGGGGGCAGTTCCCGGCAAGCGGCGAATGTCCAATTGGTTAGGAGAGATATCGAGGCCGAGCGAGCGTCCGCGATCCAGAACGAACTGCCGCGCTACGTTCTCGGAGCTGATGTGGGATGTGCGGAGAAGCCGCGACAGCTCGAAATTGTGCAGATAAAACGGGAACGAGCAGGATACCGATCGAGGCTAGCGCGGCCAGTACCTCCCAGCCCGCTATCAGGCGCCAGACCAGGGTGCGTGAGCCACTCGCGCGGTCATCGCGTCGCCGTTCACGGGCGCGGCTCAGAGTCCTTTGAGGCTGCCGCGCAAAGCTCTTCCCACATGTCGCCGCTCTCAGTCCACTCGGGGTTGTCGAGGCCGGAGATGCGTAGCTCTTCCTCTTTGAGGGTGCCGTGGCCGTAAGGGCAGATGTATTCGATGCGCGGCCGTCCGAGTTGCAGCATGCGGCCCCACGAACCCGTCTCGATAGGCATGCGCAGCCGCCGCAGGCACACCCGGCAGCGGTACCTCTGGTCCAAAACACAGAGATAGAGCAATCCCACGGTAATGAGGAACCAGGCGCCCACGGCGAGCGTGAAGGCGAGATCGATTCCGAACCGCGGTAATCGAATGCCGCGGAACAACAGTGGCGAGGACCAGTACCAATTGATCCCGTTGAGTACGCCGAAAGACACCGCCCCGGCGATTCCCAGCTTCCCTGCGAGAAGAGCCCAGTACTTCATATCCGTTAGACGCTACTTATAGTTTAAAGTTTCCTTGTCCACTGCAAAAGGGCCTAGGCGCGAAAAAGATGCCGCGCGAGAAACACGACATTGGCCGGACGCTCGGCCAGACGCCTCATAAAGTATGGATACCATGCTTTTCCAAATGGCACATACAGCCGCAACCGATAACCTTCGGCAACCAGACGCCGCTGTAAATCGCGCCGGATGCCGTAAAGCATTTGAAACTCAAAGCTGTCGGGCGGGATATGGCGAGCCCGCGCGAAGTCCTTGGTCTGCTCGATGATTTTCTCATCATGCGTGGCAATTGCAGGATAAGTGCCAGCGGCCAGCAGAATTCTCACCAGTTGCACATAGTTACGGTCCACGTCCGACTTGGCCTGAAATGCAACTTCTGCCGGCTCCAGGTACGCCCCCTTGCACAGGCGAACGCGGATGCCGCGGCGGCACAACATTTCCACATCCTTCTCGCTGCGATGGAGATACGCCTGAATCACCGTACCCACCGCGCCGTGGCGGGCGTGCAGATTTTCGACCAATTCGAGAGTACGATCCGTGTACGCGCTCGATTCCATGTCCACCCGCACGAAGCTGTTCAGCTCCTTCGCCCGCTGCACGAGTTGGCCCACATTCGCGCGGCACGCCGGCTCCGAGATGTCCATGCCGAACTGCGTTAATTTGAGCGAAACGTTGCCGTCGATGTGATTCTCCGCAATCTCGTTCATGGCCCTCAGATAGACGTCGCGCGAGGCTTCGGCTTCAGCGAGTGAAGTTACGTTCTCGCCCAGATGGTCGATGGTGAGCGCGATGCCTTCGCTGTTGATCCGGCGTCCGGCGGCGAGGACATCGGCAAGAGTCTCCCCGGCGACGAATCGCGAAGCGACCCGCCAGGAGATTGCCGAAGTTTCCATCCAGCTCCGCAGCCAGCGCAGGCGGGAGAGCAGGAGAAAAAGGGCGCGCACCGGATTCCGCCTTAAGAGGACTCAAACAGCCCGAGGGTGCGTGGCTTTATATCCACGCGCTCGGGTTCGGGCGGCTCCTCGGCCGTGGTAGCGCCGAGTTCTCGAATGCGCCGCAGCGATGGATAAACGCGCGCCTCGAGCGAACCCACACATCGATTGAACGCCTCCACGGATTTGCCCAGTGAGCGTCCGATGTCGTTGAAGTGCGTCTGCAAGGTCACGATGCGATCGAACAGTTCCGCCGCCAACTGCCGGATCTCCTCGGCGTTCTCGGCCAGTTTCTCCTGCCGCCAGCCGTAGGCTACGCCTTTGAGAATGGCGATCAGCGTAGTCGGAGTTGCCACCAGCACTTTCTGGCGTGCGGCATCCTCCACCAATGCCGGCTTGTGTTCGAGCGCGGCGCTGAAAAAGGGATCGCCGGGCAGGAAGAGCACGACGAACTCGGGCGCGGGCTGGAACTGCGCCCAGTAGGTCTTGCTGCTGAGCTGTTCCACGTGCTTGGCCACCTGCTGGCTGTGACGGATCAGCGCCGTCCGGCGATCGGCGTCGCCGTTGGCGGCTACCGCATCCAGGTAAGCCGTGAGAGGCGCCTTGGCATCCACTACGATGGTACGTTCACCCGGCAGCCTGACGATCATATCCGGGCGGATGCGGCCAGTCTCAGTTTCCTGCGTCTCCTGCTCGCAGAAGTCACAGCGCTCCACCATGCCCGCAAGTTCGGCCACGCGCCGCAGCGTGATTTCTCCCCATCGCCCGCGCACGTGTGGCGAGCGTAGGGCTGTGACGAGCGCCGCGGTCTCCTTTTGCAATTCCACCTCGCGCAGCGCCATGGTTTGCATTTGCTGCTCCAGGCCGCCGTAAGCGTGCCGGCGCGCCGCCTCGAGTTCATGAATCTGTGCTTCGAGCTTAGTCAGTGATTCGGCGAGCGGCTTGACCACGGTGTCCACCGCGGTCTGGCGCTTGGTCAGGTCGCCGGTCATCTCCACGCGCACGGTTTCGAGCGTCGAGCGCGCCGATTCCAGAAAGCTCTGCTGGCTGGTTCGCAAAGCCGTGTCGGCCAGCGCTTGAAACGTTTCCGCCATCTTGCCCGGCCCCGTCTGGACCGCGGCAAGATTCACCTCGGCAATCTTGCGAGCCGCATCCAGTTCAACGATCCGGCTGCGCATCCACAGCCCGACCAAGAGCGCGCCCAGGGCGCATCCCGACACAAGTAATGTAGCGGCGAGCAATGTAGGGAGCATCCTGACACTCACGGTAGCACGGGATCCGCCCGGCGACACTTACGGGACGAGCAGCACGCCGATGGCGATCGTAATCACCGTCAACGGCGCGCCCACCCTCGCATACTCCCAGAACGTGATCTTCACCTTGTGCCGCGCGCGCTGGATGACGATGAGATTCGCGACGGAGCCCAGCACCGTGAGATTACCCGCCAGCGTCGACGACATGGCGAGTGTGAGCCAGGCGTGCATGGGGTTTCCGAGATGCGGAATGAACGGGCGGAACACCAGAACCGCCGGCACATTGCTTACGATATTCGAAAGGATCGCGGCGAAGGCGCTCATCACTCCGGTGCGCTCCAGATGCAGTCGCGAAGCGATCGCGAACAAATCCGTCGAAAGCGAAGTCTTCTCCACCCCGCGCACCACGATGAACAGGCCGATGAACAGCACCAACAGCGACCAGTCGATCTCGGCGTAGATCCGCTCGGGTTTCACGCGGCGCGTCATGAGCAGCAGAGCGCCAGTCACCAGTGCCACCTTCGCGATTGGAAATCCCAGGAAAAATAGAACGATCATGCATGCCGACGCGATTGTCGATTTCCATACCAGCCCCCGATGCACGCGCACCGTAGGCGGTTGAATCGTGACTCGCGGCGCGGCCCCCAGGAATTCTCTGCGATAACACAGCGCGATGATCCCGATGGCGGCGGCGAGGCCCGCCAGCGCTACCGGCGAGAGCGCGGCTGCGAACGCGCGGTAAGGAATGCCGGAGAAGCTGGCGATCAGCATGTTTTGCGGATTTCCCGTCACTGTGGCCACGCTGCCGATGTTCGACGCCATTGCCACCGCCAGCAGATACGGAATCGGATTGCGGCGCAGTTGCGTCGTGATCTCCAGGACCAGCGGCGTCAGCACCAGGCACATGGTGTCGTTGACAAAGAACGCCGAGAAAACGCCTGAGACGATGACAATCATGGCCAGCAGCACCAGCGGCCTGTGCGCGTGCCCCACCACCCATTCGGCTACGAGCGCGAAAAATCCGGAGAGCCGGAGGTTCGCCACCACGATCATCATGCCGAACAGCAGCAGGATGGTGTCGGTGTTGATGGCTGCCACGGCATCCGCCACCGTCAGCACGTTCAGCGCGACCATGAGTGTCGCGCCGATAATGGCGGCGCCGGTGCGATCCACGCGGAACCCGGGCATCCGGCCAATGGCCAGAACGAGATAAGTTGCGGCAAAGATGAGGATCGCGGAGAGCGCCGTGGACGAAGCCATGCCATCATCTTAAAGAATGCCCAGAATCGATCTGGTGTTTTTTGACGCCGGCGGCGGCCACCGCGCGGCCGCGCACGCTCTACGCCAGGTCATCGAGGAGCAACAGCGGCCCTGGGAAGTGCGCCTGGTCAACCTGCAGGAGCTGCTCGATCCGCTCGACATCTTCCGCCGCCTCACCACCGTTCGCTTGCAGGACATTTACAACCTGATGCTGCGCAACGGATGGACCCTGGGCTCCACGTATTTTCTCGGCATGATGCACGGCATCATCCGCTTGTATCATCGCCCGGTGGTGCGGATGCTGGAAAAATTCTGGCGCGAAGAGCGGCCCGATCTGGTTGTATCCCTGGTGCCGAATTTCAACCGCGCCATGGGCCAAAGCTTGCGGCATGCTTTGCCTGGTGTTTCCCTCGCCACCATCCTCACTGACTTCGCCGATTACCCGCCGCACTTCTGGATCGAGCGCCAGCCGCAGTATTTCGTCTGCGGCACAGCACGCGCCGCTCAGCAGGCACGGGCCCTAGGTCATGATGATGCGCATATCTTTCAGACCTCGGGAATGATTCTCGCGCCCAGATTCTACGAGACTCCCGAGATCGACCGCGCCGCGGAACGCCGGAAACTGGGGCTCGACCCCGAACTGCCCACCGCGCTCGTGCTCTTCGGCGGTTACGGTTCGCGCGCGATGCTGGAAATCGCACGGCGGCTGGATGGGTCAGGTCTCAAGCTCCAGCTCATTCTGATCTGTGGCCGCAACGAGACGCTTGCGCGGGATCTGCGGAAGCTGCCGCATCGTATTCCTATGTTTGTGGAGGGTTTTACTGAGGAAATTCCGCACTACATGCGGCTGTCGGATTTTTTCATCGGCAAACCCGGGCCGGGCAGCATCAGCGAGGCGCTGGCCATGAAGCTGCCCGCGCTGGTGGAGCGCAACGCCTGGACCCTGCCGCAGGAACGCTACAACGCCGATTGGATCGTCGAAAACCAGATGGGTCTGGTGCTCCGCAACTTCCGCTACATCGTCCAGGCCGTCGCGGAGCTACTCCAGCCCGAGAATTACCGCCGCTTTCATGCCAAGGCGGCAGCCTGCCAGAACCGCGCCGTGTTTGAAATACCGGATATTCTGGCCAAAATCCTGGCCATTAAGTGAGCCGCGTCTCACATCCGTCGTCTAATAACTATTGCCAGCGACGTGTTGTCACCTAAGGGTGACTAAATGTCACCGGAATCCGCCGGGCGGGCCGCGGCCGCATGGCTAAATATCTCAGGCGCAAGAATTTCCGGCTGCTGTTCTCCATTGGCCTACGAGTTGCCTAATGAGAATTGCCAAGGGATAACGGGCAAGGAGACCAACAAATGAAAAAGCTGACGATCAACTTTATTCAGGACGAGCAAGGCCAGGATTTGATCGAATACACGTTGCTGATGGCGTTTGTCTGCCTCACTTCCGCAGCGCTATTCATCGGTGCGGGCAGCAGCGTGTCGGGCATTTGGACATCCACCAACAGCCAGTTGGCGGCGGCGAACGTCTTGGCCAACAACTAGGCGGCTACTGCGCGCTTGCAGCCGCTTACCGAGCCACGACCAAAGGGAGTGGTTTCCTGGATGAATGGACGCAATCCTCATTCGGCGCGTCGCAGTACGCTAGCTGGTTGCATGACCGTGAAATTCTGCTGGCACTGGAGTATCATTTTGGACACCACCTTGGAGCGTGCCCATGAGCCGATTTACCAGTCGCAGAGATTTCTTCGCGTGGACCAGAGGATTGCTTGCCGCCGGAGTTGC
>Ga0116225_1000916_pt1 | contig 21950 bp, 8 predicted proteins | sample Sb_taG_8_FD_88968 | JGI IMG/M metagenome (GOLD analysis project Ga0116225, IMG submission 88968) | Peat soil microbial communities from Weissenstadt, Germany - Sb_50d_c_BC metaG | ecosystem: Environmental > Terrestrial > Soil > Wetlands > Peat | place: Germany: Weissenstadt | collected 2010-09-21 | reverse complement strand
CGGCTGATCATCCTGGCGGACCGCCTCACCGGGAGAAAGCGCCAAGGCAATGGCATACGTCGGCTAGCACCCCATAACGATCTGGGTGCCATCAATCTCCGAGCGCCGAGTTGCCAAGCAGTACAGAACGGATCTGTGGTGCGTCCGATTCCAATAACTGACTACTGAGCGCAATCACCTCGCTAGGCGGCGGACAATAGCGCCGAGCGCCGACGCAGCGCAGATGGCATGTGTGAACGCGCGCATCTCATTGGGCGCGCGGTCCGACGATGATGGGTTACGGTAGGTGACTGGCGAGGCAGTGGCGATGCCTGATTTCCGTGTGGGTCAGCGCAATGTCTGCGTGGCGCAGCAGTCTGGTGGGCCTGGCATCTGGCGGAGGATGACGAACGGCCTGCGGGCATAAGGGCCTTGGCCTCTTCCTCGCGGCCGCGGCTGGCTGAAGGCTTGGCGGAGACCGGCGGTTGCGTTTGCGTCTCGGCCGGAGTTTTGGCTGGCCGCGCTTGAGAACCGCTTACGGCAGGAGGGGCCGGTCATGAACAGATGCGCGACGTTAGCCGCGGCTAGGCCTGGGCGGGGCGTCACTGTGCCGCGACGCGAGGCCTCGGGTCCGGCTGCAAGTCAGCGGACGGCTCTGCCGCTGCACGGGCGGAGGGCGTGACCTGATGAGAGTCCCGGGGACAGCTCTGTCAAGATCTTGAGTAAGGAGTCCTGGAATGTTTGCATCTATCACTCGCGCGGTGTGCGCCGTTACCGCGGTCGGCGCGCTGAGCGCGGTGGCTTTACCTGGTGCTCCCGGCGCGGCAGCCACGGCCACGCGGACGTGCGCTCCGGCGGGGGTGACTGCGTACGTCGGTTCGGGCGGCGGCTTCACCGGCCCGCAGACGCTGATCCCGATCAACACCACCACTAACAAGGCTGGCAAGAAGATCAATCTCAACATCAGAGCTGAGACAGGCCCCATCGCGATCACCCCGGACGGCAAGACCATCTACGTGCTCAGCGCGTCCCCTGGCACGGTCACCCCGGTCAGCACCTGCACTCGCACCGCCCAGCGGCCCATCCACGCAGGGCACCAGCCCGACGCGATTGCGATCACGCCGGACGGCAAGATCGCCTACGTCACCAACGCCGGCTCGGACACCGTCACCCCGATCCGGACCTCCGCCAACATCGCGCTCGCGCCCATCCACGCAGGTCGTCACCCCGCCGCGATCGCGATCACCCCGAACGGTAAGACCGCCTATGTCGTCAACACCTACGGGAACTCCGTCACACCGATCCGGATCGCCACGAACACCGCGCTCAAGCCGATCAACGTCGGTAAAGGCCCCACCGCGATCGCGATCACCCCGGACGGCAAAACCGCCTACGTCAGCCACATCAACGGCAATACGGTCACCCCGGTCAGCATCGCCACCAACACCGCGCTCACGCCGATCCCGGTCGGCAGCAATCCCTGGCGGATCGCGATCACCCCGGACGGCAGGACCGCCTACGTCACTCACCGCACGCCGAGCAGCGTCGTCACCCCGATCAGGATCGCCACCAATACCGCGCTGACGCCGATCGAGGTCGGTGAAAACGAGTCGATCACGATCACCCCGGACGGCAGGACCGCCTACGTCACCAGCTTCGGCGGGAGTTCCGTGACCCCGATCGACATCGCCACCAACACCGCGCTCGCCCCGATCCGCACCGGCAGCTTTGCGGTCGCCGTCGCGATCACCCCGGATGGCAAGACCGCCTACGTCGTCAGCTGGGGAGGCGTGACACCGATCCTGACCGCCACCAACACCAAGCTCAAGAACATCAACATCGGGGGCCCGCTCAGCTACATCGCGATCACCCCGCGCCCACGCGCCTGAAGCGCTCAGCACGCCGACCGCATCTGCCCAGCCAAGAAATCAATAGTCTCAGGCAGCACACAACGGTCAGGACCGGACCCGCACATTCCGGCCCTGACCGTCATCAAAACCGAGCGCGCGCGTTCCGGCCCGAACTATTACGATTAAGCTTAACAAAGATGCATGAAGGAACCAGACGCATGGCCGAGCCAGCGCATCGCTGACGCCACCGGAGCAGTCCAACAATCGTAGTAGCGCCCAGCGCCGACTCTGTATTGTTTGGCAGTAATTGTGTCCTGAGCGTGTGGTCAGACAGATTTCCATGATCTGCGCGCCTCGAATGGTTGCCGGCTGCAGCATTTGGCTTCGCGGGTCAGAAATGGCCCCACCTACTGACGAGTTTTGGCCCCACATGTTCATCTTTGGGGCACGGACTGGTCGTGAGTGTCCTTTGCCGCGGAAGTCGAGGCGCTGTCATCGTGGACGAGGCATCAGCCGGAGCGCTGCCAGTAAGCTGAGGCACCCGGTGGTCGGCATCATCGAGTCCACGGCGCCAGCCGGGGTCTCGAGTTCGCCCTGGGCATACCGGCAGGCGGAATACTGCATCTGGCAGGCTTCGTGGTTCGACGAGCTATGACGACCTCGCCCGAAGGAGATGGCTGATGACGGCCGGAGCTGATCGCCCGGTGATCTCCGTGATGCTCGCCGTTCCCGATGCCACGGCAGCCGCGCGGTGGTATGCGCAGGCACTCGGCGCGACCGAGCTATGGAACCTGGGCAGCGTGGTCGGGCTGACCGTGGCCGGTGCACCGTTCTTTCTCGGCGAACCTGAGAACAATGGCTGGGACACCCCGGCTGCCCTGGGCTCGCGCACAGTCCGGGTCGAGCTGTTCGTCGATGACCCGGACAGCGTCATCGAGCGCGCAGTGGCGGCCGGGGCCGACGGCAGCATCGACCAGATCCGTAATCACGACGCGCCCTGGGGCGTGCACCGGCAGGGCGGCTTCATCGACCCGTTCGGCCACCTGTGGCTGGTCGGCGACCGGTCCCCGCTGCAGCGGTAACGCCGCAGCTAGCCCCGCCCGATGGCACGGGACACCAGCTCTGAGGACAGCTATGGGAACCTCTCGGAGCACCAGTTGCCTCAGGTCAGGTGGCAGTGACAGGACCGTGGCTCTGCCGCCTATCTAAGGCACCGCAGGTCACGCTGCCAGCCGCACCTCAAGTCTTGTGACGACGGACAGTGAGGCTTGGCCCCACCGGTTGCGCCTCGCAAGGCTCCAATCAGCACCGAGAGGGGAACCTCGGGGTGGGGCCAACTCTCATCGACCTAACGTCTGCCGATCACGGGGTGGGGCCACTGCTCGCTCGCAGGTGGGGCCGCAAGTCACCCACAGAGCCAAGCATTCTTCATCACAGCCAGTGGCGGCGCGGCCCGCCTCGTGGCCCTTCTGCGGCCAGGCCGGCGACCGTGACAGCGATCGGCCGTATCCAGACCGACATCAGGCAACACGTTCGAGAACCGATCAGCGGCCCAGTGCTTTGCCGCGGTACCAGCCTGTCGCGGCCAAACAGCGGCACCTGAGCTACGCCGCCTGATCTGGAGCATGCCTGCGGCGGCAGGTTACTGGTAGCCGTAATAGCCAGGCGATCTGCATTCCGAGCACCCGGTGCAGCGCCTGCCTAACTGTACATAGCCTTTCCCTTTGCACAACGAGCACCGTTTTTGATTCCCGAAGATGGTAAGCCCGTGAAATCCTTCACCATCACACTGCGAGCACCGTTCCTGGCGCGTTGGTATGATGTGCCCTGGTATGTCACCCATATGCATCTCCCGGCTGGGTCGCGGCAGGCACCAAAACAATAAGCATACTCGCCGGTAACAACATGTGGGCCAGGAGGCATACTAACCGGTTATGTGCGGCCCAGACCATTCACGATTCACAGCCGGAGGCCGCGCCGAACGGCGGGATTGCGCGCTCTGCCTAAGTCGGACGCCTGTCACCAAGCGTGAAACGGAGCGCTGATCCGCGTGATCCTGGCTGCCGATTCGGCACCCTGCGCAGGTTGCGCTTCAGCACCGCCTCCTGCACCGTTGAATGTGCGACGAGCCGGCCTGAAGAGGCGATTGCGCCGCAAGCCCACGGTGCGGCGGCCGCCATTCGTTAGCTGACCAGCGGTATCAGGGTGATCTTGGCGTCTGTTGCGGGGTGGGTTCTTTGATGGAACCATCGCGCGCGGGCTTGGTGGGCGGGGGGCTGGCGTGGGCCCCTCCAGCGACCTCGTTTTGCTGAGTTGCGCCATTGTGCAGCCTGAGCTGGCGGCTGAGCGCTTTGCCGGGCGGGCGGGACGGCGGTGGCGCGTCGCGGGGAGATGGCACCGCACTGGCCCCGGCAGTTACCCCGTGGTCCGCGGCGGCGGCTCATGCAGGACGAAGAACGGAACCGCCGCCTGCGTGAATGTGATCAACCCAGCCGCCCGCCATGCCGGGGCTGTCTCATCTACGCTGGGCGGAACGGCCATCGCGTGATCTATCAGGCTCTTCACGCCCAGATGATCACGAGGCGGCTGGTTCCGGTCCCGCCGCCGGGCCGGCCGTCATGAGGGCCGCCCGGCTCGCCACCGGCTGCCGCGACCAGATGCGCGTCCAGGCGAGATCCCGGATCGGCCAGGGCGCAAGCCGGAGGCATGACAGACAGCTTCGATCTGAGACCAGGAGACCAGATGACAGCAACGACAGCGCCTGAGCAGCAGCAGCACCGGGCCGGGAAGGATCCGATGCGATTTCACCTGCACTATCAGCACGGCAAGCGCGAGGGGTCCCCGTACGCCGGGGGAAGCAGCTTCATGGAGCGGGTCTCGGAGGCCGTGGCGAGCGGCATGGGGACCGTCGCGTTCCTCATCGTCAGCTCCGCGGTGATCCTCGCGTGGGTGCTCGCCAACCACGTCATCACGTTCCTGAGCGCCTCCTGGACGGGGCTGCTCGACGGGAAGGGTTTCGATCCAGCGCCGTTCATCCTGCTGAACCTCCTCTTCTCAGCGGTGGCGTTCTACACCGGCGCGCTGGTCATCATTGCCCAGAAGGCGCAGACCCGGACGGACCAGGCGAACGAAGAGGCGGCGGCGAAGCACCGGGAGGAACTCAGCCAGTATCAGACCGACTTGCTGCAGAGGAACACCGATCTGACCGAGCAGATCCACACCCTGGCCGAGCAGCTGAGCGCCCTGACCGAGCAAGTCCACGCGGCTACCTGCGGCCGCTGATCATCGCCTTGATGACCGGCGCGATGCAGGGGCCGTGCCCGCTGCACATCACCGCGCCAGGCCGGCCGCCCCCACTAAGCGCGGCTGCCCTGCTAACCCGAGGCAGCGCCGATTCCCCGTTATGCACGGCCCGAACTGCGGACAGCTCGCTTTCTGGAGCCATCCATATCGGCGGCTCGGTGAGCGTTCTCTCTGGCCGCCACCGTCACTCTGCGTAACGCTGAAATGCGCGCCCGAGCTGATGATTCCCGTCGAGCCATGGGCCGCGCCGAGCGGCGGATCAGGAGCAGCGGTAGCCGCGTGGGACGTCACATTCGATGATCGGCTGGCCGTCACAGGCCAGTTCCTCGTGGCAGCCAGTGGGCAGGTTTGATGTCCGCCAGCACCCGGTGCAGGCTGGAGGGCAGTTTGGCGGTTGCGGGCCGTTGTCCAGATCGAAGCTGGGCCACGTGAGGCCGAGGACTTCGCCTTGTGGCGTAGCGCGTTCGCCGGGCGGGCGACCTGGGAGCGGAATGCGCAGCGCAATCGGGGAGATGCGCCGCCTGAGACCAGGTGTCACTGTCGGGAAGGCGGATAGTGATGGCCGGCCGGAATTGCCGTGCCCGCCGGTGCCGCTGGACTGGCCCGTACGCCACATAGGAAGGAGGCGACGGGATGCATGACGAGCACGCAGAACGCGCAGTTGCGGTCGGCGGCGGCATGGTCGGCCCGGGCGACGCGTTCCACGTGGCCATCCCGTCGGCTCCCGGCTGCGGCCTCTCCGGCCCGGCCCACCCGCTCGGCTGGGACACCGGGCGAGTGGTGCAGGCCTGGACGAGGACTTCGCCGGCTGCTGGGGCGGGCAGTGGCCGCGTTAGCGACTTGCCACACGTGCAGTTGCCGGTAGCAGTGACTCGCGGAACGAGGTGGCCATGCCGAGGCTGAACCCTGGACACGCTCTGAGGTCCCTCGTTCCCCAGTCCCGCGACCAGCGGGTGTACCTGCTGGTGACGCTGATCAACGTGTACGGGACCGGGCTGATCGTCACCACCATGACGCTGTACGCGATCCGGGTGGTGCATCTCACGGCGGAGCGCTCTGGCCTGGCCTTGACGATCGCCGGGCTGGTGGGCCTGCTGGCCGCCATGCCGATGGGCCGCCTGGCCGACCGGCGCGGACCACGGGGTGTCCTCAGGCTGTCCCTGTTCTTGCTGGCCGCGGCGGCCGCAAGCTATGTATTCGTCGCGCACAGCTTCGTCAGCTACCTGATCGTCGCGATCGTGGACGGGTCCGCGCTGAGCTCCTCACTCACGGCCAACGTGGCGCTGCTGCGGCGGGTCGGCGGCGAGGACGCGACCACGTTCCGCTCACAGGCGAATGCGGTGGTCAACCTGGGCCTGTCGTTCGGCATAGCCACCTGCGGTATCGCGATACAGCTCAACACGGTGAGCGCGTACCGCGCGCTGTTCCTGGGTAACGCGCTGAGCTGCCTGATCGGCGTGGCGGGGCTGGGCCGGCTGCCCAGGTTCGAGCCGCTGGCAGGCGCGCACGAGGAGTCACCGCTTGCCGCGCTGAGGGACAGGCCGTTCGTCGGCTACACGGTGCTGTCCGGCGCGATGTACATGCAGAACTTCGTGCTCGGCCTGCTGCTGCCAGTGTGGGTCGTGTTCCACACGAACGCGCCGCGATGGAGCGTCTCGGCGTTCGTGATCATCAACACGGTGATGGTGGTGCTGTTCCAGGTGCGCGTCGGCAAGACCGTGCAGACCCTCAGGCAAGGCGGCGCCGCCATCCGCCGGGCCGGGATGATCTTCCTGGTCAGCTGCTCGGCGATGGGCCTGGCGGCCGGCCTTCCCGCCTGGGGCGCCCTGCTGCTGCTGGCCGGCGCTGTCGTGCTGCACACCTACGGCGAGCTGTGGCAGTCCTCCGCCACGTACGCCCTCGACTTCGGCCTGGCGCCCCCGCATGCGCAGGGCCAGTACCAGGGCCTGGTCGGCATGGGCAACTTCGCCGGGCAGGCGCTGTCCCCGTTGATCCTGGTCGGGTTCGTGCTGAGCGGCGGCCGGCTCGGCTTCGTGCTGCTCGGCGCGGGGTTCGCCCTGTTCGGCCTGACCGGCCCCGCCGTGGCCCGGTGGGGCGAGCGGACCCGCCCGGCCGCGCCCGCACCCGCGCCCGCGCCCGCGCCCGTAGCCGTAGCCGTAGCCGAGGCCGGGCAGGCGGCCGTAGCCGACTGACAGCGCCGCTCCCGCGCTAACCCGCTCTTAGTCATAACGAGCAATGCGCTGTTGTCAGCACTACCGGGGCTGATCTGACGGCACCGGTGCTTTCAGCGTCTAGGGCGGAAGGGTTCGTGCGCAATGTCGAAGGTGCGGGTGTGCGGCTCGGTTTGCGAGGCTGCCGTTCGGGAGCCTCCTGTGAGGCGGCCGGCATGCGCGGACCTGTCGGGCAGCGTCCGCTGCGGATTGCCTCGGAAAGTCATGCGCCTGTGGCATGGCCCATCGGAATGAGGATCACTATGGCCACTCCTTTTCGACCAGCACCGTCCGGGGGGAGCGTGGCGCGAGCGCTGACGCCGGCGGAGCTGGGGCGCGTGCTGGCGGGGTGGAATGACACGGCGCGAGATGTGCCTCAGGTCACCTTGCCGGAGTTGTTCGAGGCGCAGGCGGCGCGGGCACCGGGGGCGCTGGCGGTGGCATGTGGTGATGTGGCGCTGTCGTATGCGGAGCTGGATGAGCGGGCGGGGCGGCTGGCAGGGCACCTGACCTCGCTGGGCGCGGGTCCCGAGCGGCTGGTCGCGGTGGTGATGGAGAAGTCCGCTGAGGTGTTCGTGGCGTGGCTGGGGGTGGCCAAGTCGGGGGCGGCGTTCCTGCCCATCGACCCGGCATATCCGGCGGAGCGGATCGGGTTCATGCTGGCGGATGCGCGGCCGGACCTGGTGGTCACGACGATGGCTGCGGCACCGTCACTGCCCCCGGTGCCGGGCGGGGGGCCGTCGCGGGTGGTGCTGGATGATCCGGTACTGGCGGGGAAGCTGGCTCGGCAGGAGCCTGGTGATATCACTGCGCTGCGCCGGCCGGAGCTCGCGCATCCGGCGTACGTCATCTACACGTCGGGGTCGACGGGCAGGCCGAAGGGGACGGTGGTGACGCACCGGGGCCTGGCGAGCTTGGCCGCGTCGATGGCCAGCGCGTTCGGGATCGGCCCTGGGTCGCGGGTGCTGCAGCTCGCGTCGCTGAGCTTCGACGCGGCGGTGATGGAGATGCTGATGGCGTGGCCGGCCGGGGCGGCGCTGGTGGTTCCGGAGCCGGGGCCGCTGGCCGGGGAGATGCTGGCGGAAACGCTGAACGAGCTGCGGGTCAGCCATGCCCTGATCATCCCGACCACGCTGGCCAGCGTCCCGGTCGGGCGGGTGCGCGGGTTTGACTGCCTGATCGTGGGCGGTGAGGCGTGCTCGGACCTGCTGGCGGCCGAGTGGTCGCCGGGGCGGCGGATGTTCAATGCCTACGGGCCGACCGAGATAACGATTGCCGCGACGCTGTCGGGGCCGCTGTCGGGCTCGGTCGTTCCGCCGATCGGCCGGCCGGTCTGGAACACCCGGGTGTTCGTGCTGGATGAGGGGCTGGGTTTGGTGCCGCCGGGGGTGGCCGGGGAGTTGTATGTGGCGGGGGCCGGGCTGGCTCGGGGGTATCTGGGGCGGCCGGGCATGACGGCGGAGCGGTTCGTGGCGTGCCCGTTCGGGGCGCCGGGGGAGCGGATGTACCGGACCGGGGACCTGGCCCGGTGGAACAGCGACGGGGAGCTGGAGTACCTGGGCCGGGCCGATGACCAGGTGAAGGTCCGCGGGTTCCGCATCGAACTGGGCGAGATCGAAGCCGTGCTCGCCGGCTTGCCGGGAGTGGCGCAGGCCGCGGTGGCGGTCCGGGAGGACCAGCCAGGGGACAAGCGGCTGGCCGGATATGTCGTGCCGGCCTCCGGTGCCGAGCTGGATCCGGCGGTGCTGCGGGTGGCCGCGGCGCGGGTGCTGCCGGGGTATATGGTGCCATCGGCGGTGGTGGTGCTGGAGGCGCTGCCGCTGTCTCCGGCGGGGAAGCTGGACCGGCGGGCGCTGCCGGGCCCGGAGTATGCCGCGGGCGGGGGCCGGGCTCCGGCCACTCCCGGGGAGCAGGCGTTGTGTGAGGTGTTCGCGCAGGTACTGGGGTTGGAGCAGGTCGGGGTCGAGGATAGTTTCTTTGACCTGGGCGGGCATTCGCTGCTGGCGACGCGGCTGGTGTCGCGGATCCGCGTCGTGCTGGGGGTGGAGCTGCCGGTCCGGGCGGTGTTCGAGCACCCGACGGCGGCGTCGCTGGCCGGGGTGCTGGAGGGGGCGGAGGCAGCTAGGTCGCCGCTGGTCCCGGTGCCGCGGCCGGAGCGGCTGCCGCTCTCGTTCGCGCAGCAGCGGCTGTGGTTCCTCGAGCAGTTCCACGGGCCCGGCACCGCCTACAACCTGCCGTTCGCCTGGCGGCTGCGCGGGCAGGTGGATGCCGGGGCGCTGGCCGCGGCGCTTCGTGACGTCGTGGCCAGACACGAATCACTGCGAACCGTGTTCGCCATCGAAGACGGCGAGCCCTACCAGCACATCATCCCGGCGGGCGAGGCGGATGTCCCGGTCACGGTAGCGACCGCCTCTCATGCCGACCTTGGCGGGCTGATAGAGGCGGCGGCCCGGCACGAGTTCGACCTGGCCACGGAATTGCCGGTGCGGGCGTGGCTGTTCAGCCTCGCCGATGACGAGCACGTGCTGGTGCTGCTGTGCCACCACATCGCCAGCGACGGGTGGTCCATGCAGGTACTGATGGCCGACCTGGGGACGGCGTATGCCGCTCGCCGGGACGGCCGCCAGCCGGACTGGCCCGACCTGCCCGTCCAGTATGCCGACTACGCCTTGTGGCAGCGGGAACTGCTCGGCCGGGACGCGGCCGACGGCGGTGTGCTGGCCGGCCAGATCGAGTACTGGCGGCAGGCACTGGCCGGACTGCCCGACGAACTGGCGCTGCCGTTCGACCGGCCGCGGCCCGCCGAACAGTCCCAGCGTGGCGGTGTGGTCCGGTGGCAGCTGGCCGATGCGGGCCTGCACGCTGTGCTGGCTGAGCTGGCGCGTGAGCATCAGGCGACCATCTTCATGGTGCTGCACGCGGCGCTGGCCGCGCTGCTGTCCCGGATGGGCGCCGGGACCGACATCCCGCTAGGTGCCCCGGCGGCCGGGCGGACCGACGAAGTCATGCACGACCTGGTCGGGTTCTTCGTGAACACGCTGGTCCTGCGCGCTGACCTGTCCGGCGACCCGGGCTTCGGCGAGCTGCTCGATAGGGTCCGGGAAACGGTCCTGGCTGCCCAGGCCCGCCAGGACGTGCCGTTTGAGCACCTGGTCGAGGTGCTGAACCCGGTACGTTCGCCCAGCCGGCATCCGCTGTTCCAGGTGATGATCGCCGACGAGGATGTCGGCGCGGTGGACTGGCGGCTGCCCGGCCTGCGCATTGAGGCTGAGCCGGTCCCGGACGTGGCCGCCAAGTTCGACCTCACGCTGGGATTCCGGCAAGACCACGACGCCGACGGTGCCCCGGCCGGGATCAGTGCCTCCCTCGAGTATGCCGAGGACCTGTTCGATCGGGCCACCGTCCAGGCGCTGGTCGGCCGGCTGACCTGGCTGCTGCACCAGGCCGCGGACCACCCGCAAGACCCGGTGACCTCGCTGGAGATCCTCAGTCCCGGCGAGCGTGACCAGATCCTGGTCCAAGGGAACGGTGCCAGCAGAAACGTACCGCCGGCAGCGCTGCCGGAGCTGTTCCAGGAACAGGCCGCCCGCACCCCGGACGCCACCGCCGTGATCTATGACGGCACCCAGCTGACCTACACCGAGCTCAACGCCCGCGCCAACCAGCTCGCCCGGTACCTGATCTCGCTCGGCGCGGGTCCTGAGCGGCTGGTGGCGATCGCCATGCCGCGGTCCGCGGACATGATCGTCGCGGTACTGGCCGTACTGAAAGCCGGGGCGGCATATGTGCCAGTCGACCCGGTCTACCCGGCGGACCGGATCGCGTTCATGCTGGCCGACGCCGCCCCGGTCGCCGTGCTGACCACCACGGTGCTGGCGGGGCTGGACCTGCGCGGCGGCGTCCGCCGGATCGTCATCGACGATCCCGCCACCATGGCCGTGGTCGCGGGCCTAGACGGGGATGACCTGAGCACGCCGCTGACCATGACCAGCCCTGCCTATGTGATCTACACGTCTGGATCGACCGGTCGTCCCAAGGGCGTGATGATCGAGCACCGCAACATGGCCAGCCTGCTGTGCTGGGCGCGGGCTGAGTTCACGGCCGGTGAGCTGGCGAAGGTGCTGGTGTCGACGTCGCTGAGTTTCGATGTGTCGGTGTTCGAGATCTTCACTCCGCTGGTGTCGGGCGGGAGCATCGAGGTGGTCAAGGACCTGCTGGCATTGGCCGACAGCGGCGGGAGAGCCTGGGACGGGAGCCTGATCAGCGGCGTGCCGTCGGCGTTGTCGGAGGTGCTGTCCGTGCACGGCGCGAAGGCCAGTGCGCGGACGGTAGTGCTGGCCGGTGAGGCGCTCACCGCGCGCGCCGTCACGGCTATCGGTGCTGCATTGCCCGGCGCCGAAGTCCGCAACATCTACGGTCCGACCGAGGCGACCGTCTACGCCACCGCCTGGCGCGCGGGCAGGGCGGACGCGCCGCCCATGGGCGGGAACCCCCCGATCGGGCGGCCGGTGTGGAATACGCGGGCGTTGGTGCTTGACGCTGCGTTGCAGCTGGTGCCGGTGGGTGTGGCTGGGGAGCTGTATCTGGCGGGTGGGCAGCTGGCGCGGGGGTACCTGAACCGGCCGGGGCTGACGGGGGAGCGGTTCGTGGCGTGCCCGTTCGGGGCGCCGGGGGAGCGGATGTACCGGACCGGGGACCTGGCCCGGTGGAATGCGGACGGGCAGATCGAGTACCTGGGCCGGGTCGATGACCAGGTGAAGATCCGCGGGTTCCGGATCGAGCTCGGCGAGATCGAGGCCGTGCTCGCCGCCCAGCCCGGGGTGGCGCAGGCCGCGGTCACCGTCCGCCACGACTGGCCTGGTGACGGCACGCTGGTGGCCTATGCCGTGCCGGCGGCGGGCGGTCAGCTCGACCCTGGCGGGCTGCGTGCCGCGGCTGCCGCTGCCCTGCCCGGTTATATGGTGCCCGCCGCGATCGTCATCTTGGACCGGCTGCCGCTGAACGCGAACGGAAAGCTGGACCGCCGCGCACTCCCCGCCCCGGACTATGCCGCGGGTGAGGGCCGGGCTCCGGCCACTCCCGGGGAGCAGGCGTTGTGTGCGGTGTTCGCGCAGGTACTGGGGTTGGAGCAGGTCGGGGTCGAAGATAGTTTCTTCGACCTGGGCGGCCATTCGCTGCTGGCGACGCGGCTGGTGTCGCGGATCCGCACGGTGCTGGGCGCCGAACTGCCGGTCCGGGCGGTGTTCGAGCACCCGACGGCGGCGGCGCTGGCCGGAGTGCTGGAAGGGGCGGAGGCAGCTAGGTCGCCGCTGACCCGGGCGGCGGCGCGGCCGGAGCGGCTGCCGCTCTCGTTCGCGCAGCAGCGGCTGTGGTTCCTCGAGCAGTTCCACGGGCCCGGCACCGCCTACAACCTGCCGTTCGCCTGGCGGCTGACCGGCGAGCTCGATGCCGCGGCGCTGACCGCCGCGCTGAGCGACGTGGCAGGCCGGCACGAATCGCTGCGCACCACATTCACTGTCGACGGCGGCCAGCCATACCAGCACATCATCCCCGCGGGGGAAGCCGCCGTCCCGGTCACCATCACGACGGCCCGTTCTGACGAACTAGCCGGCCTGATCGATGCGGCGGCCCGGCACGAGTTCGACCTGGCCAGCGAGCTGCCTATCCGGGCATGGCTGTTCACCCTCGCGGAGCAGGAGCATGTGCTGCTCCTGCTGTGCCATCACATCGCCAGTGACGGCTGGTCCATGCAGGTGCTGATGTCGGACCTGGCCGCGGCGTACCAGGCACGCCGCGACGGCCGGGCACCAGACTGGGCGCCGCTGCCGGTGCAGTACGCGGACTACGCGCTGTGGCAGCGGGACCTGCTCGGCAGCGGCAGCGGCGCGGGCCAGGACACGGACGGCGGGGACGGCGGAGTGCTGGCCGGGCAGGTGCAGTACTGGCGGCAGGCGCTGGCCGGGCTGCCCGAGGAGCTGGCGCTGCCGTTCGACCGGCCGCGCCCGGCGCAGCCGTCTCAGGGCGGCGCGGAGGTCCGGTGGCAGCTGGCGGACGCGGGCCTGCACGCGGCGCTGGCCAGCCTGGCACGCCAGCACCAGGCCACCATCTTCATGACCCTGCACGCCGGCCTGGCCGTGCTGCTGTCGCGGATGGGCGCGGGGACCGACATCCCGCTGGGTGCCCCGGTGGCGGGGCGGACCGATGAGGCGGTGCACGACCTGGTCGGGTTCTTCGTCAACACACTGGTATTGCGGGCGGACCTGTCCGGCGATCCGAGCTTCGGCGAGGTGCTCGGCCGGGTCCGGGAGACGGTGCTGTCCGCCCAGGCCCGTCAGGACGTGCCGTTCGAGCGGCTGGTCGAGGTGCTGAACCCGGCCCGCTCGCCGGCCCGGCACCCGCTGTTCCAGGTCATGATCGGCGATGAGGACGTCGGCGCTGTCGACTGGCAGCTGCCCGGGCTGCGGATCACGGCGCAGCCGGTACCTGATGTGGCCGCCAAGTTCGACCTGACCCTGGGAGTCCGCCAGCAGCGCGGTGACGGCGGCGCCCCGGCCGGGATCCAGGCCTCCTTCGAGTACGCCACCGACCTGTTCGATCAGGCCACCGTGCAGGCGCTGGCCGGCCGGCTGACCCGGCTGCTGCGCCAGGCCGCCGGCGATCCCGGCCGCCGGATCAGCCAGCTCGACCTGCTGACCGCCGCGGAACGGCGCAGGCTGCTGCGCGAGTGGAACGACACCGCGCGGCCGGTGCCGGCGGCCACGCTGCCGGAGCTGTTCGAGCAGCAGGCCGCCCGCACCCCGCACGCCCCCGCCGTCATCTCCGTCGGCGCCGAGCTGACCTACGCCGGCCTGAACGCGCGGGCCAACCGGCTGGCCCGGCACCTGATCACCCTGGGTGCGGGCCCTGAGCGCGTGGTCGCCATCGCCATGCCTCAGTCCCCCGACGTGATCGTCGCCATGCTGGCCGTGCTCAAGTCCGGCGCCGCCTACGTTCCCGTCGATCCCGGCTACCCGCCCGACCGCATCGCGTTCATGCTCGCCGACACCCAGGCGGCTATCGTGCTCACTACGAGCGGCCTGGCCGGATCCCTGCCAGCAGCGGCAGCCCCGCTCATCCTGGACGACCCCGCGCTTGAGGAAGTGATCTCGCGCTACCCTGCCGGCGACGTCTCCGGCACCGAGCGCGGCACGCCGCTGCGTCCAGCCCACCCGGCGTACGTCATCTACACCTCGGGGTCAACCGGCCGGCCCAAGGGCGTGATCATCAACCATGAGAGCCTGGTGAACTACCTGTCGCGGTGCTTGCAGGCCTACCCGCACCTGGCCGGCCGCACGCTGCTGATCTCGCCGGTATCGTTCGATCTGAGCGTCACCGGGCTTTACGGCTCCCTGCTTTCCGGCGGCCGGCTGTGCCTGGGCGCGCTGGATGAGGAACTGCCCGCGCTGGCCGCCAGGGGCGGTTTCACCTTCCTCAAGGCGACGCCCAGTCACCTCCCGCTGCTCGCCCGGCTGCCCGCGAGCTGCGTTCCCACCGGCCAGCTGATGCTCGGCGGGGAGGCGGTGCCGGCGGCGCTGCTGCGCGAATGGCGCCAGCGGCATCCCGGTCTCGCCCTGATCAACCACTACGGGCCGACCGAGGCCACGGTAGGCTGCCTCGACCACGTGATGAGCCCAGATGACCCGGTCCCGGACCTGGTCGTGCCGATCGGCCGTCCGATGTGGAACACCCGGGTGTTCGTGCTGGACGGTTCGCTGGGCCTGGTGCCGCCGGGGGTGGCAGGGGAGCTGTACGTGGCGGGGGCGGGCCTGGCGCGGGGGTACCTGGGGCGGCCGGGGCTGACCGCGGAGCGGTTCGTCGGGTGCCCGTTCGGGCCGCCGGGGGAGCGGATGTACCGGACCGGTGACCTGGCCCGGTGGAACCAGTCCGGCCAGATTGAGTACCTGGGCCGGGCCGATGACCAGGTGAAGATCCGCGGGTTCCGGATCGAGCTGGGCGAGGTCGAGGCCGTCCTCGCCGCCCAGGACGGCGTGGGCCAGGCCGCGGTGGCGGTGCGGGAGGACCAGCCCGGGGACAAGCGGCTAGTCGGGTATGTCGTGCCGGCCTCCGGTGCCGAGCTGGATCCGGCGGTGCTGCGGGAGGCGTGCGGGCGGGTGCTGCCCGGGTACATGGTGCCGGCCGTGATCATGATCCTCGAAGCGCTGCCGCTGAACGCGAACGGGAAGCTGGACCGGCGGGCGCTGCCGGCCCCGGAGTATGCCGCGGGCGGCGGCCGGGCCCCGGCCACTCCCGGGGAGCAGGCGCTGTGTGAGGTGTTCGCGCAGGTGCTGGGCCTGGAGCAGGTGGGGGTCGAGGACAGTTTCTTTGACCTGGGCGGGCATTCGCTGCTGGCGACGCGGCTGGTGTCGCGGATCCGGGTGGTGCTGGGGGTGGAGCTGCCGGTCCGGGCGGTGTTCGAGTGCCCGACGCCGGCGTTGCTGGCCGGGGTGCTGGAGGGGGCGGAGGCAGCGAGGTCGCCGCTGACCCGGGCGGTGGCGCGGCCGGAGCGGCTGCCGTTGTCGTTCGCGCAGCAGCGGCTGTGGTTCCTGGAGCAGTTCCACGGGCCGAGCACGGTGTATAACCTGCCGCTGGCGTGGCGGCTGACCGGGCGGCTGGACGCCGTCGCGCTGGCTGGCGCGCTGGGCGACGTGGTCGCCCGGCACGAGTCGCTGCGCACCATTTTCCCTGTCGAGGGCGGTCAGCCGTACCAGGACGTGATCCCGGCCGGGCAGGCCAGTGAGCAGGTCGCGGCGGGGTTCACGGTGACGGCGGCGGGGCCGGGTGAGCTGGCCGGGCTGGTCGCGGCGGCGGCAGGGTACGTGTTCGACCTGGCTGCGGAGCTGCCGGTGCGGGGGTGGCTGTTCGCCCTCGCGGATGAGGAGCATGTGCTGGTGCTGCTGTGCCATCACATCGTCGGCGACGGCTGGTCGTTGCAGGTGCTGATGGAGGACCTGGCCGCGGCGTACCAGGCACGCCGCGACGGCCGGCCACCAGACTGGGCGCCGCTGCCGGTCCAGTACGCGGACTACGCGCTGTGGCAGCGGGACCTGCTCGGCGGGGACGGCGACGGCGGGGACGGCGGGGTGCTGGCCGGGCAGATCGAGTACTGGCGGCAGGCGCTGGCCGGGCTGCCCGAGGAACTGGCGCTGCCGTTCGACCGGCCGCGCCCGGCGCTGCCGTCCCGGCGCGGCGGCTTCGTGCGGTGGCGGCTGGACGCCCGGTTGCACGCCGCGCTGGCGGACCTGGCCCGTGAGCATCAGGCCAGCGTGTTCATGGTGCTGCACGCCGGCCTGGCCGCGCTGCTCTCGCGGATGGGCGCGGGGACCGACATCCCGCTGGGTGCCCCGGTGGCGGGGCGGACCGACGAGGCGGTGCACGACCTGGTCGGGTTCTTCGTCAACACGATGGTGCTGCGGGCGGACCTGTCCGGCGATCCGAGCTTTGCCGAGTTGCTCGGCCGGGTCCGGGAGACCGGGCTGTCCGCCCAGGCCCGCCAGGACCTGCCGTTCGAGCGGCTGGTCGAGGTGATGAACCCCGCCAGGTCGCCGGCCCGGCACCCGCTGTTCCAGGTCATGATCGGAGACGAGGACGTCGGCGGCGTCGACTGGCAGCTGCCCGGGCTGCGGACCCGGGCCGAGCCGGTACCCGCCGTTAACGCCAAGTTCGACCTGACCCTGGGAGTCTGCCAGCACCGCGGTGACGGCGGCGCCCCGGCCGGGATCCAGGCCCACTTCGAGTACGCCACCGACCTGTTCGATCAGGCCACCGTGCGGGCGCTGGCCGCCCGGCTGACCCGGCTGCTGCGCCAGGCCGCCCGCGATCCCGGCCGCCGCATCAGCCAGCTCGCCGTGCTGACCGCCGCGGAACGGCGCAGGTTGCTGCGCGACTGGAACGACACCGCCCGGCCGGTGCCGGCGGCCACGCTGCCCGAGCTGTTCGAGCAGCAGGCCGCCCGCACCCCGCACGCCCCCGCCGTCATCTCCGGCGACGCCGAGCTGACCTACGCCGACCTCAACCGGCGGGCCAACCGCCTGGCCCGGCACCTGATCGCCCTCGGCGCGGGTCCTGAGCGGCTGGTCGCGATCGCGATGCCCCGCTCCGCGGACCTGATCACCGCGGTCCTGGCCGTCCTGAAGTCCGGCGCGGCGTACGTGCCGGTGGACCCGGGCTACCCGGCGGAGCGGATCGCGTTCATGCTCGCTGAGTCTGCGCCGGCTGCCGTGCTGACCACGGCTGCAGTGGCCGCCGCGCTGCCGGGCGGGTTGCCGCTGCTGGTGCTGGACGACCCGGCGATGGCGGCGGGGCTGGCCGGGCTGGACGGGGAGAACGTGCCCGTGGCGGCGGGGCCGCGGAATGCGGCGTACGTGATCTATACGTCGGGGTCGACTGGCCGGCCCAAGGGAGTGATGGTCGAGCACGGGTGGGCGGCGTCGCTGGCGTGCTGGGTGGGGTCTGCGTTCTCGGCGGCGGAGCTGTCGCGGGTGCTGGCGTCGACGTCGCTGAGCTTCGACGTGTCGGTGTTCGAGATCTTCGGGACGCTGACGGCCGGGGGCAGCATCGAGATCGTGTCGAACCTGCTGGCGCTGACGTCCGGGCCGTGGCGCGGGAGCATGATCAGCGCGGTGCCGACGGCGCTGGTGCATGTGCTGACGTCGCCGGGGACGGTCGCCGGGGCCGCAGTGGTGGCACTGTGCGGGGAGGCGGTAACCGGGCAGGTCGTGGCGGTGATCAGGGCGACGGTGCCGGGGGCGCGGATCGTGAACATCTACGGCCCGACCGAGGGGACGGTGTTCGCCACGACATACACCGTCGACGGCGTCGGCGAGGCGGCGGGTTCGCCGCCGATCGGGCGGCTGATCTGGAACAAGCGGGCGTTTGTGCTGGACGGGGCGCTGCGGCTGGTGCCGCCGGGGGTAGCCGGGGAGCTGTACCTGGCGGGCGGCCTGGCGCGGGGGTACCTGAACCGGCCGGGCCTGACCGCGGAGCGGTTCGTGGCGTGCCCGTTCGGGGCGGCGGGCGAGCGGATGTACCGGACCGGGGATCTGGCCCGGTGGAACACCGCCGGGGAGCTTGAGTACCTGGGCCGGGTTGATGACCAGGTGAAGATCCGCGGGTTCCGGGTCGAGCTGGGCGAGATCGAGGTCGTGCTGGCCGCCCAGCCGGGGGTGGCGGAGGTCCGGGTCGCGCTGCGCGAGGACCGGCCGGGTGACAAGCGGCTGGCCGGGTATGTGGTCCCGGCGGTCGGAGTCGCGCTGGACCCGGCCGTACTGCGAGACGCCGCAGCCCGGGTGCTGCCCGGCTACATGGTGCCCGCTGCGATCATGGTGCTCGGCAGGCTGCCGCTGAACGCGAACGGGAAGCTGGACCGGCGGGCGTTGCCGGCCCCGGAGTACGCCACGGGCGGCGGGGCTCCGGCCACTCCCCGGGAGCAGGCGCTGTGTGAGGTGTTCGCGCAGGTGCTGGGCCTGGAGCAGGTCGGGGTCGAGGACAATTTCTTTGACCTCGGCGGGCACTCCCTGCTCGCGGCAGTACTCGTCGCCCGGCTGGTGGAGCGGCTCGGCGTCAAGATCAGCCTGAGAACCTTCATGAGCAACTCGTCCGTCCGCGCCATCGACGGATATCTGGACCGTCAAGACACCTAGCGGGCAGCCGCAGACCGGATGCATGGCACGCGGCGTCATGCATCCGCGATGTGCCCGTCACGAGCCCCGTGGAGCGTCCATCGGCGGCGTTCCTGCAGCTCGGCGACGCCGATCCGGGCGGCGGTTAGCTAGCCCCAGATCGAGGAGCACCTCGGAAGTGAACACTACCCGATGGCCGCCGGGCCTGGAGGTGACGTGCGGCGGGACCGGTGCGGGGTCGCGCGCCGTGCTGGTGCCTGCTGAGAGGGTGGCGAACCGGATCGGGCCGGGCTGGCTGCGGGCTTGCCGAGAGCCCGCCGGGCTGACGGCGGGCGCGTGCGGCTGACCGAGACTGACCTGCGGCTTCGTCCGGCCGTGCTGAGGCTGATCCAGCCGGAATCGCGGGGCGGCCCGGAATCGCCATGGTGATCCTCACTCCGATAGGTGATGCCAACGACGCGTAACCCAGAGCGGCCGACCGCCAGGTCCAGCCGACCGCGCAGAAGAGCCCCGGGCGCCCGCCACGTTGGCACGCCGGGGCCGCGCAACCGGGAAGGTGCGGTGGCCTTTGCGCCATGCGAGCGTGATGGCGCGGCCGGTAGTTAGCCGGTCGCTAATCTGCGCACACGCAGATGGAAGGTGAGCCGTTGATGACCCCTGAAAGCGTCGGTGAAGCCAGAGCAGCACTGGCGGCCTTTCCCGGGCTCGCCGACGTAGCGGTCGTCGAGCACGGCGCCGGCCAGGCCGACCAGTGCCTGATCGCCTACGTCGTGCCGTCCGGCCCCGGCCTGGATGTGCCCGAGCTGCATGCTCACGCCAGGAAGGCGCTGCCTAACGGCAGCATGCCCGCCGCGATCATGGTCGTCGACGAGATCCCCGTGACGGCGGCGGGAACGGTCAATGCCGCCGCGCTGCCGGACCCCGAACTGAGCGGCCTGCTGCCCTACCAGGCGCCGGCCACGCCCCGCCAGGAAATCCTGTGCGAACTGTTCGCCCAGGTACTGGGCGCGGCCCGGTGCGGCGTCGACAGCGACTTCTTCGACCTCGGCGGCCGCTCGGTGGAGGCAATGGTGCTGGCCGGGAGGATCAGCACCGCCCTCGGTGTCCGGGTATCGATGGCCGACCTGTTCAAGGCGCCCACGGTCGATGACATGTACCGCCGGCTCGACCTCACGGCCGGCGCGCGGAAGTAAGGAAAGGAATGGCGGCAATGACGGAATCCTCGCCAGTGGCGGACCAGCAAGGGCAGCGCTACCCGTTGTCTTTCACGCAGGAATGGTTCCTCACCCTGGACCAGGGTGAGGACGGCGGGACGTTCGGCTGCCGGTTCATACTGGTCTCCCCGATCCGCATCACCGGCCCGGTGGATCTCGCGGTGCTCCAGGACGCCCTCGACGACGTGGTCGCGCGCCATGAGCTGCTCCGCACCGTGGTGGTCAGGGACGCCGATCCGCCCTATCAGCAGGTGCTCCCGCCGTGCCCGGTACCGCTGGAGGTCAGGGACCTGCCACCGGTCACCGGCAAGTCCCGGGACATGGTCATCCAGGAACTCGTACACCAGACCTTCACGATCAGCGCGCGGGAAGTGCCGCTGCTGCGGGCCCGGCTGTGCAAGTTGGATGACCGCGATAGTGTCCTGTTCCTGACGGTACACCACTCGGCATCCGATGCCTGGTCGCTCGAGGTGATCACGCGCGACCTCGGCGCGTTCTATGCCTCCCGGGCCGCGGGCACCCCCGCCGAACTCCCGCCAGTCCGGCAATACCGCGAGTACGCCGAATGGCAGCTAGCCAGTGCCACCAGCTCAGCTGAGGACGGCGCACCGGCATACTGGCAGGGTAAGCTCCGCGGCGCCCGTGAATTCACCATACCGAACGACCACGGCCACCCAGACAGCTACTCCAGGCCATACTCACTGCACACCCACGGCATCGAGAAGCCCGACGTCATAGCCAAGGCCTCCGCTCTTGCCGCAGCTTCTCGCACCACCCTGTTCTCGGTCCTGCTCTCAGCCTTCTACGTCCTGGCTCACGAAATCACCGGCGCGACCGACCTGACGATCCGGGCATTTACCGCCGGCCGCGACGTAGAGCAATTCCACAACACCATGGGATTGTTCCTCAACTGCGTGCCCTTCCGCACTGACATCGCTGACTGCGCGAGCTTCCGCGACATCGTCGCGCGCACCAAGGAAACTTTCATTGACGCCATCGCGCACGAACTCCCGGTCAACGTGATCGAGCAGACATTCCCTGACTTCATAAAGTCACGCGATGACCTGCGTACGTCCCAGTTCATCATCTCGTGCCACGAGTCGCAGCTCGACGACGATCTCATCATTCCCATCGCCGAGGGCGCCAGTGAGATAAAAGTGCGCTGGCTGGAGGAGGATGGGCAGCGCGATATCCCCAGCGGCATGGTGTGGAATCTGGACATACCGCCCTCTGGCACTCTATCCGGCAGCGTACTGTTCAACCTCGACGAATTCGACGAGAGCACCGTTGCGGGCTGGGCCGCAGACCTGCGGCGGATCCTGGCCAGCGCCGTCCGCGACCCCGACCAGGACTGGAGGACCCTATAACCTCGATCATTTCGCCAGCCGCCGCGGCCCATCTGGCAGGGCCGGGCTATGGTGAGCCGTGCTCAAGATCAAGGGGCAATCCTCGTAGGCGAGGTTACCCTCTCCGTATCTGTACCCCGAGATAGCCGGCCTGCGGAAGCCGCACTTCTTGGCCCACTGGTCTAGGTATCTGTCGATGGCCCGGACGGTCGGGTTGCCCATGAAGCCTTTGAGGCTGATCTTGATGCTCATCTGCTCCATGAGCCTGGCCACGAGCACGGCGGCGAGCAGGGAGTGGCCGCCCAGCTTGTCCAGCACCACGACCGCGGCGGGCACCATATAACTGGGCAGCATCCGTGCCGCTGCGTCTCGCAGCACGGCGGGGTCCAAT
>Ga0116225_1000912_pt1 | contig 22057 bp, 12 predicted proteins | sample Sb_taG_8_FD_88968 | JGI IMG/M metagenome (GOLD analysis project Ga0116225, IMG submission 88968) | Peat soil microbial communities from Weissenstadt, Germany - Sb_50d_c_BC metaG | ecosystem: Environmental > Terrestrial > Soil > Wetlands > Peat | place: Germany: Weissenstadt | collected 2010-09-21 | reverse complement strand
TTCTTTTCTTGGAGGTGTTGCTTGAAGGCGTGCCGAAAAGGGTTTCCCGCCCCTCAAACCTCGTTTTCCCATTACGGCCACGTGGCTGTGCGCCTCGTTCTCATTTTGGTCATGCTCGCTGCCCTCTCGGCTGGTTTTGCACAGGCGCAAAACGCAACAGCGTCTTCAACCCTGACCGCGCAGGCCCCGGACGCCTCCGCAACTTCAACCGCAGGGGCTCCCCTCACCATCACGCTGCAGGATGCACTGCAGCGGGCCCGGCTCACCGATCCCCAGTACCGCTCAGCCATCACAGATCTGGGCCTCGCCCGCCAGGATCGGGTGCAGGCCCGCGCCGGACTGCTGCCTAACCTGAACTACAACAACTCGTTTCTCTACACCCAGGGTACAGGTCCGCTGCCGGCCACCTGCGCCACCACAACCAACGCGTTGACTGCGGCCTGCCCCAATTCCAGGTTCATCGCCAACAACGGCGTGCACGAGTACATCAGCCAGGCAGACGTTCACCAGGTGCTCTCGCTCACCACCCTTGCGGATTACCGCCGCTCTTCTGCCGCCCTGGCCTTGTCCCGGGCCAAGGCTGAGGTCGCCACGCGGGGGCTGGTGGTCACAGTGACCGCGGCCTACTACGGGCTGGTCGTCGCCCAGCGCAAATACGCGACCGCGCAGCGCGCATCGTCCGAAGCCTCGCGTTTTCTCGACATCAGCCAGAAACTCGAGGCCGGCGGCGAGGTCGCCCACGCCGACGTCATCAAAGCCCGCATTCAGGCCCAACAGCAGCAGCGCGATCTGCAGGAGGCTCAGCTCGATATGGACCGCAGCCGCCTCGATCTGGCCGTGCTGCTGTTTCCGGATTTCAACCAGGACTTTACCGTCGTCGATGATCTGCAGACGCCCGAGCCGCTCCCTTCCTTTGCCGAAGTCGAAGCCGCGGGCAAGAAGAATAATCCCGATTTGCGCGCAGCCCTGGCCGCTTTGGCCGCCGCCAACCATGAAGTCACCGCCGCCTGGGGAGGCTTGCTGCCCGCCTTCAGCCTGGACTACTTCTACGGCATTGACTCCAATGAATTTGCCGTCCGTAGCCACGGCATTCGCAACCTGGGATACTCCACCGTGGCCAGCCTGCAGATACCGGTCTTCAGCTGGGGCGCGGATCGCAGCAAGCTCAAGCAGGCGGAACTGCGGCGCGATCAGGCGCAGGTGGAGTTGTCTTTCGCGCAGAAACAACTTCTGAGCCACCTGCGCCAGTTCTTCAACGAAGCCGAGACGGCGCGCTCAGAGATGGAGTCGCTGGCCAGTTCGGCCGAGATTGCGGCCGAGAGCCTGCGCCTCACGACCCTGCGTTATCAGGCCGGTGAATCTACCGTGCTGGAAGTGGTAGACGCGCAGAACACTTTGACCCAGGCGCGCAACGCCTACGATGACGGCCAGTCGCGCTTTCGCGTGGCTGTGGCAAACTTACAGACTCTGACAGGAAGCTTCTGACCGGAATGAACTCTTTCACGCCCACCAACTTCTCAACTCCCAATCGCGTGTCCCGCAGCGCATCGTGGCGTCTACTCGCCGCTGCGGCTGGAATCGGCCTGCTTCTGCTTATAGCTTGCTCGAAGGAGAGCAATAACCAGCCGGTGGTCACGGTGCAAGTCGCTCCCGTGGAGAAGACCACGATCCAGCGCACCATCAGCGCGCAGGCAATTCTGTTTCCCCGGACGCAGGCCGCGATCGTGCCCAAGATCAGCGCCCCGGTGCAGAAATTCCTGGTGAAGCGCGGCAGTCCGGTCCACGCCGGAGAACTGCTGGCCGTCCTCGAAAACCGCGACCTGACCGCCGCGGCCCAGGACACCAAAGGCGCCTACGATCAGGCCCAGGCCGCGTACGAGACGACTACCGCAGCCAGCCTCCCGGAGGAAATTCAGAAGGCCAAGGCCGACGCGCAGCAGGCCCAGCAGGCGCTCGACGCCCAGGAGAAAGTGTTTCAAAGCCGCCAGCAACTGTTCGAGCAAGGCGCCCTGCCGCGCAAGGAACTCGATCAGTCGCGCGTCGATATCACCCAGGCGCGCAATCAAAATGCCATCGCCAAGCAACATCTCGACGCGCTGATGTCCATCGGCAAGCAACAGGAGCTTAAGGCCGCCGCCGGACTGCTCGAATCGGCCAAAGGCAAGTACCTGGGAGCGCAAGCGCAACTCGGCTACTCGGAGATTCGCAGTCCGATCGACGGCGTGGTGACGGACCGGCCGCTCTATCCGGGCGAGATGGCGGCGGCAGGAACGCCTCTCATCACGGTCATGGATCTCTCCTCGGTCATCGCCAAGGCGCACATTCCGCAAGATGACGCCGCCGCGCTGCACGTCGGCGACAAAGGCACCATCACCATTCCCGGAATCGACCGGCCCATCGAGGGTAAAGTCACGGTCGTGAGCCCGGCTCTCGATCCCAACAGCACCACTGTCGAGGTCTGGCTGGAAGCCAGAAATCCTAAACATGCCTTGCGCCCTGGGACCAGCGTGCAGCTCGCTTTGACCGCGCAGACCGTCAAAGATGCGCTGGTGGTTCCTGCCAGCTCGGTGATCACTGCGCCCGACGGCACTCCGGCCGTGATGCTGGCCGGCAGCGACGGGCTGGCGCACCAGCAGGCCGTGAAACTCGGCATTCGCAACGGTGACGATGTGCAGATTCTCGAGGGCGTCACGGCCAACGACAAAGTCGTCGCCACCGGCGCCTACGGGCTGCCCGATAAGACCAAGCTCAAAATCGAAGCTGCCGCCCAGGCCCCGGCCGAGGCGCCCAATGGAAGTTCGAAAACGCCCGCTGAGGGTTCCGATGACAAATAATCGCTGCGGAGCCCCGGCGTGAACTCCCCGCAAGCCGAAAAGTCAGGCCAGCACTGGATCGCGCTGCACTCCCGGCCGGTAATCTTCCTCATTCTGACTCTGGGCCTGCTGGGGGCGTATCTCGCCTTCACCATCCCGGTTTCTGTATTTCCTTCCACCGATTTCCCCCGCGTCCTGATCGCTGTCGACAACGGCGTGATGCCCATCGACCAGATGATGGTCACGGTCACGCGGCCGATTGAAGAAGCGGTGAACAGCGTGCCGGGATTGCTCAATGTCCGCTCCATCACCAGCCGAGGCTCGGCCGAGATTGATCTCTATCTGCGCTGGGACATCGACATGTTCCAGACGTTGCAGTACGTCAATGCGGCGATTTCGCGAGTGCAGCCGGAACTTCCCGCCACCGCGAAAATCGAAGCGCATCGCATGACGTTCGCCAGCTTCCCCATCATCGGCTACAGCCTCACCTCCGACAGCATTCCCCAAACCAGACTCTGGGAGATGGCAACGTACGAAATGAAACCGCGGCTGAATCGGCTGGAAGGCGTTTCGACGGTCATCATTCAGGGCGGCCAGGAACCGGAGTTTCACATCACGCCCGACCCGGCAAAGCTGCTGGCGGCGAGCGTCACCGTATCCGACATTCTGGACGCCGTACGGCGCACCAACATGATCGACTCCCCCGGACTGCTGGAGCAGAACCATCAACTCTACCTCGGCCTGGTTAACGGCCAGGTGCGCACGCCGGAAGAAATTGCGAATGCCGTCATCAAGAACACCCCGGCGGGAATCCCTGTGCGCATCGGCGATGTCGCCACCGTGGCGCCCAACGTCAAGCCCGTTTATACGGTGGTCACGGCGGCCGGCAAGCCCGCGGTGCTGCTGAACATCAACCGCCAACCCGATGGCAACACGGTGCAGGTCGCGCAGGAAGTTCACGACGAAATCGAACGCATCCGCCAGACGCTGCCGTCTGGAGTGCAGATCCAGCCCTTCTACGATCAATCCATCATCGTCAACGACTCCATCAAGAGCGTCCGCGATGCCATCCTGCTCGGGTTGATTCTCGCCTCCATTATCCTGGTCGTGTTTCTGCGCGACTGGGGAACCTCGCTGGTTGCGGGCCTGGTGATTCCCGTAACCATCCTGGTCACCTTTATTGCCCTCAAGCTGATGGGCGAGACGTTCGACTTGATGACGCTCGGCGGTCTGGCCGCAGCCGTCGGACTGGTCATCGATGACGCTATCGTCGTCGTGGAAAACATTGTTCTCCACCGCGACGCCGGACAGACGCGGCTGGAGGCAATCCGCCGCGCGCTGAAAGAGATCACCGTTCCGCTGATCGGATCGACGATCACGCCGGTGGTTGTCTTTATTCCGTTGATCGTGATTACGGGAGTGACGGGAGTCTTCTTCCGCGCTCTGGCCGTGACCATGACCGTCTCGCTGCTGACATCGCTGGCGCTGGCTCTCACCTGGACCCCGACCCTGAGTCAATACTTCATCAGGGGACACCACGACAAGGACCGCTCGCCGGCTGAATCAGACACGCCTCCGCCCTCGGCCTTGCCGGCGGCGAACGAAGCGGAGGCCCCCGAGGAAAACGACAACGCGATAAAATTGCTGGCTGCGGAAGAAAGGCACCTGAGCGGCTTTTTCCTCCGCGTGGTCAACTTCCACGAACGCTGGCTGCGCCGGGCTCTCGAGCGGCCACGCCTGCTGGCGATCCTCAGCGCCGCCCTGATCGTGGTTTCTTATCTGTGCTACAACTTCTTGGGCTCCGACCTGCTGCCGGAAATGGACGAAGGCGGATTCACCATCGACTACATCATGCCCGCAGGAAGTTCGCTGGCGGAAACCAACCGCGTCGTGAGCCACGTCGAACAGATGCTCCGTGAGGTTCCTGAGGTAGAGAGCACCTCGCGTCGCACCGGCTTGCAACTCGGGCTGGCGTCGGTGACTGAGGCTAATACCGGCGATATCCTGGTGAAACTGAAAGCCAAGCGCTCTCGCGACATCGAAGAAATCATGGCCGACGTGCGCGCCGACATTAAGCGGGAAGAACCCGCCCTCGATATCGATTTGATCCAGGTGCTGCAGGACATGATTGGCGACTTGACGTCCGCGCCGCAGCCCATCGAGATCAAGCTGTTCTCTCAGGATCCCAAGCAGCTAGAAGAATGGGCGCCCAAGGTGGCCGACGCCATTGGCAAGATCGAAGGGGTCGTGGACCTCCTGAACGGAATCGACAACACCATCAGCGGCCCTGCTGTCACATTCCAGGTCGATCCCAGCATCGCTGCTCGTGCCGGTTTTACCGCCGAAGAAGTCGCGCTCGATGCCTCAGCTATTTTGGAGGGCGAGCCTGCTCCCACGCCGGTGGTGGCGAACGATCGCGCGTACACGTTGCGCGTGCGCTTTCCGGCAGTGAACCGGGCGTCCCTCGAAGCCATGCGCGACACGCTTCTGGTCAGCAGCACCGGGCATACAGCCACGCTGGGCGCGCTGGCTACGGTCGTGGAGAATCCCCCGCAGACCGAGATTCGCCGCGAGAACCTGCAACGCGACGTAGCCGTGACTGCTCGTCTGGAAGGCCGAAGCCTGGGCAGCGGCATGGCCGACGTGCAACGAGTGGTCGCCGGCTTACACATCCCTTCCACGATTCGCGTGGTATACGGCGGAACCTACGCCGAGCAGCAGCGCTCCTTTCACGACCTGGTCGTAGTCCTGATCCTGGCCGTGCTGCTCCTCTTCATCGTGCTGTTGTTTGAGTTTGGGTCCTTTGCCGCTCCCGTCGCAATTCTTTCGTCGGCGCTGCTGTCGACCTCGGGCGTTTTCATCGCTCTGCTGATCACGCGCATCACCTTCAACATCTCGTCGTTCATGGGCATGATCATGGTGGTGGGCATCGTGGCCAAGAACGGCATTCTCCTGCTCGACGCCGATCAGAAAATGCGTGCTCTCGGACTACCGGCCGAAAATGCAATGCTGCAAGCCGCGCGCCGCCGCCTGCGTCCCATTGTCATGACCGCGCTCGCCACCGTGGCCGGCATGCTTCCTCTGGCATTTGCCGTAGGAGCAGGATCGCAAATGCTTCAACCGCTGGCCATTGCCGTTATTGGCGGAGTTCTGATCTCCATGGTGCTCTCGCTGATCATCACTCCCGCCGTGCACTTTTATCTTGCCGGCAGGAATGAGCCGGCCGTTCAAGAGTCGCCCGCCGCGTCGTGACGCGAGGGAAGCCAGTGGGAATAGTGTGCACAGTTTTGCGTGTTACTCGAGTAACCTCTGCATCAAACGGCCCCTCGCTTCCCCTGCCCCGATCGCGGGAATTGCGCTCCGGCGACGCGATCCGGTTGTAAACTATTGGAAAAGCTGTGCGTGCCTCCTCCAGCGAGAGTCCAGGATCGCCTGAAATCCCCGATTAACCTCCCTCTGAATCAGCGCCCGCGCACCGTATTGGTGCAGAACTTGCTCTAGAATTAGTAAAACCGGGGAGTAAGGATGGCATCAATCGGCCGGATTCTGCCGCTGACGACAAACATTGTGTCAGAAGAAAAGCACATCCAACTTGAGGACGAGCAGGCGTTGGCGAAACTGCTGGAGGCGGCCTATGTGCTGCAAGAGCACAACCACAAAATGCAGAGTTCTGCGCCGCCGCACCAGCCTCCTGCCGGCTCAGACGGCGCGCCCGAACCACCGGCCCGCGTTGCTCCCGCAGCGCCAGACGTTGCCCGCGCCGAGCGTCCTCCGAATGAGAATTTCACCTTCTTCCTGGGCCAAATCGTAGAAACGCAGCGCCAGATTCAAGTGCGTCAGCTGGGGCTGGAAGACACGATGTCGCTGGTCGTCGAACGCCTGGCGGCAATGACCCAAGCGGCAGGCGCCGCGATCGGCCTCGTCGAGGGCCAGCACATCCGATATCGAGCCACGGCAGGCCGCATGGCTCTGCCGGTGGGAACCGACGTCCCCATTGAACAAGCGCTCTCTTCTGCCTGCCTGCGCACTGGCCAACTGGTGCGCAACGCGGATGCCTCTTCCGATTCCTCCGCCAGCTCCAGCGAGTGCCGCGAGCGCGGCATCCACTCCATGATCGCAGTCCCGGTCTATCGCGATGCCGGCGTCTCGGGAAGCCTGGAGCTCTACTACGCCGGCGCGCACGGCTTCAGCGAGCAGGAGGTGCATACCTGCCAGCTCATGAGCGGGCTCCTGACCGAGGCTCTGGCGCGCGATCATGAATTGATCTGGAAGAAGTCGCTCGCCACTGAGCGTGCCGCCATGATGGAGGCTCTGGAAAAGCTGAAACCGAACCTGGCTGCCTTGGTAGACACGCACGCCGCCAAAGAAACGGTGCCTCCACCGGCGCCGGCAGCTGCTGAACCGGCACTCTGCCGCAAGTGCGGTCATCAACTGGTGGGAGACGAACATTTCTGCGGGAAATGTGGAGCGCCGCGCAGCAGCGACTACGAGGCTCCCACCATGCAAAGCAGAGTCGCGTCGCTATTGACTCTCCGCGAAAAAGCGAAGAAGGAAGCGACCCCATCTGCCGGCGATTCCTCCATATCGGACGCCGCTCATCTCGCTCATCAAAATGACTCGTCAGGCCAGGAAGACCCGTCTGACGATTTTTCCTCTGAGGATTTCCCCAGCGGCGCTCAGCCTGCGTTGTTCGAGATGTCAGAAGCAACTCATGCGCCGACTAAAGGAAAGCCTCGCCTCGATCTGGAAGCTCCGTCGGAAGAAGATCTCGAGGACGAAGGCACATCTTCGCTCCCCGCGATTGTGGCGACGCGGCTTGCAACAGCACGGGTTGAAACAGAAAGTCCCGCAGCCCTGGGACCCGCGGCCGACTGGAGTTCCGCGGCCAATGCTCGCGAATTCCTGGAGCAGCAGCTCGCGTCCAGCAAGCCTCCCGACGCCCTGACCCGCTTCTGGAAGGCGCGCCGCGGCGATGTCTACCTGGCCGTCGCCGTGCTTCTGGTGGCGGCGGCGATTCGCTGGGGCATCTGGTCAGATCACCCGGTGGGAGCAACCGGAAGTCCCGCCCCTACAACGCATCACAAGCTGGCTCCGGATGCCGATCTTTCCTTGTTCGACCGCATCCTGATCAACCTGGGGCTGGCTGAGGCGCCCGAGCCCGTCGAGTACAAGGGCAATCCCGAAGCTCAAGTCTGGGTTGATCTTCACACCGCCCTCTACTACTGTCCCGGAGCCGATCTCTACGGTAAAACCCCTACCGGGAAGTACACCACGCAGAAGGACGCGCAGTTGGACCAGTTCGAGCCGGCCTACCGCAAGGCTTGCCAGTAGCGCCGGAGCATCCTCTTCCCATCACTTGCCGCCACAACCCACTTCCTCCGCGCGGCCTGTTTCTGCGCCAACTCGGCGATTTGACAACCCCTGCCTGACGGAGTGCAATCATAACTACACTCCGGCCATTGGGGAGATCCTTTTTGCCGCATGAACCCGAGCATTCCGATGGCACCGGCTCTGTGCCCTCGGACGCGCTGAACCCGCTGCTGAATCCGCTCCTGGGGCAGAACATGGGGCGATGGGCCGAGGTTTACTTCACCAGCCCTCCCGAGAAACGCGACGAAGCCGTGAGTGAGCTCTTGCGCGAACTCCAGACCGCTGCGCAGAATGTCGAACCGAAGCCGAATGTGGCTGTTTGTTTTTCCTGTGGCCGCGAGAATTCTGCGCAGCAGAATTTCTGCGGTATGTGCGGCGCACAATTGCGCGCGGCTTCCGGATCGCTTCCCGAGTCGGAAAACCGCTCCGTCGCCGAGCCTCCGCCGATCCCGGAAACGCGTCCGGCGCAGATTTTTTCCTTCGACTCTCTGACGCCTATATCGGCTTCGCGTCGATCCTCACAGATTCTCAGCGACGACGAAGAGGACCCGAGCGGAGCGGCCTGGCGCCGGATCCAAGCCAGCATTTCCCCTCCCCCCGGATATCGTCTCTATCTCGGAGCAGCACTGGCAGCCTTGATCATAGTTTTCGCGTACCTCACCTGGAGCAGGCCGCCCGGCGCACCGGTAGTTTCCCCAAACGCTGCCGTTTCGCTCCCGACCCAATCGGCGCCGCCTGCGGCTAACTCATCCACGGCGAGAACGGAAACTGCAACCGGCAGTCCGGCCGCCGAGGTTGCGCCTGCCACCCGCGCTCCGAGCACAAGCGTGCCCGTCAAGTATGAACCCAACCATGAACAAAGCGCGGCTCTGCCAGTAATTCCTGCTTCTGCCGAACCCGCCAGTTCAGCCTCCGGCCCGCAGACCCAGGCGGCAGCCGGCGGCGCTGAGGAGCTTGCCGTCGCTCAGGGCTTTCTCAACGGCACTGGCGGCCATGAACGCAACCCCGCGGCCGCGGTAGGTTGGTTGTGGAAGGCGGTGGCAAAACAGAATACCGATGCCACACTGCTGCTCTCCGACATTTACTTGAAGGGCGATGGAATCCCGAAGAACTGTGATCAGGCGCGGCTCTTGCTCGACGCCGCGGCGCGCAAAGGGATCAAGGACGCCGCCGGCCGTCTGCGCCAACTGCAGGATTCCGACTGCGAGTGATTGCGAGAAGTAGGGATTGCAGAAGTCAGGGTTGGTGTCCCGGCTCGACTCGTTCGCAGGTCGACCTAATTAGGACCGTTCCCGTACGGATCCTTATCGCACCATTGCATGATCATCGGCGACTGTATCTGCCGCGCCTCATACCACAAGGCTAACTCGACACGATTCCATAGTCCTAGCTTGTCGTAGATGACCCGCAGGTAATTCTTCACGACGTGTTCGGTGGTCCCAATCTCCTGCGCTACTTCGCGATTCTTCAGGCCTTGGGCAACGAGTTGGATGACTCTGTGTTCGCGTTCGCTGGGGACGCGCGTTCCATACCGTCCACTGGCAGACATGCTTGCCTCCGGTACAACAGGGTCGCGAGTTTCACTCGCTTGATTCCACCGGTGATTCCGAAGCGGAGAAAGAGGCGGTTGAAGTGGGCTTTTACGGTTCGCCGGGCCATCTTCAGCTGCCTGGCGATTTCGGCGTTGTCACAGCCTTGCAAAAGGAGTTCGACGATTTGCTGTTCGCGCGGACCCAGCCGAACGGTCTGCTCCTTCATTAACTCCCCCCTCACTCCCTGCATCACCTTCGCCTCGATTCGGCCCAACGGCTGAATCTTTCCAAAAGTCATAGCACCCACAATGCCAATTTGAGACAGTTTTGGCTGTGACATCCGAATGGATTTTTTCCACAGCCGGTCCATCGTGAAACACCTGCTGTGGAAATCGGAAAGCCGCTTCCCGCATGGCCTTGCGAGGGTTCGACGGCCCTGCTCGCGACCCGCCGGAACACGGGCAAAATCAGGCCTCGGCATCAACTAATCGTGCTTTCCTGCGCTGCATTGACGCAGGGGCCGCCCTGTTTCGCGCAGTGGGCCGAGCCCAGATCAACTCCTTCCAAAATGGGGACCGGGTGTTCATGCGTCACTGCGGAATGGCAGCGACGGCGCGGCCCTCAGGCAAATACCCTAGGCGAAAATTCCCGCCATCCGAGCAATACTCAGAACAAATTACACGCTTGTTCCTATTGACTTCCGATTCAGTTCGGCGCATGAATGCCCATTGCACGTCACAATCCAGAATGCACACTCATCTGCGATGCTCCTCTGATGGGCTTCCGACAGGCCTCCACGAGATTCGCCGGCTTCAAATAGGAGTGAAAGAAATTGCACACCGACGCGATTGAGAAGCAGGGTCAGAGCACTTCCGCGCCGTGCGCAACGGTTTGCACAGGCCTTTGGGGAGTGAGAGGGCCTAGTCCGAATGGGCTAGTTTTACCCTTTATCCTTATCAGTTTACAGTACAATGAACTTGCCCGTTGCGGCATGGCACGTGCGAGTAGGAAGAGGTCGATTCCTTTTGGTGTACACTGACTACAAGCTCTTACTCACGTTCCGTGGCATCCCCCATTTGCACGTCCTGAAGTCTTTATTGATTCCTTCTGCGACGCGTTGAATCACATGCTGTAGCTTCAAAATCACGTACCTGGAGGTTCCAGCGTTGTCTGCTTCGACTAGTCATTTGATTGCTCCGCACGGCGGCGAACTCGTCAATATCATCGTTTCACCGGAAAAGGCCGCAGAACTCAAAGCTCACTCCCGCGAGTGGCCTTCGTGGGACCTGACCGCTCGCCAGATTTGCGATCTCGAATTACTCATGAGCGGAGGCTTCTCTCCGCTGCGCGGCTTCATGACGCGCGCCGACTACGAAGGCGTTTGCCACAACATGCGTCTCGCCAGCGGAGTGCTCTGGCCCATACCGATCACGCTCGACGTAACGGAAGAGTTCGCGAAAAAGCTTACCCCCGGCAGCAGCAAAGTTGCGCTGCGCGATGCCGAGGGCGTCATGCTCGCCGTGCTGCACGTGGAAGATGTCTGGCAGCCGGATCGCGCCGCTGAAGCCAAGGCGGTGTTCAACAGCACGAGCAAAGCCCATCCGGGCGCGGATTACACCATGAACAAGGCCAACCCGTGGTATGTGGGCGGCCGCGTCGAAGGTCTGCAGAATCCGTCGCACTACGATTTCCGCACGCTGCGCCTCACTCCCGCCGAAGTACGCGCAGAATTCGCGCGCATGGGATGGCGCCGCGTGGTCGCCTTCCAAACTCGCAATCCTATGCACCGGGCGCACGTCGAACTCACCTTCCGCGCGGCCAAGCAGGTGGAAGCGAATCTGCTCATCAACCCCAGCGTGGGGATGACCAAGCCCGGTGACGTGGACTATTTCACCCGCGTGCGCTGCTATCAGTTGCTGTTGTCGAAGTTCCCGCAAGGCACCGTGAAGCTCTCGCTGCTGCCCCTGGCCATGCGCCTGGGCGGCCCGCGCGAAGCCATCTGGCATGCGCTCATCCGCAAGAATCACGGCTGCACCCACTTCATCGTCGGGCGCGACCACGCCGGCCCCGGATCCGATCCGGAAACGAAGAAGCCTTTCTACGGTCCGTACGACGCGCAGGAGCTGTTCAAGAAAAATGAAGCCGACATCGGCGTGACCATGGTTCCCTTCAACATGATGGTCTACCTCGAGGCGCAGGACCGCTATGTTCCCGACAACGAGGTCAAGAATGGCGACCGCGTTCTGAACATCTCGGGCACTGAACTTCGGCAGCGTCTGAACGAGGGCCGCGACATCCCTGGCTGGTTCACCTATCCCGAGGTGGTGCACGAATTGCGCCGCAGTTTTCCGCCCCGCGCGCATCAGGGCGTAACGATTTTCTTCACCGGACTGTCGGGCTCGGGCAAATCCACCATCGCCAATGTCCTGCTTACAAAGTTCCTGGAAGTCGGCGGACGCCCTGTGACTCTGCTCGACGGCGATCTGGTGCGCAAGCATCTTTCCTCGGAGCTGGGATTTTCGAAAGAGCACCGCGACATCAACATCCGTCGCATCGGCTATGTGGCTTCCGAGATTACGAAGAACGGCGGCATCGCCATCTGCGCGCCCATCGCGCCCTATGATGCGACCCGCAAGCACGTGCGCCAGATGATCGAGCCCTATGGCGGTTTCATCCTGGTGCACATCGCCACTTCCGTCGAGGTGTGCGAGCAACGCGACCGCAAGGGGCTCTACGCCAAGGCCCGCGCCGGCATTCTCAAGGAGTTCACCGGAATCTCTGATCCCTATGAAGCTCCGGCCGACGCGGAAGTCACTATTAACACCGGCGATCTTTCCCCGGAAGAGGCCGCGCAGGAGATCATCTTGCATCTGGAGCGGGAGGGCTTCATCGGCGTAAACGGAGCAGCCGCGTAAGACGAAGAAGAAGCGATCATGGAACTGCTGGCAATCAAAATCACGGTCGGCTTTGTCGTCGGCGTCCTCATCGGCATGAGCGGCGTGGGAGGCGGCGTTCTGCTGCTTCCCGTGCTCATTTTCGGCCTGAGGGTTCCCGCCATCGTGGCCGTCGGTTCCGATGCCCTGTTCAACTTCTTCACCAAAATTCCCGCCAGCCTGCTGCATCTTCGCCGGGGCACGGTGCGCCGCAAGGTCGTGATCGCTCTCGCCCTCGGCAGCGTTCCCGGCTCGATTGCTGGCGTCAAGCTGCTGATGCACATCCGCCACGTGTATGGCGACGGCGTCAACAATTTCATTAAAACGGCGGTAGGAATACTGCTCATCGTTATTCCCATCCTGCTGTTGTTCCAGCGGCGGATCGAAGAGCGCATCGCCAATCGCCCGCCCACCATGAAAGGTTTTGCCGGCATGGCTGTGATTGGCCTGATTTCCGGCTTTCTCGTGGGCATGACCTCGGTCGGGTCGGGCAGCATCATCATGATGCTTCTGTTGCTGTTCTACAGCTTCCCGCCCAAGGTGAATGTCGGGACCGACATTGTGCACGCGGTCATCCTCACGGGTGTCACGGGATTGCTGCACTTCCGGCTCGGCAACGTCGATCCGGGACTGGTCCTGTCGCTGCTGATTGGTTCAATTCCCGGCGGCCTGCTGGGCTCGCATCTGAGCACCCGCATGCCCATGCTGTGGTTGCGCCGCATTCTCTGCGCTCTGTTGCTGATCACCGGCGCCCGGATGTTGTGGGCGTGATTTCCGGAAAATGACCCCGCTGCCCATGCTTCAGAAAAGTGTTCCGAAGAGTATCCTCGAGGAAATGCCTGCTTCTGCTTACACCGAGATCCTGCAGCGCATCCAGTCCGCACTGGATGCAGCCCGCGCCGTGTTCGCTCGCTTCACGCCGGGAGCGATCGCAACCGAATTCAAGGCCGGACACGATCCCGTGACCGAAGCCGACCGGGCGGTCGATGCCCTGCTGCGCCAGAATCTATTGCGCGACGGCGAAGGCTGGCTTTCCGAAGAGAGTGCGGATGACGCTTCCCGGCTCAACAAAAGCCGCGTCTGGGTCGTCGATCCGCTCGACGGCACGCGCGAATTCGTGGCCGGAATTCCGGAATTCTGCGTCTCTATCGCGCTGGTCGAGAACGGCTGCCCGGTCGCTGGTGGCATCTTCAATCCCGCCACCGACGAAACTATCCTGGGCGCCATCGATGCGGGAGTGCTCTACAACGGCCAACCGGCGCACCCCAGCCAGCGCACCTCGCTCCAGGGAGCGGTGATTCTGGCCAGCCGCAGCGAAGTGAAGCGCGGAGAGTGGCAGCCATTTCAGAACGGCGAGTTCACGATTCGGCCAATGGGGTCGGTAGCGTACAAACTCGGTCTGGTCGCCGCCGGCCGCGCCGACATTACCTTCACACTAACGCCGAAGCACGAGTGGGACGTCGCCGCCGGCGCAGCGTTGGTCGCAAGCGCCGGAGGATTCGTCGCCACGCTCGACAATACTCCGCTCCGCTGCAACAACCGCAATCCCCTGCTCTCCGGACTGCTGGCTTGCGGTCCAAATTTGCGCGAGCCGTTGCTGGCCGCTCTCGCCGGCCATCTCCCCGCCGCCGCAACGCAGTCTCGCTCCTAATCATGCTGCTGAGAAACTCGCTTCGATGCTTGATTTTGGGCGGCGCAGCGCTTCAGCACCTGATTTTGGGTGGCGCAGCGCTTCAGCGCTGCGATAACTGCTGATTTTTGAACGCCGGCTTTAGCCGCTGCGGTCGGACTGGTGGGCAGAAACTACTTTTTCAGCAACCTGCTAATCATCCTGTCCCGGCGATTCGTATCAGGGCACGCAACCATGCGTGCCGTAACTATCGCCGAAGCCGCACGCCTTTAGGCGCTGCCAGCCGCGCAAGTCCGTCTCAATTCAATCCGCAACATACGCCAGCCGCGCCCGCCGGCGCCGCGACAGAAAGTGCCCGATCCCGTTCACCCAACTCTCAAACTCCAGGTCGGTGCGCCCGCTCGTGTCGACCAGCCGCGGCAGCAGCAGAGGATTATTCTCCACCGTGGCAAACCCCGTATCGCAGGTCACGGCCGAGACAATCCCCTCCGCAGCCAGCCACGACAGGAACTCCGGCCGGTAAGCGCCGCTGGGGTAGCAGAAATGCGTTTGCCCGCCGCCGATCATGCTGCCCAGCCGCCGGCGGTTCTCACGGATCTCCTGCCGGAACAGCTCCTCATTCATGGGAGTGCGATGGCGATGCGTATGCAGCTGGAAGTCGACGCCGTCGGCCGCCAGTTCCTTTACTTCCTCTGGATTCAGCAGGTGGAGGATGCGCCGGGTCCGCAGGGCATCGTAGTCAATCCCCAATCGCTGGGCCAGCGCAGCGGCGATCTGATCCTTCTGCTGACCGTGGAGATCCTGCCGCTCCGTCCATTGCACAATCTCGGTTGCCGCCGCTTCTCGAATTTCCTGGGAATGGAGCGCTACTGGATTCGGACATCCGAATTCCTGCAAATCGACCGGGCCCGCGTGCCTCGCCTTCCACAGCAGATACGAGCAGATCAGGTTGAAGATCGGCCGCTGCAGTTCGCTGTAGTAGGTGGTCAGATATACCGTGACCGGAACCCCGCTCCGCTTCAGCGCTGGGTACGCCTGCCGGTAAAAATCGTACTGCCCGTCATCAAACGTGAGCACAACACTGCGTGGAGGCAGATCATGCCGGGAAAGCCGCTCCAGCGCCTCAGCCAACGGCAGAACGTTGCACTTGCTGTTTCGCAGAATCTCAAGCCGTTGCTCGAGTTGTTGCGCGCTGATGTAGAGATGCGGCCTCCACTGATGCTCATCTTCAAGCGCGACCCCGTGAAAACACAGGATCAGCAACCGCTCCCGGCGCCAGGCACTGTCACTTACCAGATGGAATGCTCCGCAGCCCTTCAGCGCCGACAGTGCCGCCCGACGAAGGTGCTTTCTCATCGCGTCCTTTGGACTTCCGAGCTCACAGCCGCTGGTGCACCGATCTGCGCCGCGACATCCTCTACCGGCTCGCCGTCGATCATCACTCGCAGCCACAGTTCAAGGTTCAAAAGGCGCCAGATTCGATTTCCGTGGTCGCGTGCTTTCGCTCGGTGCTCAGCAAATATTTTCTTCACCGCTTCGGTTCGCAGCAAACCTCGCTCCACGCTCCGGGGCTCAACCAGCATCCGCTCCAGATCGTCGACCTTCGGTCCCGCCAGCCACGAATCCCACGGCGTGGGAAATCCCATCTTCTTGCGATACACGATCGATTTTGGCAGCAAATCTTCGACCGCTTGCTTCAGCACAAACTTCCCCGCCATCCCCGCAATCGAATACTGTGCCGGAATTCTCGCCGTAAACTCCACCAGAACATGATCGAGGAACGGCACGCGGCTTTCTACTGAGGCGGCCATGCTCATCTGGTCCTGCTTCATCAGCAATTCGATCAGATAGCTGTTGATATCGGCGTAGAGCAGGCGGTGCAGCAAGTCACCCTGCGAACGATTCCACGCCTCCATCGATCCGGCGTAGGCATCGCCCGCATCCGCCACTGCAGCAGGAGTGAGCAGTTCCGCCTGCTCGGCCGCGGCAAAGGCCGAAAAGAAATTGTCGTAGTAGAACGATGGCCACGAATTCCCGTCCCGCACCAGAAACGTATGCCCCAGCTTGCGATGCAGCGACGCGCTGAGCGGGCTGGCCTGAATGGCCTTGCGCACCATCCCGCGCAATCCTGCAGTCGTGATCGCGCCATAGACATGGTCCATGCGGGAGTTCAGCACGGTCCACGCATGGCGCGTGTAACCGGCGAGCGTCTCGTCGCTCCCCTCGCCCGTCAGCACTACTTTCACACGCTCGCGCGCCAGGCGAGCAACAAAATACAACGCCACGCTCGACGGCCACACCAGCGGCTCATCCTCATGCCAGATCAGCCGCGGCAGGCATTCAAAAAACTGGTCACGGCTGATTCGAATTTCGTGATGATCCGACCGAATGTGCTCCGCCACCTCGCGCGCGTAGCGCAGCTCGCTGAACGCTTCTTCGTCGTAGCCGACGGCGAAGGTCTGAATCTGGCTGCCGCGAATCTCAGTGGCCAGCGCGGCGACCGCGCTCGAATCCAGCCCGCCGCTTAGAAACATCCCCAGCGGCACGTCGCTCATTAAATGCGATCCGACAGCAGCTTCCAGCAATTCGCGATAAGTCTTGACGTAATATTCGCGGGGCTGCGGCTCGCGATCCACTTCGGCCGTGAGATCCCAGTAGCGTGCAATCTGCGGCTCGCCCCGTTCCGCCAGCTCCAGCGTATGCCCCGGCATGAGCTTGCGGATTCCCGCAAACATCGTCTCCGGCCCGGTGATGTAGCCGAACGCGAGATACTCCGCGAGCTTTCCCCGATCAAACTCGGCCGCCACGCCAGGGTAAGCAAGAATCGCCTTAATCTCCGACCCGAAGAGAAAGGCCTTGCCATCCCAGCGGTAGTAAAAAGGCTTGATTCCCAGCCGGTCGCGCGCCGCGAAAAGCACACGCTTGCGCCGATCCCAAATCGCGAACGCGAACATGCCCCGCAGATGCTTCACACACTCCCGGCCATATTCCTCATACAAGTGAACGATGGTTTCCGTGTCGCTGCGAGTGCGGTAACGGTGCCCTTTCGCTTCGAGACCCACTCTCAGCTCGGCGTGGTTGTAAATCTCGCCGTTGTAGACGATCCAGACGTCGTGATTCTCATTGGCCAGCGGCTGGTGGCCGGTTGCCACGTCGATGATGCTCAGCCGCCGCATGGCCAGGCCGACATTCTCTTCGACGAAGAAGCCTTCGTCGTCGGGCCCCCGATGCACGAGGCGCCGGTTCATGCCCGTTAACACGTCTCCCGGCACGCGCCAGTCACGATCGGAGAAGAAGATTCCACAGATTCCGCACATATCAGAATGGCTTCCGTCTATGGCTTCGCTGAACCGGGGGCTGCAGTCTCCGGTTGTTCCAACCCGGCAACATTCTCGGCAAGTGCATCCGAATCCGACGAGAACATCGTCCGCTCTCCATTTGTTACGGTGATCTCCGCCCACTGCACCGGCCGCGTGTACCGCAGCACCGTTCCTCCGCGGACCTGCACATAGCTGCCACCGCAAAGAATCAGTTGCTCGTCGAGGCCGCCTGGACCTCGCTTGCGGCAGACGAACTCCCCGTCGCCGGACAACTCCCCCTTCTGCCACGCTTTGCCGCGTTCGCCGAAAACGAACGAGTACTCCACCTTCTCCGCCGAATACCTGTATGCGCCGGCCGAGTCCTCTTTTCCTTCTTTCCCCTCCGCCATGCGAGTGAACGACCCCGGACTGCCGTGCGCTTCTTCCAATGTTACAAGCAAGACCGCAAATTCGGCTGGGAGCACGGCGTCCAGGCTGAAGGTCAAGGTTGTCATCGGCGCCTTTTCTCCATAAACCGGCGCGCACGATTCGCGAACCACTTCTTCGGACCAGCCGTGTCCCTGCACGGGCAGCAGGGCCAGCCCGCCCGACGCGCCCTTGACGCGGAATACTCTCTGCGCCACCAGTTGCAGATCCGGTCCCAAATGCCAGGCCAAATCGAGCCGGTGCTTGCCCTGTCTTTCACCATCTCCACTATCCACGACATCGCGCACCAGGTAGATGCCGTTCCTGAGCGAGAATATCCATCGCCGATGCCTTACCGGATGCGGCAAGCTCTGGTAGCCGTCATGAGTCGCGACCAGCAGATCGAAATCCTGCCCCTGAATCCACTGCTCGGCTTTCCCTTCGGTCAATCTCTGCCACGAGAACGCCGACGCCGGTTGGGCCTGGCCTGTTCCATCGACCTGGACCGTGTTGTGCATGGCTGTGCTCCGGAACGGGTCGCGATCGCCGCCCGGACCTACATATTCGTACGTTCCCGGATCGATCAGCAGGGCATGCCCGCCGCTCTGCAGGCAAAGGCTCAGCGCGTCCGCATGCCCGTGGCCGCCGCTTTGCGTGCCCAGCGGCCCCGCGTCCACTACCAGCTGCGTGTTCTTCTCCCCCGCCAGAAGATAAAATCCGGCATCTGCTAGTGCTGCCGACTCCGTGGCAGGCGCCATTTCCTCCAGTGTGTCCCACTGCCGCACCCCTTCTGCACCCAGTAGCCACAACGTCTCTTCGCGCAACCCACCGGCCATCGCTTTGAAATCTGCGCGATGAAACAGGATCGCCCCCGTCGCCAATGGATCGAGCATGTGTTCGCTGCGATTGCGCCGCGGATCGAACACGCGTCCCCCGTCATCATCGCCGAATCGCGGCGGCGGGCCACCCCGCCCCAACCGGCAAAGAGCGTTCAGCATTTTCTCGATTGTGTCTTCGAAGGATTTCGGAGTCGCGATTCCGTTCGCACCCGCCAGCACCGCACAGTGCAGAAAAAAGTCCAGCGCATATACGTGGTAGTACGTGGACTGCTCGAAGTGGAATCCGTCGGATCGAACCTGGCGTTCCGCCTCCCGCAGAACAATCTCCCAACCCAACTGCTTCCAACGTTCCGCGGCAGCCAATTCCGGAGCCAGAACCCCCAGAAAGAAAAGCCCGGCACCTTCCCCGAGCAGATGGGTGTTGGGAGAGAAATAAGTCGAGAGATAGCGCTCGATGTGCCGGCCGTGCAGCGCCAGGCCACGCAGCCACTCATCGCGAAAGTCAGGCAGGCCGTGGGCACCGTGCAGCAGGTGATAAGTCCAAATCCACGACAGGGCCCGAAATGCAACTTCCAGGCTGCTGGCCCAATTGATGCCCACGGGGTAGGGATTCTCCGCCTGCCAGTGCCGCCATTGCCGCAGAGTCTCATCCGCGTAACGGCGATTGCCCGTCAATCGATAAGCCTTGGCCAGCGTCACCAGATGCTGATGACGATTCAACTCCCACGTGATCTTGCTGTCGCCGACTTCCTCGAAATCGAGATACCGGACTTTGTAGAACGCCCTCCGCCGGGCCCGTCTCCCGTGCACCGCGTCCAGATGCCAGTCGATTGGCCTGCCATAGTCCAGGTCCGTGTATCCCAGCAGATCGAAGCGATGCCGGCAGATTTTCTCTGCCTGCAACACAATTTGTTGTGTCTGGCCGGGAAGCCGCTGCCGCAGCAGCGCCACAATCGAATCGACGGAGTCCGGCGCAAAAAAGAAGCTGCCCTCTTTCCCCGCCGGTTCCCTCTGCGCTTTTCGGCCAAAGTCATACCCCAACTGAGCCAGCAGCGAATCCTGCCGCTTGGCGAACTCCTGCCGCAGGCGCTCGCGCCGTTCGGCCCCATCCATGCGGGCCAACCTCTGGCCGATTTGTCGCCATCTATCGAGCCTCATGGGCAACCATCGCTGTCTTCGCCGAACATGCGCGCCGCGAACTCTCCCATCTTAGCAACTAGCACCATGCAATCTCGCGCCATCTCTCGCCCACAGGGACGGGAGAATCCCACAGTCCTCGATGGAAGCCGACTCGCCGCTCCGATTCCGCTTCGTTTTAGTTTCGCGGGCACTGGCCGCAAGGTCATTGTCCTTCGGAGATGTACTAGTGTGACCGACTAGACCCTGCCCCCACGTTATCTAAACAGTTTGCCTCTATCTCTCTAGAGTCTGGTTAGGACTCGAACGATGGTCCCCCAACTCCGTTCCGAGGTCACCCCTTGACGCGACGTGATCGCAAGCAGGCAACATCGCCAAGCTTCTCTCTTCGGAAAATTCAGCTCTCAAACCCGCTCGTTCCCGTTCTCTTAGTTGTCGTTGCCAGCCTCACCGGCGCCTGCAGCACGGTGGCGCAGACGCGGGAAGCCCTGGAGAGCCCAACCGTCACCATAAAAGAGAGCCAAACCTTCAATGCGATCGGCCCGTGGCATGACGGAGGCGGGGTTGTGGGCATCGACCCGGGAGCCTTCCGGCGCCCCACGATTGAGATCTCGCCGGTCAGCGCGACCATAAGTTCGCACCGAGTCCAGCAATTCACCGCCACGCTGTCCGGCACACCAAATACCGCAGTTCTCTGGTCCGCATCGGCGGGAACCATGTCCGAGTGCGGCAAGTTCACCGCGCCTCAGGTCAGCCATGACACGTCCGTGACCGTCACCGCCACCAGCAAAGAGGACAGCAGCCTCGTCGCTTCCGCGACAGTGGTCGTCACTCCTGCGTCATCGCTTGCTATTGCGGCATCGTCTCTGACCGAGGCCATTGCCGGAAAGCCCTATAGCGATTCGCTCTCGGCAACTGGCGGCACATCGCCTTATCACTGGAGCATCGCCACCGGAGCCTTGCCCGCGGGAATCGAGTTGCGGGCCTCGACCGGCATTCTCGGCGGATCCACCACTCTGAGCGGTTCGTTCCCCTTCTCGGTGAAGGTGACCGATTCCCTGGGGCAGACGGCCAGCCGCAGCTTCGAGTTGCGATCGGCAAGCTCTGTTCCCCCGAACTCCGGCGCCAACTTCGACGGTCCGGCGGAACTGCCTCGAGTTTTCATGCAGACGGGAATGGCGAATACCCCCGCTTCGGGATCCACCATTGCCCTCAAGTCGGGCAGCGACCTCCAATCCGCTCTTGATCGCGCCAATTGCGGCGACACGATCGAGTTGCAGGCAGGCGCGACCTTCACCGGAAAATTTATCTTCCCGGCCAAGAGCTGCGATGACAATCACTGGATTGTCGTGCGTACCAGCGCCCCCGATTCGGCTCTGCCGCCCGAAGGCACGCGCCTGACGCCCTGTTACGCCGGAATCGCTTCCCTGCCCGGACGTCCCGCGCTCAATTGCGCTTCGACCGCCAGCGTGGTCGCCAGGCTGGTGATGCCATCCTCCGCCATCGGCCCCATCGCCTTCGCCCCTGGCGCCAATCACTATCGCTTGGTCGGCCTCGAGATCACTCGCACGGCCGGCACCGGCATCGTCTATGCGCTGGCGTCGCTCCGCGGTGAAGGCTCCGTCAACCACCTCATTTTTGACCGGGTGTGGTTGCACGGCTCACCGCAAGATGACACCAAACGCGGCGTCGAACTTGCCGGAGCGTCCTACGTCGGCGTGGTGGACTCCTCGTTGACGGATTTCCATTGCACGGCGAGCAAAGGCGCCTGCACCGACGCCGCAGCCATCGCCGGCGGAGCGGGCGACCCCGTCGGCCCCTTCAAGATTGTCGACAACTTCCTTGAGGCGTCAGGCGAGAACCTGCTTTTCGGCGGCGCGCAGAGCGCGACCACCCCCACCGATATTGAAATCCGCCAGAACCATTTCTTCAAGCCTATGACCTGGATGCAGGGCCAGCCCGGTCGCGTGAGCGGCCGCGAGGGAAATCCCTTCATCGTGAAAAATCTCCTGGAGATGAAAAACGCGCAACGCGTCCTGCTCGAAGGCAACATCATGGAGAACACCTGGGGCGGATTC
>Ga0116225_1000898_pt1 | contig 22197 bp, 17 predicted proteins | sample Sb_taG_8_FD_88968 | JGI IMG/M metagenome (GOLD analysis project Ga0116225, IMG submission 88968) | Peat soil microbial communities from Weissenstadt, Germany - Sb_50d_c_BC metaG | ecosystem: Environmental > Terrestrial > Soil > Wetlands > Peat | place: Germany: Weissenstadt | collected 2010-09-21 | reverse complement strand
TAGCCAGCCCGATGCGGCGCTCGAAAGCGCGGTCGCGAAGAACGCCATGGAAACAATGTAGGCCATTCTGGTTTTCGGAAAATGGCGCTCCTTTTCGAAGTAGGCGGGCAGCCACGTGATCAGGAAATACCAGAAATAGTTCGAGCAGAACAGGCCGATAGCGGTGAACCAGGCGGGGCGCTGGCGCAGGATGTCGATAACGTCCGGCACGCTCGAAGGATCCTCGCGCGACTCCACGCCCTTGCCGCGCGGCATCCAGATGTACCACGGAACCAGCCACAGCAAAGTGCCGGCGCCCAGCGCGACGAAAAACGCCCGCCATCCGAACCGCGCCATGAGCAGCCCGCCGAGCAATGTCCCCAGCGCGGGACCGGCCTTGGTGCCGGCGTCGATCAGCGCGTTGGCGAAGCCGCGGTGGTGCTCCGGAAAGGTGTTGGCGAGAATCCTCGAGTACGCCGGATAGGCCACCGATTCGCCCATGCCGAGCACCAGCCGCAGCGCGAACATCACGCCGAATACGCGCGCCATCCCGGTGACCGCCGTGGCTCCCGACCACAGGAAGAAGCCGATGGCCAGCACCCAGCACACGTTGAACCGGTCCACCAGCCATCCCGCGATGGCGAACAGTTGGAAGCAGGCGTAGGTCCAGAAGAAGGCCGAAAGCATCAGGCCGAGGTGAACGTTGGAAAGGTGAAGCTCGTTCTGGATATTGGTGGCGCCCACCGAGAGGTTGGCGCGGTCCACGTAGTTGAGAAAGCCGGAGACCACCAGCAGGGCCAGCACAATCCACTCTCTTCCGGAGAGGTTGGTTCGCGCGGCGGCCGGCTGAACGGTCATAGGGAGCATTCTAGCGTGCGGCGGGCGGCCGGCGCGGCTTCGGCGGAGGCAGAAACAGCTCCCGACCTTGCATAGGCGTTGAAACGTGCCGATCTCACACCATGAGTGCATCCCTGAGAGCGCGTGGAATACACTGGAAAGCCGTTGGTGAACCGCACCACGCACTCGGACGGAATGGCGATACGGCCAAGTGGAACGCGGATCAGTTGACTTAACTAAGGCGTTCCACGCCGTATTGAAAAGGCACCGGAACAATTTCGACGAAAATAAGCGGATCGTTTTATTCCTGCTGTGATATACTCGCCCTACATCAAGATCCAAACCGCGGCGCAGAGAGGGATCGAATGCTGGGAACAGTCATCTTCTTTGGCGTTCTGGCTGGGGCCGATAACCTGCAAGTATGCTCGGCGCTCGGTCTTCTGCCAATTCGCGGCGCACGGAAGCATGTTCTTGCGCTAGCGTTCACCGCTTGCGAGACGATGGCTCCCCTTGCCGGCTTGGCCTTGGGCCGTTTTCTGCTTTGGTGCGCCGGCGGAGCTGCCGCAAGAATCGGACCGTTCATGATGCTTGCGTGCGGGATTGTGATCCTATTTTATGCCGTTCGTGGTGAAGACCTGGCTGGCCTGGTCAACGGAAACAAAATGATTATGGGCGTACCCGTGGCGCTCAGCTTCGATAACCTTCTCGCGGGCGCAGGGATCAGCTCACTTCATTACCCGGCCGTTGTTTCCGCGCTGGTCATCGGACTCGTGAGCGCGGTAATGTCTTGTACCGGTCTCTATCTCGGAGCCTGGGTCCGCCGATTCGTGCCAAACCGGATGGAATTCGCAGTCGGCGCCTATCTCTGTGTTCTGGCTGGACGTGCGATGTTTACGGGCGGAGCCTAAGCAGCCAATCGGCCGCTAAAGCCCGACCTTGCGATCAACTTGGAACTCGGACGGGTTTAAATGCCCGAATTCAAAGGAGCCTTCCCATGGCCTTGCTACCTCCAGTAGTCAGTGCTCTTTCTGTATGCAGTTCGTCATTCAGGATTCAGGGTCAGCTTATCGGCGCCACGGTTGACTTGTTCCAGGATGGTGCGAATGTTGGTGGCGGCGTCGCCACCTGGCCGGACCAGGTTTTCAACCTAAAGATGGGGGTGACGCTGAAGGCGGGCGCGGCTCACCCCGTAACCGCAACACAAACGTTGGGCGCCGTGACGAGTCCGCCGTCCGCTCCGGTGATTGTACTAAGCAAGCCGGCCGTCATCGGGTCTGTGACCTGCGAGACTCATATTTACGAGTGCGGCCAGTGTCTGTACCTCGACGGAATGCTTCCGGGGGCGACCGTAGAAGTGACAGTGGGTGGTGTGCTTCGTGGGAAGGGCACGGCCGTGGATGGTACGGCGCGGTTCGGCCTGTCGCCGCAAACAAGTCCCGGGGATACGCTGGTTGCGCAGCAGACTGCGTGCGGCGCCCCAGGGGTGAAAACCAATCTGCCACCGCCCGATCCGCTGCCGGGAGCCAACCGCCAACTCCCTCCGCCCACGGTAAACGGCCCCTTGCAGGCATGCATGGTTGCCGTTACCGTCAGTAATGTAACCGATGGTTCGCAGGTGACGTTGACCGAGACACCGGCGCCAGGGTTTAGCGAAACGGCATGCTTCGATTTGTCGAGCTTGTGGTTTCAATGCCCTCCGCTAAAGCAAGGATCAGTGGTTTCGGCAATTCAGAGTATGCCGAAGTGCGAGGCCAAAAGTGCGAGTTCTCCACCGGTTCCAGTGGGTCCACCGGCGCCCCTGCCGCCCACGGTCGTTCCCCCGCTATGCGCTGGGAGCCTCATCGTCCAACTGACCGGTTTGAACCCCGGCCAAATCGTCGAGATTTTTCAGGACGCCATCAGTTTGGGCACGGGATCGGCTCCGGCATCCAGCTTTCCCTTTCCCGTTCCCCCGCTCACGGGAGGCAGTGTGATTACGGCTCGCCAAGAGCTCTGCGGTCACTGGAGTGCGTTATCCAACCCAGTCAAGGTCAATCCCCAACCGAAATCGCTTCCGACACCCATCGTCGGCAGCCCTTTGTTCCAGTGCGGAGCGGCCGTGCACGTCAGCAATCTCCACCCGGGCTCGACGGTTTACGTGTGGTCCACTCTTCTCGGGGGAGTGATCGGTCATAAAGCGGTTAACAGCACTCAGACGGACGTGCCGGTTACACCTCTACTGCTGGCGGGAGACGACATCTACGCCGTCGAACAGGGCTGCGGGCTAACAGTACAATCGGCGAAGGTCAAGGTCAGCCCGATGGAACAGCCGGGTATTCCCACAGTGGTAGCTCCCGTCGAAGCCTGTATGCGTAGCGTGACCGTAAGCGGTGTTGTTCCGGGCGCCCACGTCGATGTTTATGTAAACAACGTATTCCGGGGAAGTGCGATTGCCACGGCTACGACCGTCGAAGTTCCTCTGTCCGGTTCCTTGAAGGTGGGCGATCAGGTCAAAGCGCGGCAGAGTATCTGCGGAATTACAACGGGCTTCGGCCCACCCGTGCCAGTCATCAGTTCCGCCGGATTCTACTACCTGACGCAGCATTTCAACCCAGCACGAACGGGCTGGTGCCCTTATGAAACTACGCTGACTGTGGCGAATGTCCCGAAGGTGAAGCCCGCACCTAAAATTACGCAGGACCTTACAAAGTGGGTTGACCCCGACGGCAATCCGCAGACCGGGAGCGGTACCGTGTATGCCCAGCCGCTTTATGCCCACCACGTCAATATTCCCGACATGGGCGCGCACAACGTAGTGTACGTGGCCACTGAGGATGACAACATTTTTGCGTTCGACGCGGACACGCTGCAACCGGCCTTGTGGGTGCGAACGCTGATCCCGCCCGGCGAGCAAAAGGTCTCGGATTCAGATATTACCGGCTGCAACAATATCTCGCCATTCATCGGGATCACATCGACGCCCGTCATCGACTGTGCCTCGTACACCATGTGGGCCGTAGCCAAGACTAAGAGCGTCGCGGGTGGCAAGACGACTTTTCACCACCGCCTTTACGCGATGGACATTTCTACCGGCGCGGACCGGCCCGGCAGTCCGGTTGAGATCCAGAATATTTCCTACCCCGGCGCGGGAAGCCCGAATGACGGCGCGGGGCATGTCTTATTCGACCAGCAATGGCAGATGGATCGCCCGGCGCTGCTGCTGCAGGGTGGGCGCATCTACATCGGTTTCGGATCCCATTGCGACTTTAGTGCCAGCGCATACCACGGGTGGGTCTTGGCCTACGATGCAACGACCTTGAAGCAGGTCGGGGTATTTTGCACCACACCCGACAGCGATCCCAAAGGTGACGACATGGGAGGAATCTGGCAAGGCGGCATGGGATTGGCCGCCGATCCCCAAGGCTTCATCTACTTCATTACGGGCAACGGGGAATTCGACGCGAACACGGGCGGAAAGAACTATGGCGATACGGTATTGAAGCTGCCCCCCAATTTCGCGGTGCCGCCCCCGACGGTACCGGCCGATTTCTTTACGCCGGCGAACCAGGATTTCCTGCGAACCGGGGATATCGATTTCGGATCGGGGGGGCCTCTGATACTTCCCGATCAGCCCGCCGGCACGGCACCCGCCCTGGAGGCCATGGTCGCTTGCGGCAAAGACGGCCAGATCTATTTGATCAATCGCCAAAACATGGGCAAGTACAACGGGCCTGGCGGTCCCGATCACGTACTTGCGGTTGTGCAGCTACAGCCTGGCAAAGCGCCCGGGACGCAGCCCGGTGTTTGGGGCGGACCGGCATACTTCAACAGCGGCAGCCACCAGTTTGTGTATTACGCCGGCGATGGAGGCCCATTGACGGCCTTTGTTTTCGCCGGTAGTTCGCTGGCGCTGGCTAAGATCGGCCCAAATCCCAACCAGTCATCTCAGACCTTTCCCAGCGGCGGAACCACTCCCGTGGTTTCATCAAACCAGCAGAATGCCGGTACGGGGGTCGTCTGGGCGCTTGTCAGAAGCAATCCATTGCAACTGATGGCGTTCGATGCTACCAATCTCACAGGCAAGCCGCTTTTCAGCAGCTCGGCGGGGCCATGGAAGAATCCCAACGGGGGAGCGTACACCGAACCTACCGTCATCCAGGGCAAGGTTTATGTGCCGAGCGATGGTGAACTAAACGTGTTCGGCCTCTGACTCGGAGGACGCGCGTAGTTAGTGGGTGGGTTTAAGCAGCCAATCGGCCGCTAAGCCCGGCCATCTGATAAACAGTTATTCGGACGGGCATTTTATGCCCCATTTAAAGGAGCTTTCCAATGTCTTTGCTGCCGCCGGTGGTTGTCGGCCCTCTTTCCGTATGCAGTTCGTCCGTCAGGGTTCAAGGGCAGCTTATCGGCGCCACGGTTGACTTGTTCCAGGATGGCGCGAATGTGGGTGGTGGCGCCGCCACCTGGCCGGATCAGGTTTTCAACCTAAAATCGGGGGTGACGCTGAAGGCGGGCGCGGCTCACCCCGTAACCGCAACGCAAACCTTGGGCAGCATGACGAGTCCGCCGTCGCCCGCACCCGTGATTGTACAAACGAAGGCGGCGATAATCCTGCCTGTTAGCTGTGAAACACATATTTACGAGTGTGGCCAGTGCCTGTCGTTCAACGGAATGGTTCCGGGGGCAACCGTGCAAGTGACGGTGGGCGGTGTGGTTCGCGGGACGGGCACGGCCGCCGATGGCTCGGCGCAGATCGGCTTGTCGCCGCAAACATCTCTTGGTGAAACACTGGTTGCGCAACAGACTGCATGTGGGACGCCGGGGCCGAAAACCAATCTGGCGCCGCCCGATCCGCTGCCTGGAGGCAAGCGACAACTCCCTCCCCCGACGGTAAACGGCCCATTGCAGGCATGCATGGTTGCCGTCAACATTGGAAACGTGACCGATGGTGCGCAAGTTGTCATGACCGAGACACCCGCACCAGGGTTTACCGAACAGGCATGCTTCAGTTTTCCCGGTGCGTGGTTTCAATGCCCGCCACTCACGCAAGGATCAAGCGTTTCGGCAAGCCAGAGTATGCCGAAGTGCCAGGTCAAGAGTGCGAGTTCTCCATCGGTTCCAGTGGGTCCCCCGACGCCCGTGCCTCCTCCCACGGTTGTTCCCCCGCTATGCGCCGGGACCACCACGGTCAGGCTGACCGGTTTACTTCCCGGGTCACCAGTGGAGATTTTTCAAGACGCCACCAGTTTGGGGACGGGATCGGCTCCGGCGTCCACCTTCGATTTTGGGGTTCCCCCGCTCGCTGGAAACAGTGAGATTACGGCCACCCAGGAACTCTGCGGAAACGTGAGTTTACATTCCAACCAAGTCAAAGTCGATCCCGCACCGAGAACGCTGCCGACACCCGTCGTCGCGGGTCCTTTATTCCAGTGCGGGGCCGCTGTGCACGTCAGCAATCTCCACCCCGGCGCGACTGTCTATGTCTGGTCCACTCTTCTCGGGGCGCCTATCGGTTCCCGAGCGGTTTACAGTACGCAGGCGGACGTGCTCGTGGCGCCTGTGCTTCTGGCCGGAGACGACATCTTCGCAACGCAAAACGGCTGCGGCCACGTCAGTTCAAACTCGGCGCCCGTAGTGGTCGCGCCGTTGACGCAGCCGGCTCCTCCTATTGTGTTACCGGCTGTCGAGGCTTGCATGCGTAGCGTGACGGTGGGCGGCGCCGTCATTCCGGGCGCTCACGTGGATGTCTACGTAAACAACGTATGGCGGGGAACCGCGATTGCCACGGCCGCAGTCGTCGAAGTGCCTCTGCCGGGTTCCTTGAAAGTGGGCGATCAAGTCAAAGCGCGTCAGAGTATCTGCGGAATTATCACGGGCTTCGGCCCACCCGTGGTGGTCATCAGTTCCGCTGGATTCTACTACCTGACGCAGCACTTCACCACCGCACGAACGGGCTGGTTCCCTTATGAGACTACCCTCAATGTGGGGAATGTGCCGAAGCTGAAGAATCTGTTCACGCAGAATGTTGACGGCACCGTGTATGCCCAGCCGCTTTATGCCCACCATGTCAACATTCCCGACTCAGGCGCTCACAACGTGGTCTACGTGGCTACCGAGAACGACACGGTTTATGCTTTCGACGCGGACACTATGCAGGCGGTGCTGTGGAAACGGTCCCTCATCCCGGCCGGCGAACAGGCTGTTCCGGACTCGGTCGCGGGAGGGGGAAACATCGCGGTCATAGGAATCACATCGACACCCGTCATCGACTGCGCCTCGTACACGATGTGGGCCGTGGCCAAGACAGTCGTGACCAAGACAATTGGCGGACCAAGCGTCAAGTGTTACAACCGCCTACACGCGATTGATATCTCTACCGGCGCCGACCGGCCAGGCAGCCCCGTGGAGATCCAGGGTTCCTACCCGAGCGGGACTGGTTCTGTTTCGTTCGACCCGAATGTGCAGATGAATCGGCCGGCGCTGCTGCTGCTGGGCGGGCGAATCTACATCGGTTTCGGATCCCATAACGACGCGGGTTCAGGCTGGCGGGGCTGGGTTTTCGTTTACGATGCAACGACCTTGAAGCAGGCCGGGGTATTCTGCACGACACCCGACGGCGCCAATGGGTCAGTCTGGCAAGGAGGCATGGGCTTGGCAGCCGATCCTGAGGGCTTCGTTTACTTCATGACGGGCAACGGCGATTTCAACGCGAATGCGAAGGGCGGAACGAACTACGGCGATACGGCATTGAAGCTTCCGGCCAATTTCACGGTGCCGCCCCCCACGGTGCCGGCCGATTTCTTTACGCCGGCCAATCAGGGGGATTTGGTTGGTCACGACTGGGATTTTGGGTCGGGAGGGCCTCTGATACTTCCCGATCCTCCCCTAGGCTCAGGCCTCCCCCAGGCCATGGTCGTTTGCGGCAAGGACGGACAGATCTACCTGCTCAATCGCCAGAACATGGGCAAGTACAACGGGCCCCCTCCCGGTGCCGATCGCGTACTGAAGCCAGTTGTGCCGCTGCCTGGATCGCCGCCCACCTTCACCACCGGTCCGGGCGTGGGCGCCTGGGGCGACGGCCCCGGCGTTTGGGGCGGGCCGGCATACTTTGACAGCGGCAGCCAGCAGTTTATCTACTACTGCGGCAATGGAAAAAGCGGCGGCGGAGGCAACCTGATGGCCTTTGTTTTCTCCGGCAACTCCCTGGCCCCGTCTTACATCGGCTCAAAGCCCAACCAGTCTGTTATGACGTTTCCTTCTCCTTTGGGTTTTCAGAGCGGTGGCACCACCCCCGTGGTTTCATCAAACCAGCACAACGCCGGTACGGGGATTGTGTGGGCGCTTGTCAGAAGCAATCCACTGAAACTGGTGGCGTTCGATGCCACCGATCTCACTACCGGGCCTCTTTTCCCCGCCGTCACCGCCGGGCCATGGAACAACATTGGAGGAGCGTTCACCGAACCCACAGTCATCCAGGGCAAGGTCTACGTGCCGAGCGATGGTCAACTGAAAGTGTTTGGCCTCTGAATCGGAGCGAGCGAACGTGCCAGCTTCGCTAGAAGCAACACCTCCATCCTTGCGCTTGGGCGGGCCGGAGCGGTATCTGGCGCTCACGGCTGCGTTAGGATCTTTCCTGACATCGCTCGATGCCAGCGCGGTAAATGCGGTTTTGCCGCTCATCCGCGGAGCCTTTCATACCACGATTCCGATGGTGCAATGGGTCCTCCAGGCCGAGCTCCTGGTGACCAGCGGTTTGCTGCTTGCCTTTGGACGGCTGGGCGATCAACTGGGACACAAGCGTATCTATGTAGCCGGTTTCGGCGTATTCCTTATTGGTTGCGCGTTGTGCGCCGCCGCGCCCGGGGTGATCCCGCTCATCGCCTTTCGGATCATCCAGGGAATCGGCACCGCGATGTTGCTCGCCAGCTCGCCTGCCCTTTTGGTGAGACACTTGCCGGCGGAGCGGCGCGGACAAGCCCTCGGGCTGCGTGCCTCGCTCATTTACCTGGGTTTGGCTGCCGGACCGGCGGTGGGCGGGTGGTTGGCGGAACGCTACGGCTGGCGCGCGGTCTTTTGTATGCAGCTTCCGGTTGGCCTACTGGGATTAAAGCTCGCCCAGCGGCTGATTCGGGACGATCCACCTGCGACTCGCCCGCAACGCCTCGACTTTGCCGGCGCGGGAACCTGGACTGCGGGCCTGGCCGCACTCCTGTTTGGGTTGAACCGCGGAAACGCTTGGGGCTGGATCTCGCCCGCCGGCTTAATGCCGCTGCTGATTTCCGCCATGCTGTGGATTGCTTTCTTGAGGATTGAGCGCGGCAATCCGGATCCCATGCTCGACCTGGCGCTTTTCGGCCGAAGCTCATTCGCCTGGCCAGTGGCGACGCTCGTCCTGAGCTTCGTGTCCGGATACCTGGTAACCTTCCTTCTTCCGTTCTATGCGATCCAGGGCCGTCAGATGCGCCCGGCGGCCGCAGGACTGCTTCTGGCCGTGAGCGGATTGATCCGCGTGGCAGCCGCCCCACTGAGTGGACGATGGTCCGACAGGAGCGGATCGAGGTTGCCCGCAACATTCGGCGCCGGGACGCTGGCTCTCGGTTCGTTCCTGTTGTCACGCCTCACTCAGGATTCCTCGATTGTGGGCTTGGTCGCAGGCGTATTGATTGCCGGCGCCGGAGTCGGTATTTTCGTGCCGCCCAACAATAGTATGCTCATGGGCGCCGCACCCCGATCCCGGCAAGGTATCGCGGCCGGAATCCTGGCGACATCGCGCACTGTGGGCATGGGAGTGGGAATCGCGCTGGCAGGTATAATCCTGTCGCGAGCCCTGGGAAACGGTATGAAAGCTGGATCGGCGGAGGCCATCCTTGGAGCGAGTGGTAGAGGGTTCGCGCTTGCGGCCGTAATCGCACTCCTGACTGCGATGATATGCGCCGTGGCGCGCCCGGCTCGAAACAACGAGCCCGCCCCGATTCACTAGCCGCCTGAAGTGTCTGTGGGGTGAGCAATCACAGGGGACTGAATGTTGATAGATGCCCCTCATTTTGACGCCCATGTCCCGACCTTGGGCGTATCCCGGTCGCGTCTTGGCAACGGGAGTACAATCGAAATCGGCGTCATGTTTCGGCTGGTTCCTTTCTTCGCGCTGGCGGTGGCGGCGATGGCCGGCGACCCGCAGTACGAGGTCTCCGGCAGGTTCACGCCGGAAGGCGAGGGCTCTGTGTCGCTCTACGGCGTGGCCAGCCCGTTCACCGCCTCCACCGTGAGCGACGACGGGCATTTCAGTTTCAAGAGACTGGCGGCCGGGGCGTATACCATCGCGGTGTTTCTGCCGGGACGCGGCGAGGCGCGGCAGACCATCGAGGTCGGGCCGTCCACGGCCGACGCGCGCCAACGCGTGGTGCTGGCGCTCGATTTCAAAGACTCCGACTTCGTGGTCCAGGACGCCTTGCGGCGCCAGCACTCGGTTCCGGCGAGCCAGTTGGCCGTCCCGGAAAAAGCGCAGCGGGAGTATCAGGAGGCACAGAAGGACCTGGCCAGGCGCGAGGTCGAGGCGGCCTTGAAACACCTGGAGCGCGCCGTGGAGATCGCGCCGCAGTTTTCGGCGGCGTGGAACAACCTGGGCACCATCGCTTACCAGACGCAGCGGTTCCAACGCGCCGAGGAGTGCTTCCGCCAGTCGCTGGCCGCGGACCCGGACTCGTACGAGCCGCTGGTCAACCTGGGAGGCGTGCTCATCGACCTGCACAAGCTGGATGAGGCGTGGACCTACAACGTGTACGCGGTGCTGGCCCGGCCCAACGACGCGCTGGCCAATGCGCAGCTCGGAATGACGTATTTCGGGCTGGGCAAGTTGGACCTCGCCGAAAAACGTCTCATAGAGGCGCGGCGCCTCGACCCGGCGCACTTCTCGCATCCGCAGCTTTTCCTGGCCGAGATCCACTTACGCCGCGGTGATCGGCGATCGGCCGCCGACGATATGGAAGATTTCCTGAAGCACAACCCCGACTGGCCTCGGGCCGAGCGAATGCGGCAAACCATTGCCGAGCTGCGCCAGTGACGGTCAGCCTGCCGATCGATCCCCTGGTCCCGGAGATCGCGGCCTGGTTGCGCTCCGCCAACAACCTGGTGCTGGAGGCGCCGCCGGGCGCGGGGAAGACCACGCGCGTGCCGCCTGCCTTGATGGACCTGGGCGAAGTGCTGGTGCTGGAGCCGCGGCGGTTGGCGGCGCGGCTGGCGGCGCGGTTCGTGGCGGCGGAGCGGGGCGAGGCGGTTGGCGAAAGCGTCGGGTACCAGGTGCGGTTCGAAGAGGTCGCGGGGCCGCGGACACGCCTGCGGTTCCTGACCGAGGGCGTGCTGACGCGGCGGCTGCTTTCCGATCCCATGCTCGAGCGTGTGGCCGCCGTGGTGCTCGATGAATTCCACGAGCGGCACCTCGAGGGTGACCTGGCGCTGGCGCTTCTGCGGCGGCTGCAACGCACCGGGCGGCCGGACTTGCGGCTGGTCGTTATGTCGGCCACGCTCGATCCCGGGCCGGTGGCGGCTTATCTGGGCGGGGCGCGCGTGGTGCGTTCCCAAGGCCGGCAGTATCCGCTGGAGGTGGAGTACACGCCGCATTCGGCGGCGCCCGTGGAGCAGCAGGTGGCGGGCGCGCTCGAACGGATGGCGGCGCGCTCGCTCGATGGTCACGTGCTGGTGTTCCTGCCGGGCGCCGCGGAGATTCGCCGCGCGCAAACGGCGTGCGCTGCGCTGGCGCGGCGGCACGGCTGGGCGCTGGTATCGCTGCATGGCGATCAATCCGCGGAGGAGCAAGACCAGGCGCTGGCTCCTTCCGAGCGGACTGAGGTGATTCTCTCGACCAACGTCGCGGAAAGTTCGGTGACCATCGCGGGGGTGCGCGCGGTGATCGATAGCGGCCTGGCGCGGGTGGCCAGCCATTCCCCGTGGTCCGGCCTGCCGACGCTTCAGGTGGCGCGCATCTCCCAGGCGTCGGCGAACCAGCGGGCGGGCCGCGCGGGGCGCACCGGTCCCGGCCGCGCGGTGCGGCTGTATCCGCTGGAAGATTTCGTGCGGCGGCCGCCACAGGAACTGCCCGAAGTGGCACGCGCGGACCTGGCGCCCGCGGCTTTGCTGCTGCGCGCCCTGGGGGTCGAAGGCCTGGATTCGCTGGAGTGGCTGGATGCGCCGCCGCGGGCCGCCATCGAGCATGCCGAGGATCTGCTCCGCCAGCTTGGCGCAAGCGGCGCGCTGGGGAGGGAGATGGCTCGCTATCCGCTGCATCCGCGGCTGGCGCGCCTGGTCGTGGAGGCGCGGCGGCGCGGGGTGGCGGAGGACGGGTGCACGGTGGCGGCGCTGCTCGGCGCGGGCGGGCGGCTGCCCGCGCAGCCGGATCACGCGACGCGGTCGGACCTGCTGGCGCTGATGGAGTCGCCGTGGGAGCCGTGGACGGTGCAAATGGTGCGGCAGGTGCGGCGCGTGGTGAATCCGCCGCGCCAGAAAAGCCGGGATGAGGACGCGCTGCTGGTGTCCGTGCTGGCCGCGTTTCCGGACCGGGTGGCCCGGCGGCGGCGCGGCGGCGAAGTGCAGCTTGCGGCGGGAGGGTCGGCGCTGCTGGCGCCTTCTAGCACGGTCACCTCCGCCGAGTTTCTGGTGGCGGTGGAGGCCGAGGACCGGCCCGACCAGAAGATGCCGCTGGTGCGGCTGGCGAGCGCCATCGAGCCGGAGTGGCTGCTCGACCTGTTCCCCGATGCCGTGCGCGAGACGGCGCGGCTCGAATGGAACCGCGCGGCCGAGCGCGTCGAGAGCGTGAGCGGGCTGCGGTTCGGGGAGATTGCCATCCAGGAGAGCCGCGGGAACCCCGATCTTCGGGCGGCGGCCGCGATGCTGGCGGAAAAGGCCCTGGAAGCGGGCGTTTCACGCTTTGCGGATGGCCGGGAACTGGAGGCGTTCGCGGCGCGGGTGAGCTTCGCCGCGGCACACTCGGCCGTTCCGGCGCTGGGCGCCGATGCGCTGGCGGGAGCGCTGCGCTCGCTGGCCGCGGGCCTGAGGAGTTTCGGCGAGCTGGAGAGCGCGGCCCGCGATGGCGGGCTGCTCGGCGCGTTGAAACAGCAGATGGCGCCTGCCGCGAGACGCCTCGTGGACGAAGTTGCACCCGAACGGATCCGCCTTCCCGGCGGCCGGCAGGTGCGCGTGCATTACGAGGCGGACCAGCCGCCGTGGATCGCATCGCGCCTGCAAGACTTTTTCGGGATGAGCGAAACGCCCTCGGTTGCGCGCGGCGCGGTCCCGGTGGTGGTGCGGCTGCTCGCCCCCAATCAGCGTCCCGTGCAGATGACCACCGACCTGGCGGGATTCTGGACGCGCCTGTATCCGCAGGTGAGACGCGAGCTGGCGCGGCGGTATCCCAAACATGCGTGGCCGGAGGATCCGGGCGGCGCGGGCCGGGCAGTCCGGTGAGGCGGTGTCCCGCGCACCGCTCGCTTACGCGCGCGGCTTGGAAGCGCTGATTCGCGGGCGGCGCGGGTCGTCCGGCGCCGGGCGGCATTGCCCCAATCGACGTCGAGATTTTATATAGTGTTCTTTGTCCCTTTGAACGAACATGCCCCACTCTTGCGGACACACGCACGCCCATCGGATCCGGCGCGATTTAGAACTCATGAACGGAAGCGAGGAACCCCAGCCGGCGCCGGACAGGCAGCCGGCGCCGGCTCACCGCGAGATCGCGGAGCTGGCTTACTCGTATTGGGAGGCCCGCGGGGGCCTCGGCGGGTCCGCGTTGGAGGATTGGTTTCGGGCAGAGCGGGAACTAACCGGGAAACACTAGCTTCAGGCCGGCAGGTCCCCGCGGATCCCTCTCTGGATGCGGCGCGAGAGGCCGTGCCTGCGTTCCGCCCACAGCCGAAGCGAAACCAAAGAGAGAAAGAGGCAAATAGAATAGAGCGTGTGCGAAGCCGGTGTCATATCCATCACCCGATAAGTACCATTTGACGCCATTCCGCATCAGCGTTTCGAGTCCCGGAAGTACCACAAACGTACTGAGCTGGAGTAACCGCGGGATAGGACCGTACAGGTATCAGGAGAAATCCAGGTCAATGATAACCCTGGGGCGGTCTGGCCTGGACTCGTGATAAAGTGAAACCGCAGCGGCCACTTCCCCATGCTCGAGTTCCCCGGCGTCCATGTCTCGCTCGTCACACCCCGCGGCAAGCAGGGGGACGTGGACTTCTCGGCGGCGTTCGAAATGGTGGACCATTGCTGTAAGGCTGGCATCCGCGGCGTCCTGCTGTTCGGCGAGGAAGGGGAGTACCCGGCGTTCACGGTGGTGGAACGCTCCCGGCTGGTCTACCTGGCGGTGAAGCGGAGCCCCGTGCCGGTGCTGGTGGGAGTGGGCAGCCCCACGCTGGATCTTTCGGTCGAGCTGGCGCAGGAGGCGTTGGGCGCGGGTGCGGCCGCGGTGCTTCTGCCGCCGCCGTGCTTCTACCACTACCAGCCGGACGAGATCGCGGAATTCTGCACGCAGTTTGCGCGCCACATGGAGCGCGACGCGGCCATCTTCCTCTACAACACGCCGTGCACGGCCAGCGAGACGCCGGTGGAGACCGCGGTTCGCCTGCTCGAAACCGGTCTGTTCGCGGGGATCGACGACGCCGGCGGCGATCCACAGTCTTTCGCCTGCCTGAGAGCCGCTGCCGGCCGCGGCTCCTTTCAACTGCTGGTGGGGCACGACAGGCTGTTCCCCGCGGCGCGGGCGGCTGGTTGCGGCGCCGTATCGGCCGCCGCGTGCGCGGTACCCGAGCTGTTGGTCGCGCTCGACCGCGTGACGGGCGCGGGGAACCGCGCCGAAGTGGATCGGCTGAGCGGACTGCTGGGCGAGTTCCTGGACTGGACCGCCCGCTTTCCGCAGCCCGTGATGGTGAAAACCGCGGCCGCATTGCGAGGATTGAAGACCGGGCCCTTGCCGGTGCCCCTGTCGCCAGGGAAACAGCGGCTCCTGGAGGAGTTTCGCGAGTGGTTCCGGGACTGGCTGCCCGCCATGAAGAAACTGGCGGCCAATGTTTGAGGGGCGCCTGTCTCCGCGAAGTCTCCGCGTTTCCCGCGCGTGCGCGGCGACCCTGGCCGCTTGCGCGCTGATGTTGCCGGCGCAGTCGCCGCCGGGCGGAGTGCGGACCGGGCCGCAGCTTGCGGCGTATCCCTCGGACGTGGACGATTCCGAGCAGCCTTATGCGCTGTACGTGCCGCGGTCCTTCGCGCCGGGCAGGAAATACCCGCTGGTGATCAGCCTCCACGAGGAAGAGTCCAACCACCGGCTCAGCCTGCGGCGGATCTTCGGCGTCGTCAGCCGCATGGGGGAACCCGACACCGAAGACATGCGCTACTTCCCGCCCGTGGCCGACGTGGATTTCCTGGTGGCCGCGCCGTTCGCCCGCGGCTCCATGGGGTACCAGGGAATCGCCGAAAAAGACGTGTACGATGTGCTGGCCGACGTGGAGCGGCGGTTTCCCGTCGATGCGGACCGCGTCTACCTGACGGGCATCTCCATGGGCGGAGCCGGCGCGCTGCGGCTGGCGCTGACCAGGCCGGATGTGTGGGCCGCCGTGGCCGCGGTGTGCCCCACGCCCCCGCCGCCCGGCGCCGGGGAGCTGGCGCCCAATGCGCTGGGCCTGCCGATCCGGATCTTTCACGGCGAGCTGGACCCCATCGTCCCGGTGGAATCCTCGCGCGCCTGGCAGCGGAGATTCCTGGATCTCGGAATTCCCGTCGATTACATCGAATACCCCGGCATCCGGCACAACGCCTGGGAGCCGGCTTACCGCAATGGCGCCATCTTCGAATGGTTCGCCAAATTCCGCCGCAACTCCTCGCCGGAACGAGTGCGCTTCGTGACGCGATCCTATCTCTATGACACGGCCTACTGGGTGCGCATCGACGGGCTCACGCCGGGAGTCGACGGATCCATCGATGCTTCCTGGACGTCGAAGACCGTGCTGAAGGTCGAGACCAAGGGCCTCGACGGATTTTCCGTGGTGGGGCAGGGAACCGGCGGTCCTGTCAATGTGACCATCGACGGGGCTTCCATGCGAACCAAGCCAGGTGCGCTTTTGTCCTTTACGAAAGCCTCCGGGCAGTGGCAGCCGGGCCGGTTCGCGCCGGTGGGCAAACAGGCCGGCGCCGAGGGGCCCATCGTGGCCGCGGTCTCGGGCCGCCAGATCTACGTGTACGGCACCCTCGCCGCCAGCAGCGAGGAAGTCGACGCGCGGCGCAAGGAAGCGGAGGCCGCGGCGCGCTGGTCCACACCGCGCTCCCGGCTGTCGGTGAATTTGCCGGTGAAAGCCGACAGCGCGGTGACGGCGGACGATCTCGACACCGCCGACCTGATTCTCTTCGGCGCCTCCGAAACGAATTCCCTGATCGCGCGCCTGCGGGCGCGGCTGCCGCTGTCGCTGGGCGCCGGGGCCGCCGACTACGGCCTCCTGTTCGTCGCTCCGGTGGGCCGCCATTACGTGCTGGTGAATTCCGGGCTGCCCTGGTGGACCGGCGCGGAGGAGGCCGATCGCGGGGGCGATGCGTTCGCCCCGCCGCAGTACCGCCTGCTTTCCACTTTCGGCGACTACGTCCTTTTCAAAGGCTCGCTGGCCAACGTGGTGGCGGAGGGGCGCTTCGATCGAAACTGGAAAGTTCCCGCCGATGCGGCCGCCCGGATGACGGCCACCGGCACGGTGACGGTTCGCTAAACATGACACCTGAAGAGTTTCGACAGCATGGCTACCGGGCGATAGACTGGATTGCCGATTACCTGGCGGATCCTGGACGGTATCCGGTGCTCCCCTCGGTGAAGCCGGGGGAGTTGATCGACGCCCTGCCCGCCGCCGGGCCGGAGCGCGGCGAGCCGATGGAAGCGATCTTCGCCGATTTTGAGCGCCTCATCGTTCCCGCCATGACCCACTGGAACCATCCCGCTTTCCTAGCGTACTTCGCCAATTCGGCGACGGCGGAAGGCATCCTCGGCGAGCTTCTGTGCGCCGCGCTCAACGGCAACGGCATGCTGTGGAAGACCGCGCCCGCCGTCACCGAGCTGGAGCAGGTGGCCCTTCGATGGCTGCGGCAATGGAGCGGCCTGCCGGAAGACTGGTTCGGCATCATCTACGACACCGCCTCGGTGGGCAGCATGCACGCCATGGCCGCGGCGCGGCAGGCGGCCGATCCGGAGTCGCGCACTCGCGGCGCGACGCCCGGCCTGGTGGTTTACACTTCCGAGCAGGCGCACTCTTCCATCGAGAAGGGCGCAATTGCGGTGGGGATCGGGCAGAACCATGTGCGCAAAGTGCCGGTGGACGCCGAATTCCGCATGCGGCCGGATGCCCTGGAGGACCTGATCGCGCGCGACCTGGCCGCGGGACTGCGCCCGTGCTGTGTCAGCGCCACGGTCGGCACCACGTCCACCACCAGCGTCGATCCGGTCCCCGCGCTCGCCGATATCGCCGAGCGCCACAAGCTCTGGCTGCACGTGGACGCGGCCTACGCCGGGTCGGCCGCGCTGGCGCCCGAATTCCGCTGGGCGTTCGCGGGCTGCGGCCGCGCCGATTCCTTCGTCACCAATCCGCACAAGTGGTTGATGACGCCCATGGATTGCAGCGTATTCTATACGCGGCGGCCCGAAATTCTGCGCCAGGCATTCTCCCTGATCCCCGAATACCTGCGCACGGCGGACGATCCGCGGGCGGTCAACATGATGGATTACGGGGTGGCGCTGGGCCGGCGGTTCCGCGCGCTGAAGCTCTGGTTCGATGCGGTCGTTCGGGCGGGAGGGGTTGGCGGACATGGTGCGGAGCCACGTGCGCATGGCGCAGGAGCTGGCACGGAAAATCGATGGCGATCCGCGATTCGAGCGCGTGGCGCCGGTGCCGTTTTCGGTGGTGAATTTCCGGTACAAGGGCAGCGACGAGGACAACCACGCCATTCTCGACCGCGTGAATCGGACGGGCGAGGCTTTCCTGTCCGGGACGGTCTTGAACGGGCGGTTCGTTCTGCATCTGGCGATCGGCAACCGCGCCACCACGGAGCGGCATGTCAGGCGCGTGTGGGACCTGGTGCGCGAGGCGGCGGGCTGGATACCGGGCCGCGACTGAAAGGAGCGGTCCGTCCGGTCGTGGCCACAAAAATACCCCTCAACTTTGCGGATCGGTTGCCGATAAGAACATTGCGAGGGCAGCCGATACGTATCGAATCAAGCTCACAGTCGGAAGCAAGCTGACGCTGGGTGTCGCGGGCCTGGTGGTGTCTCTGGCCGTGCTCAGCGTCACATCCTTCCAGGCGATCTCCACCTTGGGCGCTTCGCTGGACGCGGCGGTAAACAACACGGCGGCGAAGCTGGAACTTGTGGGCGCGACCGAGGACGCATTCCAGAAACTGAAAAGCGATTCCGTGCGCGAGCAAATCGCCTATGCCATTCTGGAATTGGAGCGCCGGTCGGCCACTCAACATCAGGCGCGGGCCGGCGATGGCACGAGCTGTGCGTCCTGTCATACGCCCGCGGCGGTGGACGACAGCGTCCGCGGGCTCGAGGCGGCCGGAGCGGTTGTCCAACAGCGCGTCGAGAAGTTGCGGGGCCTGGTTTCGGATGAAGCCGCCAGAAAGGCGCTCGACGTTTTCGACAAGGGGGCGTCGGGTTGGCTGGCCTCCAACAAGGAATACCTGGGGTTGGCAGGCAGCCGGCGGTTCGAGGACGCCCACACCGTCCTGACGGACAAGATGTTTCCCATCCTCGAAGAGGTGGAGAAGGCGTCCCAGCTTCTTTCCGGGCGCGAGCGGGAGGCTCTGGCGCTTTCCAACCGGCAGGCTCAGCGCAATATCTCGGCCAGCCGCTGGACCGCGATCCTTCTCATCGGCTTGAACCTGCTCGTGGCAGCCGCGGTGCTGTGGGTTGTCCGCGGAATCAAGAGCACGCTCCGCCGCGCCGTCGCGGACATGAGTGACGCGGCGGGACAGGTTGCGGCCTCGGTCGGGCAGGTGACCGCGGCCAGCGAGTCACTGGCGCAAGGCGCGAGCGAGCAGGCCGCATCGATTGAAGAAACGTCCGCGTCGGGCGAAGAGATCGGCTCCATGGCGCGCAAGAACAGCGAGAACGCCCGCGCCGCCGCCGAGCTGGCGACACAGTCGCAGCGGAGATTCGCCGAAACCAACCGATCGCTGGATCAGATGGTGCTCGCCATGGGCGAGATCGACAGTCAAAGCGGCAAGATCGCCAAAATCATCAAGACAATCTTTGGAATTTGGCGTTCCATTCTTCGGAGAACGATTCCGTTCCGTATTCGTGCCCGTTCAATTGTGTGGGGATTGGCTTACCCAAATTGTAAACAGGCAAGCCACCACGAATCACAAACCGGGCGATTGCTCTATCATTCACTTCGATGCGTTCCACCACTTCAGACAGTGCGGAAATTTTCTCTTCAGCCGTCCACTTGTGAGGCAAGCAGAACCGTCTCAGGATGGCATCAACGATCACGGCCACGTCGTTAGTGCCGAAGGGTTCGCCCTGTGCTCTGGCCGTGGCTAGACGTATCCGTGTTTCGGATAATTCCAGGTTCAGTCTTTTGCATTCTCTATCGGCAACTTCGTAGCGGATTGGATCGCTCTCAGCGTCAATCTTCAACATGTTCCGGCTGATGATGCGGTACTCGTTTTCCAGTTCGGTTAATCGAGTTTGAGCCTGTGTAATGGCATTCTGGCGTGCTTGGGCTTCGTCCGAATTCTGCGCTTGTGTAATGATCCGGGTGAGGTTCTGTTGGTCGGTGAAATAAATTAAGGCGGCTGTCCAGATTGCTTTGTCAGTTGGTTCAGCACGCAGACGTTTGAAGCCGCATTTCTTGGAGCAATAGAATGTGGCTTTCTGGCGTCCGTCATTTTTCACGTACAACTTTGCACCGCATTGACAATACAGGAATTTCGTTCCTAAGAACTTGTTGGTGTTGGAACGGTTCTGCGTCCATGAGTTACGGTACACGCTGATTAGATCCTGAACTTTTTGAAACAGTTCAGGCGATACAAGCGGTTGGTTGTGTTGCACGTTGGGCTGGGCCAAATATGGTTCAAACGCAACATCAGGCGTAACAGATAAGTTGGTGTGATGGCAGATGGGAGCATCATGTTCCATGCGTCTGGAAAATTTTGGAGTGCCCTTCTTCGTCCGTTTCCTGTCACCCATTGTCAAGCCATTTACCGCTTCCGACTCACTGACGTATTCAGCTATGCGTTTGTGCGTCCGTTCCTTGATACCGATCCACCATTTATTATCAAGCACGACACGCAGCGCTGTCTCGCTAGAGAATCCTAAAACAGTAGCAGCGTGGCGGATACTGGAACCGTTTGCAACCATCTCGAAGGCGAGTTTCACTTTGTTGTGGGCAAAACCGTCAAACTCGAAATGTCCTTTTTTTGTTCCCCTGCCATAGAGATGTTCGTCCTTGATGTGGATAACACCTTTCGGCAGCTTGAACACATTGCAGAGGGGATCTTTGGCAAGACGTTCTTTTACCGGGTACGTGCGGCGGCGAATGCTCACCCTTTCATCGGCGGCTTTTTCCAACGTATCCACGATCCAATCCCGATCTTCTTTCTTCCAAATCTCAACCGGCCTTTCACGAAACGTAAAGATCACTTTCTTGTGGATGCGAAACGGTGCCAGATTGCGGTAAGCGTCGGGATATTCTGGTCTGAACATACGATCAGGATGCATCACAACCAATCCCGCTATGTCCGGTTGTTCCAGGGCCTTCATCATGTCCTTGAATTCTGGCGTTTCCTGAACAATCATGCCGGATTCACCAGGAAACGAATAGACCTTTGCGGGTTCCAGGCTGAACTGTTCGCAAATTTCCTGAGTGGCGAATTCCTGTTGTTCAATTTTCTGTTGCGTTGTCGAAACACGCTGGAGGATCAGAACTTTCTTTCGTGGTTGTTGGGCCTGTTCCAATGTTCATCCTCCCACGGCGTTGATGGTACGCCACTGCAAAGATTAAGTCAAGCCATCCGCCAGATGGTTCAAGTGACGACTCCATTCTGGGAAGGAATCCTTTAGCGAAATATTTTTTCCGTTCCCCTCCTCGAAAACTCTGGGGCCGACTGTAATACACCTTCGACTGGAGTCACAGGCTAGAATATTACTGTGTTTTTCTGAATTTTTCCCGTCAGGGCTTCGCCGCACTCCCATGTCGTATGCACACGCTCGACGGCATACGTATAGCCAGTGCCCAAACCGGCCTGGACGTGGATACCGCACCGGGATACGGCTATCGGGGATATCCGATGGCGAAAACTTCGAGATTACCGTGCGGGTGCTGGTACTGCAAGTAAGCGGTTGCCTGTGAGATGCGCCATGCCAACGGCCATTAGGATGTCCATCGCCAGCGAATCAGCGTCGGACTCGAATGCAGGAAGCATCCCACCATGCTCAATCGTGAAGTCGGAAACGCTGATGACGGCTTCGTGCATTCTTGCCATCACCCGATCTTCGATTTCTTCCTTGTCGCTTCGGCTGGTGTGCCTCAGAATTTGAAGGTTTCTCCGCCAATGCTTCTTGATCTTCTCCAGCCATTTGGCGTTCCCTCGTTCTCTTCGTGTTGTTGTCATGGTTCAATTCCAAAGCCCGTCACAGAACTCAGTAACCGGCCACCCAATGTTTGAGTAAGCACATCATGCCTTCGGTGGCCGAAAGGATTTGCTCTCTACTATAACCTGTTTCAAGAGAGTTACATCGTCAGGCAGTCTACTAACATTGTCTTGCTCACCAATTTTCGCAAGGGTCTCTTCATCCGCTGGCTTGACGGACTCAAGTGCATAGATCAGCGCTTTACGTGCGAATATTGAGCGATTCATTCCTGCCAGCGCTGGAGTTGTCATCAGAGCATGGTCAATGCGCTCGTACAATTCGTGGTTCATACGAATAATCAATAGGCGATTCAATTTGTTTTTGATGTCGGGTGTGTTAGTAAAGCAGTTCGTTTTCAAGTTCGTCATAAATTGTTTCCATATAAGCTTTGGCCTTGTCTATTTGTACGTCCACAAAGCCCATCAACACTGAACTGCCGAAATTCGTGCCGTTCGTCATAAATCTGAGCGTCGTGATGGGCAAACGATCCAACTCTTTCCTTGATTCTGACAAGATTCGTCCTTTGGATTCGTCCGAGAAGGTGATGTGAACAGTGCGATCATCAGAGTAGTTGCCATAGTTGACTTGGTTCCATAATTTAGTTAATCCTTCCTCAACTTCTTCGATGATGTACTGTGTAAGGTACATTCTAGTATCGTGTTTATTCATAGAAATTATTTCTTGTTTATTCATAAAACCTTTGTCTTTCAGTTTCATTGATTGTAAGTTATACTATTATTCTAATTAAGATGACACTT